>Ga0070741_10000136_pt1 | contig 288637 bp, 272 predicted proteins | sample Coa_R1_4_FD_66440 | JGI IMG/M metagenome (GOLD analysis project Ga0070741, IMG submission 66440) | Surface soil microbial communities from Centralia Pennsylvania, which are recovering from an underground coalmine fire - Coalmine... | ecosystem: Environmental > Terrestrial > Soil >...
CCAAGAAGCCGTATCTAGGCATCAACCACTTTTTGCTTTCGGCGTCGAAATTCGTATCGCCCTTCTGGCTGACGATGCGCCAGGCAAACCAGCTTGGCGGATCAATCCGGAAAGGCGAGGAGAGCACGATTGTGACTTTCTGGAAGGTCGACGACACCGAGCAGAGCAGCGAAGAGATCGACTCAGAGGAGAGCGAGCACAAAAACAACCGGCGATTTCTGCTCAGGTACTACCGGATCTTCAATCTGGAACAATGCGAAATGCCGTCCGCGATCCTTGAGAAGCTCCCGAAGATCGAGACGCATCACCACGAACCGATTACCGCGTGTGCGGAGATCATCGGCTGCATGCCGAACGCGCCGGAAATCGTGCATGCCGGGTCGAAGGCCTTTTACAGTCCGGTTACCGATCGCGTGACGCTGCCGCCGCTGGAGCTTTTCACTTCCGCCGAGGAATATTACGCGACCGCTTTTCATGAACTGATCCACAGCGTCGGCCACGAGACGCGGCTTGCGCGCGAATCGATCCTCGAAGTCGCGCCGTTTGGCTCGCCCGTCTATTCCACAGAAGAACTGGTCGCCGAAATGGGAGCAGCATATCTTTGCGCCGAATCGGGAATCTCGCCCGGCGTCATCGAGAATCAAGCGGCGTACGTCGCCGGGTGCCTCAAGAAGCTTCGCGATGATCGCCGGCTCGTCGTTCGCGCCGCCGCGCAAGCGCAGAAAGCGGCCGACTACATTTTGGGCAGGTTCCCGATCCCTGCCTGAAGTTTTCGGCGTCGCTCGGCTGAGGACCGAGCGACGCCGCCCAGTGCTCAGACGCTAAAAATGAGCGTCGCGCAATAAATCCGAGAATTGCGCACTTAACCGCCTTGCAACCATAAATCATTTTCGCCTTGACCCGTTGCGTTTTTCTGTTCATGGACGCCGGATGGTTCTAAAATGTGCCGCACCGTACGAAGTGAGTGACGGATTGTTAGGACGGTGCGTTCGACAGTTGCGATGCATCGCGCAATCGAAAGTTTGGCTCCTCATTTCCGCTCGCCAAGCGGGCGGAGTTGTTGTTCTTTGAACCTTCAATCGGTCGCTGGCGGTCCGCGGCGCGTCCGGGAGCAAGCGGCCGGCACTCGACGATCAATCGCAACCGACCCAGGGGTGTGATATGCGGCGCACGAAGAACGTCAGTGTACCGCGCAGGTCGGGTGTGGCGGGACTATATGCAGTCCCTTTGCTGTTGGAGGTGGCGGCGGATTCCGGCGATGCCGGGATACTCGACGGGCGGACCACGCAAGTTCTGGCTGGCCCCGTAGCGCAAGGAGCGCATGGGCCAGTCGTCAAACTGCCAATTTCGACGATCGTGCCGAGGCCAGATCAGTCCTCGCGTTCGGACCGCGAAGGATCCGCTGAGAACGGTAGCGTCCCGTTCGACATCGACGACATCATGACGGTCGATGAGATCGCGGCCGTGCTGCACGTGCCACGGCGCTGGATCATTCGCCGCGCGCGGAAGTTGCCGTTCGTCAGGCAAATGTCGCGAAAAAAGTACGCGTGCTCCCGCATTCGCCTGCGCCAATGGCTCGCGAGCCGACCCGGTTCGCCGAATGGCTTTTGAGCAAAAGCCGCGGCACCGTCGGTGTCGCGGATAGGAAGGCCAGCCGGACGGCACCACCAGTTTTGTGTCGCACGCCACCACAAGGTGCGGTTGGGCAAATAGTTTGCAAGACGGATTGATCCGCAAAGCGACGCAACACTAGCCTGATCTCGGAGCTACGAGATTGGGCGAGCGGACTACGCAGAAAAAGACGCGGGGACTTGGGCTCGTTTACCAGCCCAAGTACGTCGACCCTGAGACTGGCAAGCGCAAGACGGCTGCCACCTGGTGGATTCAGTTTTACGTGCGAGGCGTTCGCTACCGCGAATCATCCCGCTCGACCAACCGCGCCGACGCCGTCCGATTGCTGAAGCATCGCCTTTCGGAAGCTGCGGCCGGCAAGCCGGTCGGCATCGAGGTCGAGCGGACGACCTTCGAGGACCTGGTCCGAATCCTGCTGGACGATTATCGAGCGAACGAACGCCGGAGTCTTCGGCGAGTGATGGGCGGCGTCAAGCACCTCCGTGAATTCTTCGGCGAGTATCGCGCGATCGATATCACGGAGGATCGAATCAACGCGTACATCGTGCATCGCAAGGAGCAGGGTGCTGCGAACGCCACGATCAATCGCGAGCTCGCGGCGCTCAAACGCGCGTTCCGGTTGGCTGGCCGAAAGGCCGGAACGCCGCCGCGATTTCAGATGCTACGAGAGAACAACACGCGGAAGGGGTTCTTCGAAGCCGAGCAATTCCACGCCGTACTGAAACACCTGCCGGATGAGCTGAAGCCGGTCTTCCAGGTGGCATACATAACCGGCTGGCGCGTGCCGTCAGAGATTTTGACGCGGCGCTGGCAGCATGTGGATTTCGAGAGTAACTGGCTCCGCCTGGAACCGGGGGAGACGAAGAACGAGGAAGGCCGGATGTTCCCGCTGATTCCGGAGCTTCGGGAGATCCTGGCGGCACAAAGGGAGCGGACGCGGCAGCTGGAACTCGCGACTGGCCGCGTCATTCCGTGGGTATTCCATCGCGATGGCAAGCCGATCAAGGACTACTATACGGCCTGGGACAAGGCCTGTCGGCTTGCGGGCTATCCCGACCGCGTGGCGCACGATTTGCGACGGACAGCCGTCCGAAATCTCGAGCGCGCTGGAGTATCCCGCTCAGCTGCGATGAAGGTGACCGGCCATAAGACCGAATCGATCTATCGCCGATACGCGATCGTCGACGAAGCCATGTTGCGCGAGAGCGCGGAGAAGCTCGCGGCCTTTCATTCCTTTCAAGGGCAACGCGCTCTCAAGATAGTTCCGCTTCGTCGCGGCACGGAAGCGCCAGAAAAACCCTAAAAGCACCTGGTACTTGCGACGATCCAAATAGATCCGAGTTAAACAAAGCCACCACTCTCGGCCCCGACCGGTAGCTGTGATCTTCGCGCTGCTCGCGTCATTGGAGGTGAGATCTCCATCCGATTAACGGACGCTGTCTAAAACCTGGCGCGACAAACTTTTGTTGATCTCCCAGAACAAGCTGGCATCGCCCGCGGAGAGTGTGACTCTATGCGACAGCTCTTTGTATGGATGCACATAGTTTCGATAGTCGCGGAGAACCACGCTTACATCACGGGCCGCCATGGAGATCCATCTAAGCTCATGGGCCACGTCGATGTAGTCTGCTAGCGTCCAGTCTTTAAGCTGTAGGGTCTTCCCACTCTTACGGTCTTTCGGCGCGGCCTTTGCTTTAATGATCGCAGACTTGTCCACTTCGCGATTCACGCGTGCTAGCAACAGAGCTTCCAGCAGTCCACCCATCATCACAGTCGCTGCCAGCGGAGCATTCGCTTTAATACATACCACACACTCTTCCCACCGGCGGGCGAGAATCTGCTGCATTTGTGCATCAGCGATTAGCGACGCGAACGGAGGAGACGAATCCGAAGTCGTACCGCCTCGCTTCGGCCTCTGAGCAACCACCTCGGATCGGAGGTTAACGAGCAATTTAACGAGCGTTTTGGCCGCAGACAAGTACAGAGACCGAGTCGAATTGCGTGCGCTCCATGACAGTATTTCGCTGTAGGCGGTATCGACCTCAGACAGGTCGGCGTCGCTGAGCCTCTGATTCGCAACTGGCTTGTGGTTGTTGAACCAGGCGAGCGCAGTCGCCTTGATTTGATCCCGCTCTCCCTTCGCGCGGACTTGCCGCGACTTATCCTTGTTCAGGAATCTGCGGAGTCGTTCAGCTTCTTCAATCGCGGAATCGAGTGCGGCAGCGGCTTCGTTCATCGTGCCGAACATTCGAGCGATGACAGTCAACGGGACTTGCGGAAGGACTTTCTGACGCTGGAACGACTCGCCCTTCTCAGCGGCTTGCGGCCAACGGTTGTGGGCTTCGTTGTCGCACCCGAGGGCAGAGTCATCGCCACCAAGTTTTCTCCGACGGCGTTTATCCTGTAGCTTCCGCGCTCCGCCTTATCCACAAGCCCTACGGCATGCGCATTGACGAGAGTCTGGGAAGGCCTGTTTAAGCGGCGGCGGCCCACTCGCCTGCAAGCTTCCTGGAGATCCTCCGCAGTTATCGAATCCTTTCGCTCGCTCTCCGCCGCCTTAAATCGGTAGTAGTAGGCAACCGCCGCTGCGAATTGATTGTCGGTAGTCGGATTCTTCTCTGATATGAACGTCCGAATGTCACGTATACCCGTCGGATGAGGTTTGTCGGTGACATCTCGCTCCTCGTCGGACCGAGGGCTTGGAGCTTCCCGTCGCTCATCTGCTGTCGGAGCCGATAGACCTATTTTCTCCATCGACCAACGAATGATGCGTCGCTGATCATCTGGCTCAAACGGCTCCAGTGCGGAAACGATAGTACGGACGGCGTCAAGATCATCTGCTTTGTCGGCCATCTTGCTTGCCCTTCTCAGCCAGCTCCTGTGCAGGGCAGATCATGCCAACCGAGTTCGCCATGAGACAGACGTTGAAAGGTTGGACAAAACAGCCAAAGTACAGCCAAAGTGACGCCGCACCTCGCCGCATCTCGCGCTTGACATCCATCGCACTCCGAGCTAAATCGCCAGATATGACGCGGTGTTTTGAATGCCGGGGGCGGGATTCGAACCCGCACGGGAGTTGTCTCCCAGGGGATTTTAAGTCCCCTGCGTCTGCCCTTTCGCCACCCCGGCCCTGTTACTTTCGTCCGCGACTCAGCCTTTCATCCTTCGATTAGCGCGAATTTCCTTCCATCCGCTCGCACAGGCGCTTGGCGCAGATGCGCGATTGTGCATGGAGCGCGAAGCCTTCCGCAAGCCGTTGCGATAGCCTTGCCCACGCCGCCAACAGCGGGCCGCCGGTTGTCCTTGATTCGCCCCAAGCAGCGGACGTTAATGAAAGGATGGAGTCTGGCGGCCGTATTGCAAGGCCGATGGGAGCCGCCGCCTCGTCCGTACGCCTTGGCGCGCTGCTCGCGCTCCTTTGCGCCGGATGCGCGTTCGGCTCGGCGCCGCTTGAGGACACGCCCAAGATTGTCGCCACCCCCCAGCCGGGGCAGCTCAGCGTCAGCACGCAGCCCGGCGCGCCGATTGGCGACGTGGTTCCGGTTTACGTCTCGGTCGCCAATGGCAGTGACGTGCCGCGCGCGATCGTGCCCAGCCAGATCTTCGCCATCGACGACTCGGGCGCGCGCGTGGCGCCGTTGCCGGCGGGCGAGGCCGCACGCCAGGCTGGCGGCGCGGGCGAGCTTAAGGGCGCGCTCCTGAGCGGAGCGGTGAGTGGAGCCGCCGAGGGCGCGTTAGGTGCTGGATTGGGCGCGATCGTTGGCTCGGCGCTGGGCGGAGCAACCGGCACTGGAGCGATCATCGGCACCGCGATCGGCGCGGGCACCGGTGCGATCGACGGCGCCTCGAGCGGGGCCAGCAATGCCAACCAGCAGGCCAATCAACAGCTCTCCGCGCTCGCGCTGCAGGGCGGCGAGGCGCGGCACAATTTCACCGTCAGCGGCTACGTCTTCTTTCCCAAGGGCGCTTACCGCGAGATCGAATTTTTGCTGGTCAACCAGGAGACCGGCGACACCGAGATCGTCCGCCGCTCGTGGAAGTGAGACCCGCGCCCGCCGCCGCTTACTTCTTCTGCGCGGCGCGGGCGGCGAGTTCGTCGAGCGCCTCGTTGACGAAGTAGCGCTGGGAGGGATCACGATCGTCGAGCTCGCGCTTGCGCCCCGCCACCCATTCGGCAAGCGCGATCACCGCGGCTTCCTCGAGGTTGGGAATTGCGAGCGCGGCGGCGACTTCGCCAAGCGCCGCCCACAGCTCGTCGGGTAATTCGATTGCAATCGCCTTGCCCGCCATCGAAGCGCCTCTTCCTCCTCCCTGATATAGTCGCGCCGCGCGCGAGCGGTCAAAGGCGCGCCCGGCGGCGCGCCGCTCCCGTATGGTCTTCGGATGCGCGCGTCGTCACAATGGATCTCGCATGAACGCTCCGGGCAAACTCGCAGGCTCGCTGGTCGAGTACCTCGACCAGGGCGGGCTGCGCCCGGCGCTCGTCGTGCGCGAGCAGGGCGAGCGGCTGGTCGTGCGTGACGCTGGCGGGCGCGAGCGCGCGGTGGCGCGCGAGCTCGTCCTGATGCGCCATCCCGCGCCGCGCGCCGCCGCCGACGCCGCCGCGCAGCTCGCGGCGCTGGAGGAAGAGAAGGGCGCGCTGCGCGCCGAGCTCGACCTCCATCTGCTGTGGGAGGTCGTCCAGGAGCAGGGGCGCGCGCTCACCGCCGAGGAGCTGGCCGAGTTGTTCTTTGGCCGGCGCTCGAGCGCGGCGGCGGCGGTGATGCTCGAAGCGCTGCTCGCCGACCGGGTCTACTTCGTGCGCCGCCATCGCGAATTCCTCGCGCGCAGCGCCGAGCAGGTCGAGCGGCTGCGCCTCCAGGAGAGCCGGATCCGGCTGCGTAGCGAGGAAGGCCGGCGCAAGCGCGACCTGATGCGCGCGGTGATCGCCGAGCGCGCCCAGCTGCCGGCGGCCGAGGGTGCCGAACTCGCCGCCGAGCTTCAGCGCTACCTGCGCAACCCGTCCACTCGCAGCCAGGAGCTGAGCGAAATGCTCGCGCAGGCGGCGCCCGAGGTCGATCCGGCCGAGACCGCCTTCGAAATCCTCGAGCGCCTGGGTGCCGCGCCCGCGCTGCCCCGCTTCGCCGCCATCGCCGCCCTGCCGTCGGAGTTCAGCGAGGCGGCGCTGGCCGAAGCCGCCGCCGCGGCGCCGCCCATCCGTCCGCCGCTGGCCACGCCCGCGACCTTCACGATCGACGACGAGGAGACGGTGGAAGTAGACGACGCGCTGAGCTGCGAGGTTGGCCCCGACGGCTCGCTCGTCGTCGGAATCCATATCGCGCTGGTGGCGGACTTCGTCGCCCGCGGCGGCGCGATGGATCGCGAGGCGGCCGCGCGCGCGACCACTGTCTATCTGCCGGAGACCACGGTCAGGATGCTGCCCGACGAAATTTCATGCCGGCGGGCCAGCCTGATCGCCGGTGAGCGGCGGGCGGTGCTCAGCACGACCGCGCGGCTCGACGCGGGCGGCGCGATTTTGACGAGCGAGATACAGCCGGCGAGCATCACGATCGGCAGGCGGCTTACCTATGCGCAAGCGGATCGGATCCTGGCCGGTGCCGAGGAGACCGACAGCGACACGGCGGCGGCACTGAGGCGCCTGTACGCGGCGGCGCTGGAGCTGCGCGAGCGGCGCAAACGAGCGGGCGCCTTACTGGTGCATCGGCGCGAGCCCAAGGTGCGGGTGCGCGGGGAAGAGATCGAAATCGAGGTCCTCGACAGCAACTCGCCCAGCCGCGTCCTGGTCGCCGAGTTCATGGTCCTGAGCAACTTTATCGCGGCGCGCTACGCCGCGGAGAGGCATGTCCCGATCATCTATCGGGTGCAGCCGGCGGCGGGAGACGCCCTGCCGCTGCGCGCGCGGCTGTCGCTCTACCCCGAGTATCACGCGGGCGCAGGGCTGGAGTGCTACGCGCAGCTCAGCTCGCCGATCCGTCGCTACGCCGATCTTGTGCTCCAGCGTCAACTCGTCGCGGCGCTGGCCGGCGGCGGCGCGCCGCCCTACAGCGGCGAGGAAATGCTAGCGGTGCTGGCGAACACGGAGAATGCGGAGGCGGAGGCGAAGGAACTGGAGCGCCGCGCCCGCCGGTACTGGACGCTGCGCTATCTGGAACGTTATGCGCTGGGCCGCGAGCTTTGCGCAACCGTCACGCGCGACGGGGTGAGCGCCGAGCTCGACGACTTTGCCGTCCGCGGCGCGCTGCATGGCGCGCCGGCGGCGCCTAGTGGAGCCAAGCTGCGCGTGCGAATTGCCCGGGTCGACCCGCTGCGCGGCTGGCTGTCGTTCGACTGCGTCGGCGTCCGACCGGGGAGCGCCGCGGCTGACCAGCGCTGAGCGCCGCGCTGCCGGCCGGCCCGGGCCGGTGCCGGTTTAGCCCTTGAAGTTGTCCTGCTGCAGCCGCCAGCGGTCGATTGATTCGATATTGAAGCGCCAGTCGCTGCCCACCTTGAAGGCCGGCAGACCACCGCGCTTGAGCTGGCGGTAGACCGTCGAGGGATGGACCTTGAGATAGTCCGACAGCTCCTTCACCGTCATCACTCGACTGCTTTCCAGTTTAACGGCCATGGTGATCCTCCCCGAAAGCTCGCTATTTACTCCTTATACTCGCGGCGCTGTGGCGCCGGTTGGGGGGAAGCCCCAGCAAGCAGCGTGCCGTAAGCCACAGAAAAGGGAGCCCTGCCTAGCTAGGTGAAAGTGGGGGCAAACTGAACGATTAAAGCGTCAACTATTTGGCGGGCGGTAGGAAAGTGTCGGTCAAGCTTTCGACGTGGCGATGCAAAAATGACCAACCGTTGTTTCAATCATGCAATACTTACCTGCCCCGCTTCCACGCCCAACTTCTGTTCGCAAGACCCGGTTTCAGCCCTCCACCGCAATTTCCCTCAGAGAGAGCCTTGGCCTGCAACGACGGGCTTTCAGGCCTCTGCGGGACGGTCGAGGGCTGACCGCGACCGTCCTAGACGTGGTTCACCAACTCGCGTTCACATTCGGTGATAAACCCCTGAATTCCCGGCCCGTCGTTCTGTCGATGCAACAGGATCAGCCGATGCACGCCGGCATCGGCGAACGCTCGCGCCTCGTCGCGGGTGACCTTGGTCCGCGGAGTCACGCTGATTTCGAGGTCTTCGAAGCGGCGGCCGGCCGCCTTGCAGGCCGCCCTCAGCCCCGCGATACATTTCTTTGTCGTGTCGAGGTCGAGCGCAAAGCCGTACCATCCTTTGGCCAGGCGCGCCGCGCGCGAGAACGCCTGCGTGGTGTGTCCGCCGAAGACGACCTCGGGATGGGGCTTCTGGACCGGGCGCGGCATCGCGTTGACTCCGCCGAAGGAGACGAAGCGGCCGCGAAATTCGGGCTTCTCCATCGTCCATAGCGCGATCATCGCGCGCAGGAATTCCTCGCTGCGCGGCCCCTTGTGGTCGAACGGCGCGCCGATCGCGTCGAATTCGGGCTTGAGGTAGCCGATACCGATACCGAAGATCAGGCGCCCGGCCGAAAGTACATCGGTGGAGGCGAGCTCCTTGGCCAGCACCACTGGGTTGCGCTGGGGCAGGATGATGGTACCGGTGCCGAGGCGGATGGTCCGGGTGTGCGCGGCGACGAACGACAAGGCCACCAACGAATCGATGAACGGCGTGTCGGCGGGCACCGGTGAGGGCGGCGCCTGCGGGTCGGGCAGCACAATATGCTCGCCGGTCCACAGGCTCTCGAAGCCGGCCGCTTCGGCGGCGCGCGCAACCTCGGCGGCGACCTGCGGGTTGGCACATGGCCCGAAGTTGATTCCGAACAGCGCGATCTTCATGGCAGGCAGAACTAACACGAAATGGCAGGCAGAACTAACACGAAGCGGCGCGAGCGGAAAAGGGCGCTGGCGCGCGGTCGATTCCCCGCCGCGCGGCGGATTGCCGATGCTGGGCGCGACTAAGCATAATTGGCGGGACTCCGGCGGCGGCACAGCGCGCTGTCGGCCGGTCGGGGGAGATGCGGCGGCGATGAGATGTCCGCAGTGCGGATTCAGCGCGATGGCCGACGCGGCATTCTGTTCGCGATGCGGCGCGCGGTTGTACGAGCCCAAGCCGGCTGACCGGCGCGAGTACGCGCTGATGCGCGTGAAGCCGTCGTGGTGGCATTTCGCCGGCGCAATCGTGTTCGCCAGCGCGTTCATCGTCGCCGGCATCGCGATCAATTTGGCGCAGGTGAGCGACTGGCGCGTCGGCGCCGTGCTGATCGCGGCCGGCATCGCGCGCCTGGCGCTCGCCGGCCTCGAACGTCAGAGCATCTCGTGGAGCCTGACTTCGGAGCGGTTGATCGAGCGCACGGGGCTGTTCTCGAGCCGCCGGCGCGAGATGGAACTCGGCGACATCCGCTCGGTCGAGATCGATCGCCGCTTCTCGCAGCGCCTGCTGGGCGTCGGCAGCGTGACGGTGGCCTCGGCGGCCAGCGCGGACTTCACGATCCGTCTCGAAGATATTGCCGATCCCGATGGCGTGGCCGAGACGCTGCGCCGCGCGCGCGTCAAACGCCTCGCCTAACCGCACAAGGCGGCGCGTCACGCTTTGGCAGAAAAGTGAAAAGTGAATTGTCCAGGAGAATGCCGCGCGGCGAGCGGAAACCCCGACCGCCCGTCACCGCGGCAGTGGTGTGCAGCTAGTTTGCGCCAAGTTGGTGGCGAGCTTCGGCGATCTCCTCGCGCAGCTTTTTGATGTAAACCTGCTGTTCCTGGATCTGGCGCTGAAGCTCGTAGGGCGGGGCTGACCAGTCAGCGGCCTCGGCGGCATGCGCTTCGGCGGGGCTGGGCGCCGCCGGCGCGGGGGCGGGATTGCACTTGTCGAGCGGGGTGTCCTGTGCGCGGCATTGCTCGAGGGTTTCGCGCTCGGCCTGGAGCTCAGCAATTTCGCGCCGCTGGGCTTGGAGCTGCGCGATAAGCCGATCGTGTTCGGCGACCGCCTCTTTGTGATGCTTGTAGGCGAGGTAGCTGCCGACCGCGGTGACCCCGGCCGCGCCGCCGATCATCGCGGTCGTCGGGCCCCCGCCCGCAAGCCCGCCCGCCAGGGCGCCGACGACTCCGCCCGCGGCCGACGCCGCCACCGTGTCGAGCGCCCCCGGCACCCTGCGCATCGCGCATTCCACCGACGTGCCCTGGCGCAACTCAACCGCCTCGCCGATCACGGTGGTCACGGTGCCGACGTCATTTTCCTTCGTGTGGAGGCCGATCACCGCGTCCACTTTGTCGGGGTACTGCTGGAGGGCGAGCGCGCGCAGGCGCTCGGCGGCTTTAGAGTTGTCGGGATCGATCGCGGCGTCGGTGAACGGCTCGTTGAACTGGATGACGCCAAGTTCGTGGTAGCAGGCGCCCGGGAGACCTTGAGCGCTCACGTAGATGAATCGCTCGGGCGAACGCGTCTGCGCGGCGCCCTGCGCGGGCGGCGCCGGCTGGGCCGCGGCCTGCGCCGGTTCAGGCGCCTGCGAGCGCGCGGCGCATCCGAGCGCCATCGCCGCCACAACGATGAGAACCAACCGTACCGCTTGTTGCATACCGACTCTGCGCAGATTCACCCCGGGGGATGAGTCAAGCATGGCGAGCCGGCTAAGAAAAGCACGCTAGCCCCATACTTCGCGGGCAAGTTCGGCGACCAGCGTGAGCTTGCGCTCCTGCATGGCGGGCTCGACCGGATTCCCTTTGACGCCCGAGGCGAAGCCGCACTGCGGCGAGAGCGCGAGCTGCTCACGCGGGAAGAAGCGCGCGGCCTCCTCGATTCGCGCGCGCAGCGCGTCGGCGGATTCGAGCACGTTGCGCTTGGTCGAAACCAGGCCGAGCACAACGCGCTTGTCGCGCGGGACCTCGCGCAGCGGCTCGAAGGAGCCGGCGCGCGCGTCGTCGTATTCGAGCAGGAATTCGTGGAAATGAGTCGCGCGGCGGAAGAGCTCGCGCGCGATCGTGTCGTAGCCGCCACGGGCGAGCCAGCGGCCGTCGTTGTTGCCGCGGCACAGATGGAGCCCGAAGGTGACGCCGGGCGCGGCGGCGGCGAGCGAGTCCACAAGCTCGACGCCCTCGGTCAGCATTCGCGCCGGCGCGATGCCGCGCTCGGCGAGCAGCATGCGGCTGATGTCGGGATCGACCAGGTTGGTCAGCTCGGGGGCGTCGATCTGGATGTACTCGCATCCCAGCCGCGCCAATTCGGCGATCTCCTCGCGGACAATCGCGGCGGCGTCGGCGAACATTTCGAACGGGTCGCGGTAGGCGGCGGTCGATTCGGTCGGCGACCAGAACATGAAGAGAATCATCGGACTCGGCAGCGTCATCTTGAGCGGACGGCGGGCGCGGGCGCGCGCGTAGACGAACTCCTCGATCGCGAGCGGGCGGCGGCGGCGCAGCTTGCCGGTCACGGCCAGCCCCAGGCTCAGGCTGACCACGCGGCCGTCGTCCTCATGCCAGGGCTGGGTGACCGCCGCGCTGCGCGAGAGGCCCACGCAGGCGTCGAGCAGCGAGCCCAGAAAACTCAGCCGGCGCTGCTCGCCGTCGTTGATAACGTCGAGGCCGGCGGCCTCCTGGAGCGCGAGCGCTTCGTCCACCGCGCGGTCCTCGACGCGCTTGTACTGGGCGGCGGAAGTCTCGCCATTGCGTAGCGCGCGGCGCGCCTCGCGCAGATAGGCCGGGCGCAGCAGTGAGCCGATGGGCTGGGAGCGATAGATGCGTGGACTCATGGGCGATTCCTCCACGGCGCGGACGCGATGCGCCGCTGGGTCCGCGCCGGCTTTCCGGCTTATAGAACGGATCGGCCGTGCGCACCAGCGCACGGCAGGCGGATGCGCCACAGGCTCGCATCGAAAAGGGGGCAATCGAGCGCAAAAAAAAAGCGGCCCGCAGGGGCCGCCGGTCGCAATCCTGAATCCGGGCGGGGCGCAGCCGTCAGTGCTTGGTCTCGATCCGTTTGCCGTAGGTCACTTCACCCTTGTCCACACGCAGGCTGAAGCCGCATTCGGGGTTGGTGCATACCCAGGCTTTAAAAATTACCGAAGCGCCTTCCTGGCCGTAGTCTGAAAGTGGGATCAGAGTGCCATTGTTGCACTTCTGGCACTTCGGCAAGTCCATCACACCACACCTCCTGGCCGGCCAGCTCCCGGCCCATCCTCAAGCTATCCGACACAGGGTTCTAATTCAACTTCGCATACGCGGACCGTAGTCGGAGGCGGTTCTGGCGCGTGCGATGATGCGCTTGCAAGTCGCCGCGAGCCTCCCCGCCGACCCGGTGAGCGAACTGAGCTGGGCAGGGGCCGGGCAGCGCGGCGACGGTTTTGGTGGGCGAACCGCGTGGACGCGGCGCGGGCGTGGTAAAATTGTGCTATGGAGCCGCACGCGCCCGCCTTTATCATCCGCGAGGCCCGTCCCGCCGACCGTCGCCGCCTGCTGCGACTGGCGCGCGAGCTCGACTCGATCAATCTGCCGACCGACTCGGCCGAGCTGGCCGAGATGCTCGAGCGCTCGGCGCGCTCGTTTCGCGGCCGAATCGCCAATCGCGCGCGCGCCGTCTACATCTTCTGCGCCGAGGAACGCGCCACGCGCACGATCGCCGGCGCCTCGATGATCATCGCCAAACACGGTACGCCGCAGAGTCCGCACTACTATCTGGAGATCGATAGCGACGAGCGCTACTCGGCGCGCCTGCGCAAGATGTTCCGCCATACCTACCTGCGGCTGCGCCATTCGATGGACGGGCCGACCGAGCTGGGCGGGCTGATCGTGACGCGCGCGATGCGCCATCGGCCGGAGCGGATCGGCAAGCAGCTCTCGTGGGTGCGCTTCCTCTACATCGCGCGCCACCCGCGGCGCTTCGAGTCGCGGGTGCTGGCCGAGATGATGCCGCCGTCGCTGGGCGACCACGGCAACGTGTTCTGGGATCACTGGGGCCGACGGGTGACCGGGCTCTCGTTTCGCGAGGCCGACCGGTTATCGATTCACGACAAGGAGTTCATCCGCGCGCTGTTTCCCGACTCGCCGCTGTACACTTTCCTGCTGCCCGAGGAGGTGCGCGCGGCGATTGGCGCGGTCGGTCCCGAGACCCGCGGCGCGGTGCGCCTGCTCGAGCAGGCCGGGATGAAGTTCCTCAACCACATCGACCCGTTCGACGGCGGCCCGTACTACGGCGCGCCGACCGCGGAGCTGCTGCCGGTGCGCGAGCGCCGCGTCGTCAGGCTGCGCGTGGGTGAACCGGATCCGGCCCGGGCGCGTCTGTACCTGATCGCCCACGACGACGCGCGCCGCGGCTTCCGCGCGGTTCAGGCTATTGCCGCTCCGACCGCGGGCGAGGCGCTTGTGGTGCCGCGCGGCGTGATCGAGGCGTTGGCGCTCAAGGACGATGCGAGCGCCGACGCGGTGGCGCTTCCGGGCACGCCCGCCGGGGTTCGCGCGCCAGCCGATACCGATGAGCCCCCCGGGGGCGGCCACTTGCGCGCCGATGGCCGGCTGGAAGCGGCGAAAGCTGACGGCGAGTCCGGGACCGCCGCGAGCGCGACGGCCGAGGTTCCGCAGTCAGACGGCCACGCTCACATCGCGAGCAGCGCGCGGTAGAAGCGCACCGCGGCGTCGACCTCCGAGAGGAAATTGTATTCGTTGGGGGCGTGGATGACGCCGGTTGACGGCCCCGGCCCGATTACGACCGGCTCGAGTCCCGCGGCCGCGTAGATTCCCGCCTCCGTGCATCCCGACTTGACGCCCGCACGCAGCGGCAGCCCGGCAGTCGCCAGCGCGCCCATCGCAAGCTCGACCGTCTCGCTCGCGGCCGGCGCGCGGAAGCCCGGGTTGGCGCGCTTTTCGATAAGCTCGACCCGCAAGTCCGGATTGGCGCGCGCAAGCTCATCGACGAGCCACCCGAGGCCTTGGCGCACCGCGTCGAGGGTGAGCCCCGGCGGCGGACGGAGCTCGAATTCCAGCCGCAGCGCGCCGCGCTCAGAGCGAATCATCCCGGGATTGCTCGTCAGCGTCGGCGGCGCGTAGTCGGGCTCGACGCTGCCGGCGCGGTCGGCGAACGCGCCGAGCGCGGCGACGAAGTCCGCGATCGCCGCGAGCGCTTTGGTCGGGATGAACTCCGTGGCGGTTGAGGATTCGATCTCCGCCGCCTGCGTGGCGCTGGCCCCGGCCGCGGAAAGCTCGTCTTGCGCGGCGAGGGTGAGCTCGCATCGCGCGGGCACCACGTTGACCGCGCTGCCGCCGAAAATCGCGGCCACCCGGCGCCCGGGGCTGGCGGTGATCGACTTGAGCGCCGCCACGATCGCGTTGACACCCAGCGCCGGCGTGCTCGAATGCGCCGCCTTGCCCTCGACGACGATCCGGCGCAGGCGCGCCGGGGTTTCGCTTCGCGCGGGCGTAAAGCGCAGCTCCAGCTCGAACGCCATCAGGCCTTTGTGCGCGGTGATGACCTCCAGCCGCGAAGGCTCGCCGACGAAGGCGAGCGCGCCCGAAGGCAGAATCCCTGCCGTCGCCAGTTCCTTGGCGCCGACGAGGCCGTGCTCCTCGCCGAAGCTGCCGATCAGACAAACCTCGCGCCGCGGCTTGCCGGCGGCCTTAAGCGCGAAGACCTTGGCGGCGAAATCGAGCTTGGTATCGGCGGCGCCGAGGCCGTAGATGCGGTCGCCGTCGATATGCGCGCGAAAGGGATCGCCGGCGCAGGCAGTCCAAAGCTCCGGCGTGCCCGGCGGCACCGTGTCGAGATGGGTGTTGAGCAGGAGCGGGCGCAGCGAGGGATCGCGCCCGCGAACGATGGCTATCAAATTGACTTGCTCGGGCCCCTCATGTTCCGACGCGACGAGCCGCGCCGTGATACCCGCGGGCGCAAGCAGCTCGGCCGCGCACAGCTCGGCGATGCGGCGCGTGCCCTCGGTGGTCACGCTGCGGCACTCGATCAGGCGCCGGCACCACTCAAGCAGCGCCGCGTCCATCGTTGAGCGCCGGTTGCGCGGCGGCGGGCTTCGCCGCGTAATGAATCGCCACCGTGCCGAAGCCGATCCGCCGGTAGCCGACGTCACCGAGTCCGGCGTCGCGCATGATTGCGGCGAGACTATCGGCGTCGGGATGCGGGCGCAGCGACTGGCCGAGGTAGCGGTAGGCGAAGTAGTGGCCGCTGACGATGCCGCCGAGCAACGGCACCAGGCGCGCGATATAGAAGCGGAGCAGGGCGCGCAACGGGCCGCGCGGGGGCGTCAGGTCGAGACAGGCGAGCCGGCCGCGCGGTTTGAGCACACGGTTGAGCTCGCGGAAGGTGGCCGCGAGGTCGGTTACGTTGCGGAGCATGAAGCCGTTGACGACACAATCGAAAGTGTCGTCGTGAAAGGGCAGGCGGGTGGCGTCGCCGGCGACGAAGGCCGCGCGCGTGCCGGCGGCAGGGCGGGCCTTTGTCACGGCCGCGCCGAGCATGTCGGCGCAGAAGTCCGCGCCGACCACGTGGCGCGCGCCCTGGCGCAGCAGTTCGAGCGCGAGGTCGCCGGTGCCGGTGGCGACATCAAGGGCCAACGCTCCCTGCGGCGCGACCATCGTGACCGCCGCCCGGCGCCATCGCTGGTCCATCCCCAGCGTCATCAGACGATTGACGAGGTCGTAGCGCGGCACGATCCGCGCGAACATCGCGCGTACGAAGGCGGCCTTGCCGGGGCCGCCGGCGGCGGCCGCGGCGGCGGCCGCCGCGCTAGTGGCCGGCGCGGCCGGCGCGCCGGCGCGCGGACGGTGGTCGGCGGGATGCGGTGAAGCGGGGGGAGTTTGCACGTGCGCCGGAAGCGGGGTGGTGCGCGCGGCGCGCAGGCGCTGCACGCGCCACCCCGCGGCCTCCTGCCTTCGAAGGTAGGCAATCGCGCCGGCCGGCTCAACCGCGTCTCGCCGGCAGCCCGGCGCCGGACGAGGTCGTGGGCGTGCGAGCGCGGGCGCGCGGCCGTTTGCCGCGTGCCCGCGCCGGACCCTCGGGATAGCGGTGGGCGGGGTGGCGCGCGCCTGGGGCGTGCCGCTCCGCTCGCCGGCGTCGCTCAAGCCGTCAGCACCAGCTCGCGGCGCGCCGCGCAGCCGTCGATTTCCAGCTCCAGCCCAACCACCGGCGGCCGCGCATAATGCCATCGCAGGCCGCGCCGGCTGGCGCCGCCCAGCGCGGGCAGCAACGTCTGCGCCAGCAGCGGATACGCGTCGCGTACCGTATAGAGGTTGACCGTCGTGGCGTCGTCCCAATGGCGGTCGATCTCGTTGAGTGCGGACGCGAGAACCTCGAGGACGCATGCGGTCTTGCGCCGCATCCCGTCCGCCGAGACGTCGCCCGCCGCGACGATCTCGCGCTTGCCGCCCTGGCGCGAGGCGATCTCAGGCACTCCCGCGAGCACGAAGCCGGGCCTACCGGCGCCAACCGCGGGGGCCGTGTAGTAGAAGCCATAGATCGAGGGCTCCGCCACCGGATTTACTTCGAGCGCGACGTTGGTGCGCGCGACCGGGTTGGCGGCGTCCACATGCACGCCCCATGCGCTCAGCCGTTCGATGTAGCCGCGGTTGAATTCGTCGAAGCCAGCGGGAGTCAGCGGCGCAGGAATTCGCAGCTCGATTCCGCATACCGCGTTGAACGGCCGGCGCGCGTCGCGCAGATGGCGTTCCATCGCGGCGAAGCCGTCGGCCATGCGCGCCAGCGGCGCGAAGGTGGCGTGGATGAGGTCGAAGCCGGCGGCGGCGACCGCCGCCGCCGAGAACGGCGGGCCGTAGCCGCGCACGAAGCTGAAATTGCCTTTTGGGTTTTCGAGCAGCATGGGTCTCGCTCCTTTCGCGCGCGCCATTATTGCGCGCGCGAGCCGGAGAGGCGAAGCCGCGGTGCGCCCTGCGCCGCGCAAGCGCGCGGTGGAGGCGGCGAGGCGGTGGGGTTGGATGGCTTATGCGGCGGGGCTATGGGTCAGGCAAAGATCAGATTTGACAATCGCGCGCCATGCATGGTAGCCGTGCATCGTTCACATAATGCACAGTTGTTCGCGATGCGAACTTCGATGATCCGATGAAGATCGGCGGCTTCTACGAACATCAGCTTCCGCGCCCGTGGACGCGCGAGTCCGAGCATCGCCTGTTCAAGGACGCCCTCGAGCAGGTCGAGCTCGCCGACCGCCTCGGCTTCGATTACGTGTGGGCGACCGAGCATCACTTTCTCGAGGAGTACGCGCACTCTTCGGCGCCCGAGGTGTTTCTTGCCGCCTGCAGCCAGCGCACGCGCAATATCCGGCTCGGCCACGGCATCGTGCAGCTCCCGCCGCTCATCAACCACCCCGCGCGCGTGGCCGAACGGATCGCGACGCTCGATCTCGTGAGCGACGGGCGATGCGAGTTCGGCACCGGCGAGGGCGCCACCGACTGCGAGTTGGGCGGCTTCGGCATCGCGCAGGAAGAAAAGCGCGCGATGTGGCTGGAGGGGCTGCGGGTGGTAAGCCGGATGTTGGTCGAGGAACCGTTTGCGGGCCACCAGGGCAAATACCTGAGCGCGCCGGTGCGCAATGTCGTGCCCAAGCCGCTCCAGCGCCCGCATCCGCCGCTGTGGCTGGCGTGCTCGCGGCGCGAGACGATCCTGCTGGCGGCGCGGCTGGGCCTGGGCGCGCTGACCTTCTCGTTCGTCTCGCCGGTCGAGGCGCGCCAGTGGGTCAACGACTACTACACGACGCTGGAGAGAGAATGTGAGCCGGCGGGTTACGCGGTAAACCCGCAGATAGCGATTACCTGTCCATTTCTGTGCGATCGCGACGAGCAGCGGGTGCGCGAGATCGCCTCGGACAACCACGGCTTCTTTCTTTACGGGCTCGGCCACTACGCGTTTTTCGGCCGCCACGAGCCCGGCAAGACCAACTTGTGGGAGAGCTACCGGACCAAGCCCGAGAATTTCGCGCTGCCCGAGGGCAAGATCCAGGATTGCATCGGCACGCCCGACCTTATCCGCCAGCGACTGCGCGAGTTCGAGCAGGCGGGCGTCGACCAGGTCATTTTCCTTTCGCAGGCCGGGCGTATCCCGCACGACATGCTTTGTTCCTCGATGGAGCTGTTTGCAAAGGAAGTGCTGCCCGAGTTCAAGGAGCGCGACCTGTCGCGCGCGCGCCTCGAGGCCGAGCGGCGCGCGCGCCTCGCGGAGGCGGCGATGGCGCGTAAGCCGCCGGTCGTCGTGCCGGACTGGGGTCCGACGGTGATTCGCGCGGCCGGCCATCACTGAGCAGGGCCGCGCGGGCCCGCCGGATGTGATGATCAACGGGCGCGCGCCAGGCGTCGGCGAGACCACGGCGGGCGAAAACAGCAAGCTGGAGGATCGGCCAACCATGCGGCGAAAAACGCAATTCGGCTCGCTCGAACACTACGAGAAGGGCGGTGTCCAGGCGATCAACGACGATCCCCGCAACTACGTCTTTTCGAACATCTTCGAGGTGGCCGCGCACTCCGAGCCCTACGAGAAGGTCGCGGTCGCGCGCAACCTCAAATACGTCCTGGAGGCCGTGCGCGCCGAAGGGACGTCGCCGTGGTACACAGCGTCGCACGACGAATCGGCGCTGGTGATGGACGGCGAGGTCGAGATCCGACTAATCAAGCTCGACACCCCGGCGGTCGCGGAAGGGCACGAGGGGACGACGACGCTCGAAGGGACGCCCCAGGGACGCCGGATGGGACACGTCGTGGCGCGCCGCGGACACATGGCGCTCCTGCCCAAGGGCGCGGCGTACCAATTCCACGCGGCGCGGCCGGGCGTGATTCTGCTCCAGACCATCCAGGGCGATCTGACACTCGAGCGGTGGAAGGATATTTGCCAGAAGTGAGGCGGAGCAAGGGCACAAATTGATAATCGGCCAACTAGTCAGTTGCCAATCGGCGGAGGATTGAGCAATGGCTGAGATGCAACAGGCGGTCAACGATTTCGGCTATCGCAGTTTCAATCTGGGCGGTTTCAGGTTCGAGCGCGACGAGTATTTCGCGCATGTCACGTGGCCCGGCGGCAGCCATGCGATGCCGGTGGATGGGTTCCTGCGCGCGTTGATCCGCGATCTCGCCTGGAGCTTCTTTTACGGGACCGTCAATTTCGACCAGGTCTTCGGCACCACCAATCACTACGGCAGCGTCGATGTGTTTGCCGGGCTGTATAATCCGGGCTACCGCAAAAGTAACAAGCATCACGTCGAGAACTTCAACAGCGACCAGGCCAAAGCGGTCTTCGAGGCGATGCTCGACGACTGGACCAACGAGGGCTTCGATCCCTTCGCCGCCCCCGAGGAAACCGGCAGCGCGTTCGGTCCCAAGCGCGGCAGCAACCGCACTGCGATCTCGCGCAAACGCCTGACCGCGAAGCGGATGGTGGGGATGAAGGATGACATCCCGCTGCGGACCGACCAGAACGGCTTCCCCCCCAACCGCCAACTCGGCGATGTACCGCAGGACCAGCCGGAGATCCATGCCGAGCCCGGCTTCGAAAGCGAAGTCCACGCCTTCAATTTCTTCGGCTACGTCTCGCGCTCGGACGTGACGTGGAACCCGTCGGTGTGCTCGGCGGTCCAGGACAGCCTGATCTGCGCGACCACCGAGGAGTACATGCTGCCGGTGATCCACGGCAACGACCGGGTGGAGTGGTTCGTCCAGCTGAGCGACGAAATCCACTGGGACGTGACCGACCGCGACAGCGGCGAGCCGCGCGCGCGGGTGGTGATGAAAGCGGGCGACGTCGCCGCAATGCCGGCGGACATCCGCCACCAGGGCTACTCGCCCAAACGCTCGATCCTGCTGGTATGGGAAAACAACAATCCCGAGTTGCCCGAACTGTACGCAAAGAAAAAGCTGAAGCCGAATCCGGTGGATTTCTAGCCAGGATGCCCGGTGGTGCGTGAGCACAAGGACTCGCCCGACAGGGAGGAAGGCCAATGTCAACTCAGCGTGGAACGGCTCTCGTGGCACTGGTTCTGCTGCTGATGGCGGCCGCGCCGCCGGCGACCGACGCCGCCGATCCGCAGAGTCCGGTCCCGCCCGGAACCGTGATCAACATGTCCAACTGGCGGCAGTACACACAATATATGACGAACGGGATGCAGGCGCTGTTCGCGGGCACCTATCACTGGAAGTTTCCGAGCGACTTCGAGATAGTGATCGAGCCGACCAAGACCTACCCACTGGGTTCCAAGCAGTATATCGAGAATACCGAGAAGTACGCGAGTCAGGTGCGAATAGTCAATTTGCCCAACGGTGGCCATACCCTCGAAAACTACACCGCGGGCTGTCCTTTCCCGAATCCGCAGGAGCCGCAGAAGGGATGGAAGGTCCTGGTCAATGACTGGTTTGCCTATCAGCCGTACGAGCTGTGCGGACCGAGTATCGCACAGTGGTTTCAGGACCGCTTCGCCAACGTCAGCAACAACACCATCATCTTCGCCGAGCGCAGAATGGCGCACATCTCGGATCCCGGTCAGCCGATCTATGAGAATCGCGCGCCGAATGCCGACTTCATCCAATACGCGGAGGAGATAACGCCGGAGCAGGCCAAGTACACCGCGATTTTGTCGATCTGGCCCCGCGATTTGAGACAGAATATAGACACCTATCTGTTCGTCCCCGCGCTGCGCCGCACTCTGCGTCTGTCGACCAGCGCGCGTTGCAGCCCGGCCTTCGGCTCCGACTTTACCTATGACGATACGCGCCACGGCGCCTTCAACGGCAACATCACCCAGTTCGACGCCAAGTTCATCCGCGATCAGAAGATCCTGGAATCGGTCGAGTACAACGCCTTCGACGCGCAGGTTCCGACCAACACAAACAACTTCTATCAGGGCATCTGGTTCTCCAAACCGTCACTGGCCAAGTGGCAGGTGCGCAACAGCTACATGATCGACGTGCGCCGGATCCCGGGCCTCGCCGCCGGCTATTGCTACGGCAGCCGCATCCTGTACGTGGACAAGGACGTGATGCAAGCGATGTGGGCCGACCTGTACGATGCAAACATGAAGCTGTGGAAGATCGATTATGACCCGCAGGCAATTATTGATGTGCCCAACGTCGGCAGGATCTGGACCAATTACGGATGGGGCGACATCTTCGACGTGCAGAACGAGCACATGACGTTCGTCACCCTGCCGATGTACGCCAATGAACAGTGCCAGAACGTCAACGGCGCCGACATGACGAACATCAACCGGTACTTCAGTGTAAACGGCCTCTCGCAAATCATGCGCTAGGCCGGGGACGTGAGTGCGGCGGCGGCCAGACCGCCGCTGAGGAGCGGGCAATCGCGGTGCCGCCGGGCGCGTCACGCGCCCGGCGGCATCCGCCTTTCCAAGTTGCGGAGCGCACGATGCAGTTGCAGACCAGGTTGTTCATCGGGGGCGAGTTCGTTGACGCCGAAGCCGGCGGCACCATCGACGTGCTCAACCCGCATGACAACTCCAAAATCACCGCCGTGGCCGAGGCGCGCGAGGCCGATATCGACAAGGCGGTCACCGCGGCGACCGGGGCGTTTCCCGCGTGGCGCGACACCGCGGCGGCCGATCGCGGGCGGTTGTTGCTCAGGCTCGCGGACGCCATCGAGGCCCGCGCCGACGAGCTCGCGCACATCGAATCGATCGATACCGGCCATCCGATCCGCGACACGCGCGGACTCGACGTGCCGCGCACCGCGGCGACCTTCCGCTACTTCGGCGGGATGGCGGACAAGCTCCAGGGCCGCCTGGTGCCGGTGGAGAGCGGCTTTCTCAATTACGTCGAGCGCGAGCCGCTCGGCGTGGTCGGCCAGGTCGTGCCATGGAACTTTCCGATCATGTTCACCAGTTGGAAGATGGGGCCGGCGCTGGCGGCGGGCAACTGCGTGGTAATGAAGCCGGCCGAGCTGACGCCGCTGAGCTCGCTCAAGATCGCCGAGCTGATGCGCGAGGTCGGGTTTCCGCCGGGCGTGGCCAACGTCCTGCCCGGCTACGGCAACGTCGCCGGCCAGTATCTCGCCGAACATCCGGGAGTGCAGAAGATCGCGTTTACCGGCTCAACCGCGACCGGGCGCAGGATCGTGCAGGCGTCGTCGGGCAACCTCAAGCGCGTGCAGCTCGAACTCGGCGGCAAGGGCGCCAATATCGTGTTCGACGACGCCGATTTGGACGCCGCGCTCAACGGCAGCGCGTTCGCGATTTTTCACAACCAGGGCCAGGCCTGCATCGCAGGCTCGCGGCTGCTCGTGCACGAGCGCATCGCCGACGAGTTCCTCGAGCGCTTCCTCAAGCTGGCGGCCTCGATCCGGCTCGGCAATCCGCTCGATCCGAAGACCGAGATGGGACCGCTGACCTCGACGATGCATCGCGACCGCGTGCTCGGCTATTGCAAGGTTGCGCGCGAGGAGGGCGGCGAATTCCTGCTCGGCGGCAAGCCGCCCGCCGATCCCGAGCTCGCGCGCGGCTGCTACGTGCTGCCGACCGTGGTGCGCGCGCGCCCGCGCGATCGCGTCTGCCAGGAGGAAGTCTTCGGCCCGTTCGTCACGGTGACGACCTTCAGGGACGAAGACGAGGTGATGGCGATTGCCAACGGCACGGTTTACGGACTGGGCGGCGGGCTGTGGACGCGCGACCTCGCCCGCGCGCATCGCGTGGCCCGTAGGATGGTCAGCGGCATGGTGTGGATCAACTGCTACAAGCGGGCCAACCCGGGATCGCCCTTCGGCGGCGTGCGCAGTTCGGGCTACGGGCGCGACCTCGGGATCGAGTCGATCGAGGAGTACACCACGCCCAAGTCGGTGTGGGTCAACGTGGAGGCGAAGATTCCGCCCTATTATCCGCGCTGAGCGGCGCGGCCGGGGGCTAGTGGCGGCGCATCGCAAGCGTCGCGGAGACGTTGTGCACGGCTTCGAGCAGCACCGGAACAAACTCGCGCTTCATCTGCGCGACCGTCACGCGCGCGGCATGCCCGCTGGCGTTCATCGCTGCGATCACGCGTCCGCCGCCGTCGCGGATCGGCGCCGCCACCGAGCGCACGCCCAACTCCAGCTCCTGGTCGACCAGCGCCCAGCCGCGCTGTGCGACCTCCTTGAGGATTGCGCGCAGCTCGCGCGGGTCGGTCACCGTGCGCTCGGTCAGCCGCTCGAGCCTGGCAGTCGCGAAAAAGCGGTCGAGCTGTGCCGCCGGCAGATGCGCCAGCAGCACCCGGCCCATCGAGGTCGCAAACGCCGGCAGATGGGTGCCCACGCCGAGAGTGACGGTCATGATGCGCTCGGTCGGCACGCGCGCGACATAGACGATATCGGTGTCCTCGAGCACCGAGACCGAGCACGACTCGTGCAGCCTGGCGGTGACCTTCTCCATGTGCGGCTGGGCGACTTCCCACAGCGGCGTCGAGGCCAGGTAGGCGTAACCCAAATCGAGCACGCGCGCCGTGAGCGCGAAGTGCTTGCCGTCGAAGCTGGCGTATCCGAGCTCGGTGAGCGTGTGCAGAAAGCGGCGCGCGGTGGCGCGCGAAAGGCTCGCGCGTGCGGCGACCTCGCTCAGCGTCTGGCGCTGCGCCTCGCGCCCGAAGGTCCGAATCACGGCGAGCCCGCGAGCCAGCGATTGTACGAGAATCGCGTCGGGATTAGGGTTTGACATCTCGGCGAAGCCCGCGCTAATTGGGGCCAAGTTCACATTATGCACTTTTGTGCGTATAGCGAACAAGAACCGCGGCGAGCGATCGCCGGCCTCAAGCTCCCCGCCATGAGCGGCGTTTGACGATGGCCCTGATTACCAGCCTCAGCGAAGCGGTCCGCGAGTTCGTCCGCGACGGCGACACCGTCGCGCTGGAGGGCTTCACCCATCTCATCCCCAGCGCCGCCGGCCACGAGCTCATCCGGCAGGGGCGGCGCGATCTCACCCTGGTGCGGATGACGCCCGACCTGATCTACGACCAGCTCATCGGGATGGGCTGCGCGCGCAAGCTGGTGTTTTCGTGGGGCGGCAACCCGGGTGTCGGCTCGCTCCATCGCCTTCGCGACGCGGTCGAGCGCGGATGGCCGCGGCCGCTGGAGCTCGAAGAGCACAGCCACGCCGGGATGGCGGCGGCCTACGGCGCCGGCGCCGCCAATCTGCCCTTCGGCGTGCTGCGCGGCTACCTTGGCTCGGATCTGCCGAAGCACAACCCGCGCGTGAAATTCATCGACTGTCCGTTCACGGGCGAGCGGCTGGCGGCGGTGCCTGCGATCCGCCCCGACGTGACCGTGATCCACGCGCAGCAGGCCGATCGCAAGGGCAATGTTCTTATCCGCGGCATCGTCGGCGCGCAGAAGGAGGCGGTGCTCGCTGCGCGCCGTTCGATCGTGACGGTGGAGGAGATCGTCGCGGAACTGGCGGCGCCGCCCAACGCGGTAGTGCTGCCCGGATGGGTGGTCGGCGCCGTGTGCGTGGTGCGTGGGGGCGCCTTTCCCTCGTACGCGCTGGGTTACTATCCGCGCGACAACTCGTTTTACCAGCAGTGGGACGAAATCGCGCGCGAGCGCGAAACCTTCCGCGCCTGGATTGAGCGGCACGTGCTCGCGACCGCCGACTTCGCGGAGTTCCGCCGAAGCCTCGCCGCGCAGGCGGCGAGCGGCGGCAGGATCGCCAATGCCTGAAGCGCCCTACAGCGCCGACGAGATGATGACGGTCGCGGCGGCGCGCATGCTGCGCAACGGCGCCGTCTGCTTCGTCGGCATCGGCCTGCCCAGCGCGGCCGCCAACCTTGCCCGGCTCACCCACGCCCCCGACGTCGTGCTGGTTTACGAATCGGGCACAATCGGCGCCAAGCCCACGGTGCTGCCGCTCTCGATCGGCGACGGCGAGTTAGCGGAAACCGCCGACACGGTCGTCTCGATCGCCGAGATTTTCGCCTTCTGGCTCCAAGGCGGACGGATCGATGTCGGCTTCCTTGGCGCGGCCCAGATCGACCGCTTCGCCAATATCAACACCACCGTGATCGGCGACTACCGCCGGCCGACGGTGCGCCTGCCCGGTGCGGGGGGGGCCGCCGAAATCGCGTCGTCCGCGCACGAGGTGTTGATCATGCTGCGCCAGAGCAGGCGCGCCTTCGTCGAGAAGCTGGACTTCGTCACCTCGGCCGGCTACCTCGACGGCGGCCAAAGCCGCGAGCGCCTGGGGATGCCGGGGCGCGGCCCGACCGCGGTCATCACTGACCTCGGAATTCTGACGCCCGATCCGGAGACCCGGGAACTGACGCTCACGAGTCTTCATCCGGGAGTCAGCGCAGAGCAGGCGATCGCGGCGACCGGATGGCCGCTCAGGATCGGCGCGCAGCTTGCGCGCACCGAACCGCCCGCCGCGGCCGAGCTGGCCGCGCTGCGCGAACTCAACGAACGCACGCGGCGCGCCCACGCCGGAGGCGTCGCGTGATGCCGCGTTCTTGCCACGGGACGCCGCCCGCCCGGGTCGGATTCGGCGCGGGCAACCTCAAATCGCGGCCTGCGGAGAGCGAGCGGCTGGGCGCGAGGCGCGCGCTCGTTGAGTCCTACGCCGTGCTGCGGGAGAGCGGGATCAAGGAGGAATGGCTCGATCGCGCGGCCGCCCCGGGCGTGCAAAATGCCTGCTACAACCCACGGCCGGTGACCCGCGATGGCGTGCGCGCGCTGCTCGACGACGCCTTTGCGGGCCGCCCGCCGCGAAGCTGAGAGCAAACCGCGGCGGCGCCGCTGCGCGCGCGGCGTCGTGACAGAGCCTCGAAGAGGGAGCAGTCAGATGAGCGCAGGCGACAACGATCCGTCGAGGTCGGCGCAGATCCGCGCGCGGCTTAACCATCCGGTGATTGACGCCGACGGCCATTGCACCGAATTCGAGCCCGCTTTCCTCGACTATCTCAGAGACGTCGGCGGCGCCGGGGTGGTCGAGCGCTACAAGGCGATCCCGGACAGCGGCTTCCGCTACACCTGGCATCAGATGAGCCCGCAGCAGCGCCTCGAACATCGCGCGCTCGCCTTTCGCCCGCTGTGGTGGGCGCATCCGAAGAAGAACACCCTCGACAACGCGACCACGACGATTCCGCGGCTCCATTACGAACGGATGGACGAGTTTGGAATCGACTTCGCGATCATTTATCCGAGTATCGGCCTGCTCGCGCCGCACATTTCGGACCAGGAGATTCGGCTCACCGCCTGCCGCGCCTTCAACAAGTTCAACGCCGACATCTACGCCGATTTCTCCGACCGCCTGACGCCGGTCGCGGTGATCCCTGCCAATACGCCGCAGGAGGCGCTCGACGAGCTCGACTACGCAGTGGGCGAGCGCAAGATGAAGGCGGTCCAGCTTCCCGCTTTTATCAACCGCCCCATCCCGGCCCTCGCGCGCAAGGCGCCCGAGATGGCCGGCTTCCTGACCTGGGTCGATAACCTGTGCGTGGACAGCGCGTACGACTACGACCCGGTGTGGGCGAAATGCCAGGAGCTGCGCGTCGCCCCCACCTTCCACACCGTTACGGTCGGGGTCGGCAGCCGCGCGACGCTCTCCAATTTCATGTTCAACTTCGTCGGCCACTTCGCCGCTTCGGCCGAGGTCATCTGCAAGGCGCTGCTGATCGGCGGCGTCACCCGCCGCTTCCCCAGGCTCAACTTCGCCTTCCAGGAGGCGGGCGTCGCTTGGGCGGTGCACCTGTACGGCGGGCTGCACATGGCGTGGGCGACGCACAACGTCGGGATGATTCGCGATCTCGATCCGGCCAATCTCGATCGCGCGATGTTCGAGGACCTCTGCCGCAAGCTCGGCGGGCCGCTCTATGCCGAGCGAGTGCATCGGCTGTGGCAGGGCGACGCCTCCGATCTGCTGCTGGGCACGCCCGAGGACGACAAGGACCTCGACGAATGGGCGCCCGCCGGCATCCGCACCGCCGACGACCTCCGCGAACGCTTCGTCCCGCACTTCTACTTCGGATGCGAGGGCGAAGACCTGCTCAACGTGCTCGCTTTCCGCAATCCGTTCGGATGTCGCTTCAATGCGGTTTTCGGTTCCGACATCGGCCATTTCGACGTCCACGATCAACGCGAGGCGGCGGCCGAGGCCTACGAGCTGGTCGAAAAAGGGCTGATCAGCGCGGACGACTACCGCGAGCTGGTGTTTGCCAATCCGGTCAGGCTGCATGGCGGCGTCAACCCGGACTTTTTCAAGGGCACGCGGGTTGAGCGCGACGCCGCGCGGCTGCTCGCCGCTCCGCGCGCCGGCGAGGGCGCTCAGGCGGCCGCGGGCGGAGCACGCTGAGCGCGCATCCGCTCGTCGCGGGCGGAGGGTTGGAGAGCGAGTTATGAGCACGGCTGAAGCGCGGATGACAAAATCGGCGGCGATTCGCGCCCGGCTCAAGCATCCGATCATCGACTCCGACGGCCACATCGCCGAGTTCGAGCCGGCGTTTTTCGACTATCTCAAAGAGGCCGGCGGGGCGCGGCTGGTCGAGCGGTTCAAGGCGATGGACGGGCCGTACCGCTTCGGATGGTACACTCTCACCCCCGAGGAGCGCCTGCGCACGCGCAAGCCGCGGCCCGGCTGGTGGCTGCATCCGACGCGCAACGCGCTCGACCGCGCCGCCTCCTCGATGCCTCGCCTGCTCCATCGGCGGCTCGACCAGATGGGGCTCGACTTCACGATCATCTATCCGAGCATAGGAATGTTCGCGCTCCACCTGGGCGACGAGGAGATGCGCCGCGCGGCCTGCCGCGCGTTCAACAGTCTCCAGGCCGACATCTTTCGCGAATACGCGGACCGGATGACGCCGGTCGCGACCGTCCCGATGCATACGCCGCAGGAGGCGATCGAAGAGCTCGAGCACGTGGTCAAGACGCTCCGGCTCAAGGCCGTGCTGATGCCGGCGTTCGTGCGCCGGCCGATCCCCGCGCTTGCCGAGGAACATCCGCAAGCGAGCCGCTGGGCCTTCTGGCTCGACACCTTCGGCATCGACAGCGCCTACGACTACGACCCGGTATGGGCGAAGTGCCTGGAGCTGAGAGTCGCGCCGAGCTTCCATTCGCCGACCGCCGGGATGGGGATGCGGGCGTCGCTGTCGAACTCGATGTACAATCACATCGGCCATTTCGCGGCTTCCAACGAGGCCGTGTGCAAGTCGCTGATTTTGGGCGGCGTCACGCGCCGCTTCCCGAACCTGCGCTTCGCGTTTCTCGAAGGCGGCGTGGGATGGGCCTGCACGCTGCTCGGCGAGCTGGTCGGCCACTGGGAGAAGCACAATCTCGAGGCGCTGGCGAACGTCGATCCGGCAAGCCTCGATCGCGAGGAAATCGGCCGCCTGCTGCGCGAGTACGGCGGCGATTATGGAAGCGAGCGGATCGAGCGATGGGAGCGCGAGCGTTCGCATCTGCTGTGGGGCGGGCCGGAGGAGCGTGCCAATCTCGACGAGTGGGCGCGTGCCGGCATCGTGCGCAAGGAGGACATTCGCGAGCTCTTCGTGCCGAAGTTCTACTTCGGATGCGAGGGCGACGACCGCATGACCGCGCTCGCCTTCGATACCAAAAAGAACGCCTTCGGCGCGCGGCTCAACGCGATCTACAGTTCCGACCTCGGCCACTGGGACCTGCCCAATATGTGCGACGCCGCCGCCGAGGCCTGGGAGCTGGTCGAGCGCGAACTGCTCAGCGAGGACGATTTTCGCGATTTCGTCTTCGCCAATGCCGTACGCGCGAAAACCGCGGTGAACCCCGATTTCTTCAAGGGCACGATCGTCGAGGGCGCAGTCAATTCCCTGCTCGCGAACGCTTGAGACATTTTTCGATCAAACCGCCGGCTCCTTCCGGGAAGGCGGCGGGGATTGGATCGCCTCGAGCGCCAATTCGGAGCGCAAAGGTTCTCATGAAAACCCTCACCCAAAGCAATCTCACCGCGGCGGCGCTTGCGCGCCTGCGCCACGCGCCGGATGCGCGGATGAAAGAGATAATGTCCGCGCTCATCCGCCACGCCCACGGTTTCGTGCGCGAAGTCGAATTGAACCCGCAGGAATGGAAGGCCGGGATCGACTTCCTGACCGCGGTTGGCCGTATCACCGACGACCGGCGCCAGGAATTCATCCTGCTCTCCGATACGCTCGGCATCAGCGCGATGGTCGATCTGGTCACGCACACGCGCGAGGCGGCGCGCGCCACCGACTCCAGCCTGCTCGGGCCGTTCTACCGTGAAGGCGCTCCGGAAAGGCCGCTGGGGGCGAGCATCGCGGGCGACACTCCTGGCGAGTCCATCATCGTGCGCGGCCGGGTGACCGATCCGCGCGGCCGCGCGCTTGCGGGCGCGACGGTTGACGTATGGCAGGCCGCCCCGAGCGGCAAGTACGACATCCAGGACCCCAGCCAGCCGGACATGAATCTGCGCGGCAGGTTCCGGACCGACGCGCAAGGCCGCTACGAATTCCGTTCGGTCAAGCCGCGGAGCTATCCAGTGCCCGACGACGGTCCGGTGGGCGTGCTGCTGCGCGCGCAGGGACGCCATCCGTACCGTCCGGCCCATATCCACTTCATCATCAGCGCCGACGGGTATCGACAACTGATTACCGCACTGTATATCGCCGGCGATTCCTACATTGATTCCGATGCGGTATTCGGAGCGAAGCAGTCGCTCACCGTCGGCTATCGCAAGAGCCGCGGGGCCGGCGCAAATGGTGCCGGGCCGGACGCGCTCGAATTTGATTTCGCGCTCGCGCCGGTTACAGGCGAGCCGCGCGCGCGTCCGCGCCGGGCCCGCGCAGGCGCCGCCCGCGCGCGCCGGAGGCCGGTCAGGCGGCGAATGAGAAGTGCCTAGGGCGCCTGGTCTCGGAGGAGAAATGATGGCGGAAGCTTTCATCTGCGACGGCGTGCGGACGCCGATCGGACGCTACGCGGGAGCGCTGTCCGGCGTGCGCACCGACGATCTTGCGGCGATTCCGATTCGGACCCTGATTGAGCGCAATCCCGCGATCGACTGGAAGCGCGTTGACGACGTGATCCTCGGCTGCGCCAACCAGGCCGGCGAAGACAATCGCAACGTCGCGCGGATGGCTGCACTGCTGGCCGGCTTGCCGGTGGAGGTCAGCGGCGCGACCGTCAACCGGCTGTGCGGCTCGGGGATGGAGGCGGTGGTCGCGGCGGCGCGCGCGATCCGGGTCGGCGAGGCCGACCTGATGATAGCCGGGGGCGTCGAGAGCATGTCGCGCGCGCCATTCGTTATGCCCAAGGCGGCGGCGGCTTTCGCGCGCACGGCCGAAATCTATGACACAACGATCGGATGGCGCTTCATCAATCCGGCGATGAAACAGCTTTACGGCGTGGATTCGATGCCGGAGACCTCGGACAACGTGGCCGCCGAGTTCGAGATCGCGCGCGCCGATCAGGACGCCTTCGCCTGGCGTAGCCAGATGCGGGCCAAGCGGGCACAGGCGGCGGGCCGCTTTGCCGAGGAGATCGTGCCGGTCAAGGTCGCGCAGCGGCGCGCGATGGTCACGGTGAGCGTGGACGAGCATCCGCGCTCCGATGCCACCCTCGAAGCGCTGGCCAGGCTGCCCGCGCTGTTCGGTCCGAAAAGCTCGGTGACGGCCGGCAACGCGTCGGGTGTCAACGACGGCGCGTGCGCGATGATTGTGGCTTCGGAAGCGGCGGTGAAGGAATACGGACTTACGCCGCGGGCACGCGTGGTGGCTGCGGCGACCGCCGGGGTGCCGCCGCGGATCATGGGTGTCGGGCCCGCTCCGGCCTCGCGCAAGGCGCTCGCGCGGGCCGGGCTCGAGCTGCGCGACATCGAAGTGATCGAGCTCAACGAGGCGTTCGCGGCGCAGTCGCTGGCCGTTCTGCGCCAGCTCGGCCTGGCCGACGACGCCGAGCACGTCAACCCCAACGGCGGTGCGATTGCGCTCGGCCATCCGCTGGGCATGAGCGGCGCGCGGCTGGTGCTGACCGCGGTCCATGAACTGGTAAACCGCAAGGCGCGCTATGCGCTGTGCACGATGTGCATCGGGGTGGGGCAGGGGATCGCCTCAATCATCGAGCGGGTCTGAGCGCCGGAAAGGAGCGGAAAATGGTGTCCGCATCGGAGCTCAAATTCTACTTTATGCATTTCATGCCCTAGGTCTATCTGCCGCAGGATTATCGGGATCACACCCAGGTACCCTGATGTGGGTCGGCTTTTCCAACGGGTATTACGATCCCGCCAAAGGGCGCGCGCGTCTAAAGGCCGCCCAGCGCTCCCGCCACCTTGTCGACGAATACCGAGTACAACGAATACTCGAAGGCGAACGCCGCCGTCGCAAGGATCAACACTGCCAGCCCGACGACCAGCAGCGCGCCCGTCCTTGCGCGCGGGATGTGTTCCAGTTGCCCGGGCAGCGCTTTGACGATGAGCGCGATGTCCTCGTACATCGGGCGGTAGGCGTCGCGGACCTCGGTAATCATTCGGCCGCGGATCTCGCCCGGGTTCGCAGCATTCTCGCCCGAGAAATTGAGGATCTCCTCGAACTGATTGAGCGCCTGCTCGGCGTCGTCGGCGACAATCTTGAGGTACTCCGACGGGATCTGGCGCAGGTCCTGCCCGGCCAGTTGATGGAATAACTCCAGCGTGCGCTCGAAGTAGGGCAGGCCGCCGCGGAAGCTCTGTGTGGAGCGCGGCGGATGCACAAGGTCTTTCGGCTTGAGCGCCGCCAGCCGCGCCAGCGCGCGGTCCAGCCGCCTGCGCGTCGCCCGCTCGGCGTCGACCACTTCGGAACTCGGACTGTTGCTTTCGGAGGTGTCGATCATGGCGGAGGCCTCGTCAGGGATAGGGGGGTGGTTTCTCGAGTCATCAGCAATGCACTTAAGATGCCAGCCCACTGCCCTGATTTGCTTAGGCGAGCGCTGATACGCCGGACGGCCGATTGCTCCCTTCGGAGCCAAACTCGCCTTTTCGCTCTTGGAATCGCGCCGCCAAATGCTACGGTTGGCGCGCAGGAGGCGACATTGGGCGATGAAGAGCATCAACCTTGACTACGGCCTGCGCTGCGCCGACGAGCCCGCCAAGAACCACAACCGCTGGCATCACGCGATCGCGCCCGCCCTCGAAGCCGAGCCGGGCGAGGAGGTCGAACTGGAAACCCGTGACGCCCTCGACGGCCAGGTCACGGCAGCCAGCAAGGCCGAGGATCTGCTGCGGCTCGATATGAATGTGGTCCATCCGCTGACCGGCCCGGTGTACGTCAAGGGCGCGCAGCCGGGCGATCTGCTCGAAGTCGAGATCGTCGAAGTCAGGCCCGCCGCCTTCGGCTTCACGGTGCAGATTCCGGGCTTCGGCTTCCTGCGCGACGAGTTTCCCGATCCTTACGTCGTCAAGTGGAAGATCGCCGAAGGATGGGCGACCTCCGACGACCTGCCCGGCGTACGTATCCCCGACGGCTCCTTCATGGGGACGATCGGCGTGGCGCCGTCCGAGGAGTTGCGCCGCGCGATGCTGCGGCGGGAGGAGGCGTTGCGCGAACGGGGCGGCTTCGTCCTGCCGCCGGAGCGCACGGGCGCGGTGCCCGCGCGCGAGCCGATAGCCTCGCAGGGGCTGCGCACGATCCCGCCGCGCGAGAACGGCGGCAATCTCGACATCAAGCAGCTCAGCGCGGGCGCGCGCCTCTTGCTGCCGGTGTTCGTGCCGGGTGCGTTGTTCTCGGTCGGCGACGCGCATTTCGCTCAGGGCGACGGCGAGGCCTGCGGCACGGCGATCGAGATGCGCGCCGCGATCATGGTCAAGTTCGCGCTGCGCCGGGGCGAGGCCGCGCGCCGCGGAATCCGCTTTCCGCGCTTCGAGCGCGACAGCTACTTCGGGCCGCCCGAGCTGGCGGCGCCGCGACGCTTCGTTGCCACCACCGGAATGTGCGTGCGCGACGGCGTCAACGAGTCGGAGAACGCGACGCTTGCCGCGCACGCCGCGCTGATGAACATGGTCGGGCTGCTGATGGAACGCGGATGGACGCGGCAACAGGCCTATGCGATTTGCAGCGTGGCGGCCGACCTGCGCCTGAGCGAGGTCGTTGACGTGCCGAACTTCGTGGTGTCGGCGCTCCTGCCGCTGGACATTTTCGAGGAATAGCGCGGCCCGCGCTTCAGCGGCTCGCAGCTCGGCGGGCGTCTGAACACGGTACCACTTTGAGATTCATCTCGGGCTTGCGAATCAGTCCCAGCCGCCGCAGAAGGTAGCGATAGCGCCAGCGCCGATGCCGCGCCAGCACGCGCGAGCGCGCCCTGAGGAACTTCTCGCCAAATCGCTGTTGGTCGCGCGCCACCGGCTCGACCACGTATGCCCGGAGCAACGGCTGCTCGCCTGTGCCCGCGGGGTATTCGCTGTGAAACCGGTAGCCCAGATGTCGTTCGGCAAATGCGCATACGCGCTTGATGTCGTCGAACCATACGTCGTCAAGCACGACGATTGCGCCTGGCTTCAACAGCGGATGGAGCAGCCACAGATCGCAGAAGACATTTGAGTAGTGATGGCCGCCGTCGACGAAGGCGAAATCGAAGGTTCTCCCAACCAGTTCCGACAGCGCGGCGATCGAGGTCTGCGCGCGGAACTCGATTGCGGGTTCCGCTCCCGCGCGCCGGATCGCCAGCAGCGCCGCGTTGCGGTAGCGGGCGCCCTGAAGGGGATCGATGACGACGTGGGGCCGGAAGTGGCGTTTTCCCTCGGCCAGCACGCTCAGGATCGCCAGCGTTGACATTCCCCACGCCATCCCGATTTCCAGCGTTGCTGCGGGCGCGGCCGCCGCGCCCGCGGCTTCAAGAAAGGCCGCGCGTTCGGGAGTCACGCTGTCGGGGAAAATTTCATAGCATCGGCCATCGTGGCCTTCGACATATCCCTGCGAGTAGGCTCGACGGATCTGCTCGCGCAGCGCGCCGGCAAGCGCGGGCCCCGGTGCGATCAACCCCGCTTGCGGGCGCGTGTCGCCGCTTGCCTCTACCGACAGGCCGTCCACAGGTTTCATCGCGGCTGCCATGATACATGCGCGACGGCATGCATTGCCAAGCGACGAACGCGGTCTCGATCGCCGCCGCGCCTGCGCTTTGGCGAAGCGCAACTCCACCTGCGGTTGGCGTTGCTTACGCACACGGAAGTTGTCGGCGATCGCCGCAGCCGTTGGCGGACGCGGTGATGCCGATGCACAATGAACAGGCCGCCGGCCATGGTTGAAAACTCGCCGCCGGCCGCGCGAAAGAGGGCCGCATCGTGGAATATCGTTCGCTGGGAAACTCCGGGCTCAAAGTTTCGGTCGTCGGTTTGGGATGCAACAACTTCGGCGCGCGCTGCGACGCCGAGCGCACCCGCGCCATCGTCCATCGCGCGCTCGACGAAGGCGTCACGTTTTTCGACACCGCCGACATGTACGGCAACCGCGGCGGCTCCGAGGAGCTGCTCGGAAGATCGCTGGGCAGCCGGCGCTCCGAGGTCGTCGTCGCGAGCAAGTTCGGCTGGGAGATGGGCGACGGACCGTACCTGCGCGGCGCCTCCCGCCGCTATGTGATGCGGGCGTGCGAGGCGAGCCTGCGCCGGCTCGGCACCGACTATATCGACCTCTACCAGCTCCACAAGTTCGACTCCGAGACGCCCCAGGAGGAGACGCTCGAAGCGCTCGCCGACCTCGTCCATGCGGGCAAGGTGCGCTACATCGGGTGCAGCAACTTCGCCGCCTGGCAGCTCGCCGAGGCGCTCGGGATCTCGCGCGAACGCGGACTGCCCGCCTACATCTCGGCGCAGAACGAGTACAGCCTGCTCGAGCGCCGTATCGAGAGCGAGCTAATCCCGGCCTGCCGTCACTTCAACGTGGGCATCCTGCCGTTCTTTCCCCTGGCGAGCGGCTTCCTGACTGGCAAGTACCGCCAGGGCGCCGAGCCGCCCAAGGGCACGCGGATGGCCTCGATGCAGGCGATCGCGACGCGCACGCTGACCGAGGGAAATTTCGCTATCCTCGCCCGGCTGGAGGAGTTCGTGCGCCGGTGCGGCCATACCCTGGTCGAGCTCGCGATGTCGTGGCTGGCGATGCAGCCGCAGGTCTCCAGCGTGATCGCCGGCGCCACCAGCCCCGAGCAGCTCAGCGAGAACGTCAGAGCGGTGCAGTGGAGACTGAGCGCCGAGGAGCTTGCCGAAGTGGACAAGCTCACCCGCCGCTAAGCGGAAGCCCCGGGCTTAGAGGCCGAAGCCGGTTCGGATCGCATCAGCCACCCGCTCGGGCGCCGCCGTCGCGTCCACCGTCAGCGCGTCGGCCGGCTCCTCCAGGATGGTGAACTGGCTGGCGAGCAGATGCGGGTCAAAGAAGTGGCCCGTGCGACGCGCAAGGCGCTCGGCAAGCTGTTCGCGTGACACTTTGAGAAAGACCAGCCTGACCCGCCTCGGATCGGCGACGATCTCATTGCGATAAGCCCGTTTGAGCGCCGAGCACGCGACGATCGCGTTGCGCCCTTCGGCAAGACATCGCTTGACCAGCGAATGCACGGCGCGCAGCCACGGGCGGCGATCCTCGTCGGTCAACGCGACGCCGGCGCGCATTTTTTCCTTGTTGCACGCGGGGTGGAGGTCGTCGGCGTCATGAAACTCCCATCCGAGCCGCGCGGCCAGGATGCGTCCGACCGTCGTTTTACCGGCGCCCGCAACTCCGGTGAGGATTATCACCATCGCCGTGATTCATAGCGCGCCGGCGCCGCGCGTGCAGCGAGGCGCTGCGCCGCGCTCAGTCGGCCTCGGCCAGCGCCTGCTTTGCGGTCTCCGCTCGGGTCGCTGCTCCCCGAGGCCTGAGCGCCAGTAATATCAGCAGGCCGATGAGCGTCGTTCCGATCGTGAACAGGATTCCCAGCCGGTAGCTCGAAGTGTAGTCGATAATCGCGCCGACGATCGGCGGCCCGGTGAGCTGGGTGAGCGCACTGCTGGTGTACAGCGTTCCCAGCACGGTTCCCATCCCGCCGATCCCGAATAGCTCAGCGACCACCGCCGGCGTCAGCGCGACGTACCCGCCGTAGGTCCCGCCCACCGCGAGCGCGAACAGCACCATCATCGAGTAGGTGCGCCCGGCGCCAAGCCAGATCAAGTACGACATTCCCAGCGCGAGCACCATCGCCTGGTACAAGCGGATAAGTCCGACCCGATCGGCGAGCGTGCCCAATCCGACGCGCCCGATCATGCTGGTCAGCCCGATGAAGCTGATGAGCGAGGCGGCAACCACTTCGCTCAGCCCCTGGTCGCGCGCGTACACCGGCAGAAAAACGAATGGAATCGCCGTTGCGACGTTGGTCAGCGCCGAACCGATATAGAGCACGATGAAGTTCGGCTCGCGGATGAAGCGCCTGATTTGCGGGCGCGCGATGTGCTGCGGGCCGGCGGGCGGCCGTTTCGACAGCGCCGCGCACACCATCAGCAGCACGGTCGTCGCGGCGCCCAGCACCGCGTACGAGTTGCGCCATCCGATATGCTCGATGAGCTCGCCCGACACCGGCGGAATCGCAAGCGTGCCGGCGCCGATGCCCGACACCGCCACGCCGAGCGCGGTGTTGCGGCGCCGGTAGAACCAGCCGGCGACCACCGCGAGCAGCGGCACGTAGCAGCATGACACGCCGATACCGACGCCGAGCCCGTAGCTGACATAGGCGTACCACAGCGCAGGGATTCGCGAGGTCAGGAACAACCCGGTGCCCATCACGATCGCGCCGGTGGCGACCACCGGACGCGGGCCGAAGCGGTCGGTCAGGTAGCCGGTCAGCGGCCCCAGCAAAAAGTACAGGCAGGAAGTGATCGCGAAGATCGCCGAGGTTGCCTCGCGCGTGGCGCCGAACTCCGCCGCCATCGGTTTGAAGAACGCGCCGAAGCTGTAGGCGACGCCGAACAGCGTGAAGCACGACAGGAAGCCGGCGGCGACCGTTACCCATGCGCGCGGCGAGTCGAGCTGATCAGACATGCGGCGTCACTATAGGCGATGCGGGATCGGCTTGCGAGAAAAGCCGCGCGCCGTCTTTCCAGGACGTCTGCTTATTGAGCGAATCGCGCATCCTTGCGCAGCAGCGACGCGCGGCAGTGACAAAAGCCGCCGCGGAAAAATCGAAGGGGGCGGGACCCTGGCGGGCCGCCCCCTTCGAAGTCAGGACGTTTGCGCCGCGCGCTCAGGCCGCTTGGGCGCTCGAGCTGGCGAGGGCCAGCGGCGCGGGCTCCGGCAGCGGCGCGGTCTTCCATTTCTTGAGCTCGGGCATCACGTACTCGGCGAAGCACTTCATGTTGCGTTCGGCCTCGTCGAACGGCATCCCGGCGTAGCTGAGGTTGGCCATGATGCCGTTCATGTCCACCACCTCGCGCATGTAGGCGAGCTTCTCGAGCACCTGCTCGGGCGTGCCGAACGGCATCAGGCTGGCGAAGCTCTTGGCCGCGCCCTCCATCCCGTGGCGCGCGATGTACTTGCCGATGCCGCTGTAGAACTCGTAACTCTTGTGCTGGCCGAACCGCTCCGAGGTCATCTCGTAATGCTTCATCGCCGTGTAGTAGTAGTCGGTGATGTACTTCATCCCGAGCTCCTCGGCGCGCCGGCGATCCTTGTCCACGAAGAAGAAGCCGCCGCACAGCGGACGCGGCGGTTCGGTGCCGCCGTTAACCTCGCGCCAGACGTTGTGGTAAACCTCGAAGTCCTTTTTCACCGCGTCCCACGGCTTCTGCGGGATGATCAGGATCCCGGCGCCCAGACGCGCCATGATCGGCATCGACTCCGGCGACACCGCCGCCGCGTAGGTGCGGCCGCGGAACGAGCGCGCGGGCAAGGGGCGGATTTCGCGCCGCGGCTGATTGGTGTGGCGCCCGCCCTCCATGTAGCCTTTCTCGAGCGCGTTGAGGATCAGCTCGGCGTACTCGACGAACAGCGCGCGCCCCTCGTTCTGGTCGAGGCGGAAGCCCTCGTACTCGATCCGCGCCAGGCCGCGGCCGAGGCCGAGGATGAAGCGGCCGTTGGAGAGATGGTCGAGCACCGAGATCTGTTCGGCGACCCGGATCGGATCGTGCCACGGCAGGACCACGACCATCGAGCCGAGCTTGGCGGTTTTGGTGCGCCCGGCCATGTAGGTCAGAAACTGCAGCACGTCCGGACACATCGTGTAGTCGTCGAAGTGATGCTCGACCGACCACACCGAGTCGAAGCCGAGCGGCTCGGCCATCTCGGCCATCCGCACCTCGTAATGGTAAACCTCGGCGTCGGAGCGGGCGTTGTTGGGATTTTGGAAGGCGACTCCGTAGCCTATATGCATGACATCCTCCTGCGCGATGACGCCGTTGTATGAGATTTGCGGCCGTCGCGCGCCGGGTATGGCCGGTCGTGCCATCTCGGGCCGCGGCGTCGATTCTCTTTTAGCCCAGCCCCGCCCCTCTTTCCAGCGCGGCGGGCGGCCCGTCAGGCGCGTGCGGCAGCGTCCGCCGCGAGGGGGAAACCGATGCTCGGCCTTAAGCTCGCCCTCGCCGTAATCATCGAGTTCGCCGTCTTCGCCGGCCTGCTGTTCGGTCCCGCGGGCACGCTTCGATGGTGGCGCGCGTGGCTGCTGCTGGGCGTGTTCTTCGGATGCGCCGCGGCGACGCTCGGCTGGGTTCTGCGCGACAGAACGGACCTGCTCAACGAGCGGCTGAGGCTGCCATTCCAAGCGGGGCAACCGCGGGCGGACAAAATCCTGATGCCGATTCTGCTTGTGGCGTTCGTCGGATGGCTCGTCTTCATCCCGCTCGATGTCTTTCGCTTTCGGTTACTCGGCCGGCCGGGCCCGCTCGTCTCATCGCTGGGGCTGGTGCTGGTGTTCGTCGGATGGTGGCTCGAGGCGCTCGCGATGCGGGAGAATCCGTTCGCGATCGCGGTCGTGCGCCATCAGCCCGAACGGCATCAGACGGTGATCGACAGCGGCATCTATGGCGTGGTGCGGCATCCGATGTACGCGGGCGCGATTCCGCTGTTCGTGGGGATGGCGCTGTGGCTGGAGTCGTACGCGGGCGTAGTCCTCGCCGCGGTGCCGAGCGCCGTGCTGGTGGTGCGGACGCTGATCGAGGAGCGCCTGCTGCGGCGCGAGCTGCAAGGCTACGCCGCCTACGCCGAACGCGTCCGCTACCGGCTGATCCCGCTGGTCTGGTGAGTGGACAACCGGTGCGGCCGCCGGCGTCGAGAGCCCATGCGCACCACCCCGCGCTCCGCAATGCATCGTCGCCCCGACTAGCCCCGGTTATTCAGGCTGATCGAGGGTTTATCGCGGCATCGCGGCCGGTGACGGGCAACTCCTTCGCGCATCCCCGCAACAAGCCCCAAGACCTTCATTCCAGTCAGGAATTCTTGGTGCCGAGGGCGGGACTTGAACCCGCATGTGGTTGCCCACGGAGGATTTTGAGTCCTCTGCGTCTGCCGTTTCGCCACCTCGGCACCGCGCGCGCCGCAGCCCGGCGCGCTGCGAGCGGCAGGGCCGATCTTGCCAGAGCCGGGCGCGCGCTCTCAAGCGATGATACAGGCGTTGCGACGACGGCGAACGGCCCTACGAGGGAGGTCAGCGGCGGCGCAGACGCTCGACCAGACGCGCGATCGCGCGCACGCTCTCGAAATGCTCGGGCAGCACCTGGTCGTCTGGAATCGCGACGTCGAAAGTGGCCTCACAGAAGGCCACTGTGCGCGCGATCGCGATCGAGTCGTACGCTTTGCGCCCGAGCAGCAAATCGTCGGCGCCGAGCTCGGCTACGTCCGACCCGTTGAAGATCTGCCCAACGAGGAAGCTGCGAATCGCGCTTTCCAGCGGGCCGCGCTTCATCGGGTTGCCTTCATTCGCGTCGCCGCCGACTCCATCAGCGCACTCCGATCGATCTTGCCGTTGCTGTTGAGCGGTAGGCGGGAGTGGAATTCAATCACCTCCGGGATCATGTACGAGGGCAGGAGCGCCGCGCAGTGCCGCTTGAGCGCCGCCTCGTCGGCCGCCGCGCCCGAGCGCAACGCGACCGCCGCCGCGAGCCGTTGCCTGCCGTCGCCGCCCGCAACCACGAGCGCGACGGCCTGCTCGACGGCATCGTGGCGGCCGAGCGCGGACTCGACCTCGCCCAGCTCGACGCGGTAGCCGCGCAGCTTGATCTGGTGGTCTCGGCGGCCGACAAACTCGAGCACACCGTCGGGGCCCCATCGCACAAGGTCGCCGGTGCGGCAAATCAGCGTCCGCCGGCCCGGCGCGACTTCGATGGTGCGCATTGATTCGGCGGTCTGCGCGGGCAGCTTCCAGTACCCGCGCATCAGCGACGGGCCGCCCAGCCACAGCTCGCCGGTCTGACCGTCGCCGACCGGCCGGCCTCTCTCGTCGAGCACCAGCGCAATTGATTCCGCGCAGGGCCGGCCGAGCGGCGGGCGTTCGTCGTCCGCGGGCGGCTTGCCGAACTCATGCCACGCGCAGATCTTGGTTTCGGTCCGCCCGTAGAGCGAGACGAAGCGCGCATGCGGCGCGCGGCGCATCAGCTCGCGCAGATGCTTGGCCGCGAAGACCTCGCCGGTGAAGATCACCAGGCGCAACGGCGAAAGGTCGCATCCGGCAAGCTCGCCCCGCGTGACCAGCATCGTGAGCAGGCTCGGCACCGCGTACCACACGGTCAGGCGCTGCGCGCTCCAGGTCCGCGCGATCGCCGCTGGAAAGGCCGCGGTACGCGGCGCGACCGGATAGACCGTCGCGCCCGCATGGACGGTCGAGAACTGCTCGAAGCTCGAGATGCCGAAGTGCAGCGGACTGCATCCGGGCACCCGGTCTTCGAGCGAGAGGGCGAAGGTGTCGCTGATCCATCGCACGTAGGCGAGCAGGCTGCGATGCGGGACCATCACGCCCTTGGGCGCGCCGGTCGAGCCCGACGTGTACAGGATCTGCGCGAGGTCTTCGGGATCCACGGCCTGGGCGGGGCGCGCGGCGGGCTCGGCGTCGAGCTCGCGCCACGCGATCGCGGGACGCCCGGCGAAGCGCTGGCGCCCGCCGCCGTCGCTCTCCGCGAACCACGCGGCACGAATCGGCGCATTATCGCCAAAAGCCGCTTCCAGCTCTTCCGCGCGCGCCGCCAGGGTGACCACTGCGGCGACCTCGCAGTCGCGCGCGACCGCCGCCGCGCGCGCGGGTGGTGCCGCGGGATCGATCGGAACGTACGCGGCGCCCGCCTTCATCGCGCCCCACAGCGCGACCACCGCCTCGGCCGAGCGCGGCAGCCACAGCGCGACGCGCTCGCCACGCCCGATCCCGTGGCGCATCAGCGAACGCGCGAAGCGATTGGCGCGGAGCTCGAGCTCGGCGAAGGTCATCAGCTCGTCGTCGCTCGCCAGCGCGAGGCGCGCGCCATGGCGCTCGGCGGTTTCGCTCAGGAGGTCGGGAACAACGTTCGGGATGCTCATCGATGCCATCAGGCGCGGGCACGGTGCGTTGCGCGCGCGCCGGCCAGCGCGGATTGCCGCTCGGCGCAGCTCTCGCTGTCGCGACGGCGCGCGGAGTGCGGATGGAGCGTCTCGACCCAGGACTGCATGCGGTCGAGAAGTTCGCATTCGCGCGCTACCGTTTCGGGGTGATGGATGCAGCCGGGCCAGATCTCGACTTCGATTCGGCCGCGCGCCTCCTCGCCGAGGTTGGCGAAAAGCAGCCGCTCGGCGGCGCGGAACTCCTCGTAGAGCGGATCCTGCTCGCCGTAGATGAACAGCGCCCGCGCGCGCGAGCGCACCAGCGCCGCAAAGTAGCGGGCAAAGTCGGGCGCGACCGCGGGTGTCGCACGGCGTGCCTCGCCGGCGCTCGCGCGCAGGCCGCGCAGCGCGGTCCAGCCGCGCCGTATCAGGCCATTTGCGGAGGCCGGCGCGTTTCTGGCCCGCCAGTCCTCGACGTGCGTCTCCAGGATCGGGGCGGCGATGTAGAGCAGGCCGGCGATCGCGTCGGCTTCGTCGGCGAAGGCGGCCAGCGCGCTGAGCGAATCGAAGCATCGCCCCCACAGCACGAAGGTGTGCTGGCCGCGCGTGTGCCGCAAATAGCGAATCGCGCCGACTATGTCCCCGCCGCACGGCGAGTCGCGGTCGGTTCGGACGGGCGCGCCCTCGCTTTCGCCGTAACCGTGGTAGTCGAAACGCAGGCAGGCGAAGCCGCGGGCGGCGAGGGTCCGTGCGGCTCGGACTTGTCCGCGCACGGGCATCCACCGCATCCGCCCCGGCATCACGACGCACATCCCGGCCAGCGGCGCCTCCGGCGCCGGTGGCGTAAAGATCGCGCGCAACAGGCCGTCTGCCGCGGGGACGAGCATCGGCTGTTCGGCGCGGGCGCGCGCGAGCTCTGCCGGCGTCTCAGTCCAGTCCATCTAGCCACTCCACGGTCCGCTCCGACAGCGCGTCGGAAACCCACGGCGGGTCCATCCCGTTCCAGGCGGGCTCGTCGGCGACAGTCGCCACAGTGACCTTGGCTCCGCGCTCGGCCAGTGCCGTGGCAAGCGCCGCGTTGTCGGGCGAAAGATGCGAGCGGCGCTGGACCTGGGCGAGCAGAGCGGGGCGGCGCCATCCTTCGAGCATCGCTGCGAGTTCGAGCGCGCGCGCGCTGCGATAGAAGGTTGGGAACAGGACCGGATGGACGCGCTCGCCGTAAAGGTAAAGCGGGCCGTCGCCTTCGAGCTGCGCCAGCATCTGGTCGACGGTGGCGGCCGGGCGCCGTCCGCAAGAAACCTCGCGAAACAGCGCGCGCCGCAACTGCGCGTGGAAGTAATCGATGCCGCGATGCACCGGCTCCCAGAGCGCGAGCCCTCGCGTGCCCTGGTCGCGGCGCAGCGCGGCCGCGGCTACCAGCGCGCCAAAGCCGACTCCGACCCATACGAGCTGTGCCGCGCCGGAGGCCTCGCGTGCATGGCGGGCGGCGGCGCCTGCGTCCTCGACGAGATCGTCGAACGTCACCTCCGCAAAGTTGCCGGTCGAATCACCGTGGCTGCGCGGATGGAACAGCACTGCGTCATGGCCGTGCGCCGCCGCCATCCGTGCTGTCAAAACCTCCATTCGCCATGCGACCACATGGTCGGGTCCGAAGCTGGAGCAGAAGATAACGACCGAGGAGGCGGATGCGCGACGCGCCGCGGGATGGAAGACGCGATAGAGCTGATGCGCGCCCGAAGCAAAAAATCCCGGCTGCTCGGTCAGACCTACGTTGCGCGCCGACACCACGAGTTCGGATGCGGCCCTCCGTTCCGTGAAGATGTCAAAAGTGTGTTCTGGCGCAATTAGGGAGTCAAATGCTTAATTTTGCAAAATGGAGCGACCTCCCTCAGGCACCGGTCAGCCGCGAGCCGGCGCAACAGCGGCGTCGCAACGCTCAGCGTTCAGCGCGGCAGGAACTCGTTGACCAGCCCGCCAATCAAGTCTTTCGACCCGATGCGGTCGAGCGTGTCGAGGTCCCATCCGCCCTCGCGATAGAGCGCGCGCATCGGTTCGGGCTCCGGATAGAGTCCGACCAGGTCGCCGCCGACCACGAAGGTTCGCCCGTTGACGCCGCTGGCCGCGTCCGTGCACAGCCATACCACCAGCGCCGCGACCTGCTCGGGCTTGTTCTGCAGCCCACTGCGATCGATCGCCGGCGCCGCGGTGGGCCCGACCGTCGCGCGCATCCGCTCGATCGCCTCGGCCGCGGTTTCGTCAAACAGCCGGGTCGCCGCGCGCGGCCGGATCGCGTTGCATCGCACGCCGTAGCGCCCAAGGTCGCGCGCCACCGTGCGCGTCAGCCCGACGATGCCCTCCTTGGCCGCCGAGTAGCTCGCCTGCCCGAAATGGCCGAGCCCCGACTCGGAGGCGGTGTTGATGATCACGCCGCTCTTCTGTTCGCGGAAGATCGGGCTGGCGAAGCGGATGGTGGTGAAATGGCCCTTCAGATGGACCGCCATCATCGAGTCCCAGTCGTCCTCGGTCATGTGGAAGATGATCTTCGGGCGCACCGCGCCGGCATTGTTGATCAGGATGTCGAGCCGGCCGAAGGCGTCGAGCGCGGTCTTGATGATGCGCTCCCCGCCCGCCATCGTGGTGACGCTGTCGGTATTGGCGACCGCTTCGCCGCCCGCCGCCCGGATCTCCGCCGCCACCTGGCCCGCGATTCCCTGGTCGGCGCCCTTGCCGAGCATGTCGGTGCCGAGGTCGTTGATGACAACCTTGGCGCCCTCGGCCGCGAGCAGCATCGCCTCGGCGCGGCCGATTCCGCGTCCGGCACCGGTTACGATCGCGACCTTGCCCTTGAGCCGTTGCTTTCCCTGCTGCATCGCCGTTGTTCCTCTCTGGTAACCTGACGCGGGCGCGCCGCCGGCGCGCGTGTCGCGGTCAGCGCTATTGAATAGCGCCGATCCGCAGGCCATGCGAGAGGTGCGCGAGCCGCGCACCGCCGCGGCTTACAACGCTTCCTCGGATGCCTCGCTGCGAGCGTGCGTGCGCGTGCCCATCAGATAGATTCCGCCCGCGATCGCTGAGGAAAGCAGCATCGCCGCGACCAGCCCGCCGATCACCGCGACCGCCAGCGGTTGCTGCACCTTCGCGCCGGCGCCGTAGCCCAGCGCCAGCGGAAGCAATCCCGCTGCCGTCGCCAGCGTCGTCATCATGATCGGGCGCAGCCGGATCACCGCGGCGTCGGTGAGCGCGCTCGCAGGCGCGAAGCCGGCGGCGACGCCGCGCTCGGCGCGGTCGAGCAGGAGAATACCGTTTTTGGCGGCGATGCCGGCGACCATGATCACGCCCATGAACGACGAGATATTGAGGGTGATTCCGCAAAGCGCAAGCGCGCCGAAGCTGCCGACCAGACATGCCAGGGCGGCAATCAGCGTGGCCAGCGCCGGCGCGATCCGGCCGAACTCCCATAACACGGTGAGCAGCACCAGGACCATGCCGCCCGCCATCACCAGCGCGAGCTGGCGAAAGGCCTGCTGCTGCTGCGCGTATAGCCCGCCCAGCTCCAGCGACACCCCCGCCGGGAGCACCATCCGCGCCATCCGTGCCTTGACCGCGTCGAGCGCGGTGCCGAGGTCGATCCCCTCCAGCCGCGCGGTGACGTGCACGACCGGGCGCAGGCGCTCGCGGTCGAGTTCGACCGCCTCGCCGCCCCATCGCATGTCCACCACCGCCGGCAGCGGCACGGTCGCTCCCACGGGCGTGCGCAGGAGAACCTCGGAGAGCGCGGAGAGGTCGCGATGGAAATCCGGGGGGTAGCGCACGCGCACGTCGACGAGCCGGTCGCCCACGCTTAGCCGGGTCGCGACCGTGCCTTCGACCACGGTGCGGAGCGTGGCGCGGAGGTCGTCGGCGCTCAGCCCGTAGCGCGCCGCCGCGGCCTGGTTAACCGTGATCAATTCCTCTGGGCTGCTCAGTACGATTCCGTCAAAAACGTCCACCACGCCGGGGATCGTGCGCAGCTGCGCGGCGACGCGGCGCGCAGTCGCCTCGATCGCTTCCTGATCGGCTCCGAAAACCTTGACCTCGATCGGCTCCGGCACGCCCGAAAGGTCGCCGATCAGATCCTGGAGCACCTGCGAGAATTCGATGTGCAGGCCGGGTACGGCGGCGAGGATGCGCTCGCGCACCGAGGCGATCACCTGGTTGATCGAACGCGAGCGACGCGGCCTCAGCCGCACGGAAAAATCGCCGCGGTTCGATTCGGTCAGGAAGAATCCCAGTTGCGTGCCGGTGCGCCGCGAAAAGGCCGCCACCTCGGGCGTCGTGTTGAGAATCCGCTCGATCCTTTCGAGCAGCGCCCCGGTATCGGCGAGTGTGCTCGGCGGCGGCGTGATGTAGTCGAGGATGAAGCCGCCCTCGTCGAGCGCGGGCAGATAGTCGGTGCCCGCCGCGCGGTAGAGGCCGAAGGCGGCGGCGAAGCAGCCGGCGGCGAGGGCCGGCGCGAGCGCCGGAAAGCGCATGACGGGCCGCATCCCGGCGAGGAAGGCGGCGCGCAGCGCGTCGAACGTGCCTCCCGGCGCGCGGCCCGGGCGCCGCCAGCGGCCGACGATCTGTTCCAGCGCGGGCGTGAAGAACAGCGCCAGCATCAGCGAAATCGCCAGGCCGCCGCCGAGCGTGATCGCCAGTGCGCGAAAGAACAGCCCGGTGATGCCGGAGACGAAGACCAGCGGCACGAAGACCGCGATCACGGTCAGCGTTGAGGCGACCAGCGGGCGGCTGAGCTCGGCAAGCGCGCTCTTGATCGCGGCCTCGACAGGTACGCCCGAGGAGTGGGCGCGATGGACCGCCTCGATCATCACAATCGCGTCGTCGATGAACAGTCCGACGCCGGCCGCGATCCCGCCCAGCGTCATCATGTTGAAGGTCAGTCCTCCGAGCGCCATCACCACCAGCGTGATCGCGATCGTGCATGGCACCACGATCGCCGCGACCACGGCGCTGAGCAGACTCATCGTGAAAGCGAAGACCACCGCCACCGACAGGATCAGTCCGAGCACGACCGCGTCGCGCACGCTGCGCACCGACTCGGCGACCAGCGCGGCCTGGTCGTAGGAAACCGAGAACGTCACGTCGGGATAGCGGCGGCGAAATTCGGCGAGGAGCGCGCGGGCGCGCGCGGCGATAAGCTCGGTGTCGCCGTCGGGCGTGCGCGAAACTCCGACCAGCACCGCGGGGCCGTGCTCGCTCGAGGTCCGGATGTAGTCCTCGGTGAGCCCGAGATTCACGGAGGCGATGTCGCGCACATAAACCGGATGGCCGTTGACGGTCGCGAGCGGTACGGCGAGCAACTGCTCGCGGCGATGGAGGTCGCCGCTAACGACCGTGAGCAGCATCCGATGCTCGTCGAGGATGCGGCCGGCGGAGGCGATCACGTTGGCCGCCTTCAGCCCCGCGACCACCTGCTCGGGCGTCAGCCCCTGCGCCAGCATCCGCGCCGGGTCGAGCCGCACCACGTACTCACGGTACTTCGCACCCACCATCTCGACCCGAAAGACGCCCGCGATGCGGCGCAGGCTCGGCACCAGATCATAAAAGGCCACGTCAGTCAGCTCGGCCAGGTTGCGCACGTGCGAGCTGAGGCTGAGGTCGAGGATCGGGAAGGTGCCGGTGGTGAGCAGGCGCGTATGCACGGTAGTCTCCGGCGGCAGGCGAGTGCGGGCTTCGGCGAGCGCCGCGCCGAGCAGGCCATAGGTCGCCACCGGATCGGTATTCTCGGCGAAGGTTACGTCGATTTCGGCGCTGCCGCGCGTGGTGGTCGAGCGCACCAGCGTGGTACCGGCGACGTTGTAGGCCGCTTCTTCCAGCGGGCGTGTCACCGCAACCAGCATCTGCTGCGGCGGCAGCTCGGCGCTGTCGGCGAGGATGATCGCGCGATGAAAGACGAACTCGGGGAAGACCGCGTTGGGAATCGAACGGGCAACGAGCACGCCGAGCGCGCTCAGCGCGAGCACCGCGAACAGCGCGACGATCATGCTGCGACGGCTCATCGAACCCCGCCTATTCGGACCGCCCCGCGGGCTGACTGTCGGGCGAAGCCTGCCGCCCGGCCGCTGCCAAAGGTGGAGCGACCGTCGCGCTGACGCGCAGTCCGTCGGAGAGCGCATAACCGCCTGAGGTAATTACAAGCTCACCCGGCTTGAGCCCGCGCGTGATCTGCACGCTGTCCCGGGTGTGGATGCCGACCGCGACCGCCGTGCGATGGGCGCGGCCATCGGGGCCGACGGCGAAGACGTAGTAGCCGCCGCGCGCGGCGTCCTGGAACAGCGCAGCGGTCGGGATGGCGAGGGCGGCGGGGGCGTACGCGGTCGTCACGTGTACTTCGACCGCCGCTCCGGCCTCGGCGATCCGGCTGTCGCCCGTGAAGGCGACGCGCGCGGGCGCGATCGTTCCGCCGGTTGCAAAGCTCGGCGAGAGGGCGATGATCCGCGCCGGGTAGCGCTTGCCCGGGCTGAGCGGGGAGCTAACCGTGGCCTCCATCCCGGGCTTGATCGCCCCAAGCTTGTTGATCGGGACCTGCGCCTCAACGTAGATGCTGGCGGGATCGACGAGGTCAACCAGCGGATCGAGGTTGTTGACCAGTTGGCCGGGGCTGACCAGACGCTGGGCGACCACGGCGTTCTCCGGAACGCGGACGGCGATACCGGCGCCGGCGGCGTAGCGTTTGACCGAACTCGCCAGCGCGGCGGCCTCCCTGGGATCGATTCGCCGCGCGACGTCCACGCCCGCCTGCGCGGCTTCTTCCTCGCGGCTGATGATGTGCGCGACGACCTCGCCGCGGCGCACCCGATCGCCGCTTTGCAATTCGAGTCCGAGTACGCGCCCGGCCGCCGGCGCGCGCAGCGTCAGATGGCGCAGCGCCGCAGTGGTGCCGAGCAGCGTCACTTCCTCGTGCAGCGGCATAATCGCGGCGCGCGCCGCGCTCACCGCGAGCACTGGACTGGGAGCGGTCTGAAGCTCCGCCTCGTCGTTCGGGACGGCGCGCCCGCGGCATCCGGTGGCCGCAAGCGTAACCACGAGCGCGGACGTCGCGAGTGCGCCGGATAACACGCGTGCCGCCACGACTCGCGGTTTTGGCGTCGGCGCTATCACGGCTGCTCGGCGCCGATCAGCAACGCCGCTTCAGCCGCGGCCTGGCGCGCGGCAAACTCCTGGTCGAAGCGCGCCAGGCGCAACTGCTCGGCGCGCTCGTAGGCGTCGAGCACTTCGAGCAATGTGACCTCGCCGCCGCCCAGAAAGCGCGCCCAGGTCAGCGCGAAGTTGTCGTCGGCGAGCGGCTGCGCGCGCGCCAGCAGTGCGAGCTGGTCGCGTGCCGCCTCGTAGCGCGGACGCGCGTCGGCGAGCCGCCGGCGCAGGTCGAACTCGACCTGGCGGACCTGTGCCTGGGCGGCGGCCACGCGCGCGCGGGCCTCGTCGATGTGCGCCGCGATGAGGCCGCCGTCGAAGATCGGCATCGAGACCAGCCCGTCGTACGAGGCGCCGCCGTTGCGGGCGAAGGTGTGCGGCGGATTGATCCCTTCCCATCCGGCGGTCAGGGCGAGCTTGAGCGTCGGGTAACGCTCGCGCATCGCGGCCTGCGCTGCCGCCTTCGCCGAGGCAACTTTTCGCTGCGCCGCTTCGAGGAGTGGGTTGCGCGAAAGATCGTCGTTCGGCCAGGGCGGAACGCCGCTGACTTGCGTGACGCTGATATCGGCGGCCCCGAGTTCGCCCACCAATGCGCCGAGTGCGGCCGCGGCGCGCGTCGTAGCCTGCCATGCGTTGGAAAGGTCGAGCGTGGCGGCATTACTCGCGGTGCGAATCTTCAGCACGTCGTTGGGGATCGCGCGCCCGCTTTGCCGGAGCGCCTCGATGACCTTTACGTAGCGCTCAAGCCGCGCGGCGTTGGAGGCCAGCTCGCGCTGGGCCTCCTGCGCGCGCAGCAGCCCGTAATACGCTACCGTCGTGTCGAACACGATCTGTGCGCGCGCCGCGCCGACGCCGTATTGGTCGGCCTCGCTCTGGTAGAGCGCGGCGCGGGTGGCGGCGAGCCTGCGGCCAAAGTCATACGCCGTGTAGTTCAACACCAGCATCGCGTCCGCAAGCCCGCTGTTGGTGATGGTTGAGCTGTAGCCGGGCGCCTGGAAGTACTCGGACTCAGCGGCGAGCGAGGGATAAAGCGGCGCGCGCGCTTCGCCCACCATCGCGGCGCTGAAATCGCTCTGCGCGGTGGCGGCCGCCACCGTTGGCGCGAAGGCAAGCGCCCGCTGCACCGCTTCCTTCAGCGTAAGCGGCGAGCCACCGGAAGCAGCCGCCGCCGGGCTCAGTGCGCCCGTAACCAGCGCGCAGGTGGCCAGCGCCAGCATCCTGATCATATTGCAAAACCTGCTCACGGCTCCCTCCGGACGGCGAACCGCTGCGGCGCCGTCGAGGTTGAGATGAACGAATACCGCGAAGACGGCGCGAGGCTCGCGCATACGAATTCCGATGGCTACGCGGCCAGATCTAACAGGCGGCGAAGGCCCGACCTAATTAACAAACGTTAATCTCAGAGCGCACGCGACCCCCACTGCCGGCTCGGAAGCTCGCGCCGGCGTCAGGAGCCTTGCCCGCTATGCGTCGGCGAGCGGAAGGCGGACTTCAACCTCGCATCCGCCGCCGCTGCGATTGAGGGCGCGGATTGCGCCCCCATGGATGCGCACGATTTCACGGCTCAGCGCCAGTCCGAGGCCGCTGCCTGTGCCGTTGGCGCCACGGCTGCGATAAAAAGGCTCAAAAACGTGGGGCAGATCGAGCGCGTCGATTCCGGGTCCGCTGTCGCGCACCGCAAGCAGCGCCATACCGCCGTCGCAAAAGACGCTGACCTCGATCGAGCCGCGCTCGGGCGTGAACTTGATGGCGTTGTCGAGCAGGTTGAGCACGACCCGGCGCAGATCGTCGGCGCTGCCGTGCACGACGGCCCGCTCAGGGGCGTCGAGCGCGAGCCTCTGATGCCTGGCCTGCGCCAGAGTCTGCGCCATCGTTGCGGCTTCGGTCGCGACCTCCCGCAGGTCAACCGCTGTGCGCGTCGCGCCCGGCTCGGCTTCGAGGCGCGCCAGCGCGAGCAGGTCCTGCGCGATCGAGCACAGGCGCTCGGTTTCACCGAGCGCCTGCTCCAGCGCGGCGCGGCTTTCCGCGGCGCTGCGCGGCTTCTGCAGCGCGACTTCCAGCCCGCTGCGCAGCACCGTAAGCGGCGTGCGCAGTTCGTGGGCGGCCTCGGAGACGAAGCGGGCCTGGGCGGCGGAGGCGCGCTCGAGCCGTTCGAGCAACTGGTTGATCTCTTCGCCAAGACGCGCGGCTTCGTCGCGTACAGGTCCGTACGAAAGCCGCCGGGCCAGGTCGCGCGGGCCGATTTGCCCCAAGGCGGCCGCGATCCGGTTCAGCGGCGCCAGCGCCCGCGCCGACATCCAGTAGCCTCCCAGCGCGCTCAACGCGAGGATGAGGGGGATGAGCAGAAGCGAGACGCGGCGCAGATGTGCGATAGCGCGGCGCACGGGCGCGGCGTCCACGCCGTCTTCCAGCCGCGCGGACTGGCCGCCGACGCGAAAGGCGACGATCGCGTATCGATAGCGGTGGCGGATGCCGTCGATGACGCGCTCGCCGCTGGCCGTATCGGAAAACGCTGCGGGAAGATCGGCGTTTGGCGCGCCGTAGTCGATCGCCACGCGATCGCCAACGATGAGCCGCACGCGGCGCCGCGGTCCGATATCCTTCTCCTGGCTGAGGCGGTCGAGGATTGCCGCGGCCTCACCGGCAGCCGGCGCACGCCTCAGAGTCGCAGCGCTGGTGTCCGCTTCCTCGAGCAGCGCGGCGTCGAGCGCCCCCCACATCTCGCGCGAGAACAGGAATATGACCAAGGCGCCCGCCGCGACCAGGATCGCCGCGGCAATCGCCGTCCAGTAGATCGTCAGGCGCAGGCGAATGCTCAACGTGCGCCTCGCTTCGATGCCGATGGCGGCGGCTCGGTCCGCAACAGATAGCCGACGCCGCGGACGGTTACGATCAGCGACGGCTCGCCGGCGAAATCGATCTTCTGGCGCAGGCGGTTGATGAATACCTCGACGATGTTGGAGAGCGCATTGTAGTCGGCGCCCCACACCATTTCGCCGATCATGTCGCGCGTGACGGGCACTCCGCCATGGCGCACGAGGCACTCCAGCACCATCAGCTCTTTCGGCGAGAGCTCGAGCGCGCGCCCGTTGCGCATCGCCTGGCGGCGCACCGTGTCGATCGTTACTCCCCCGGCGGCGAGCACCGGCTGGCTTGCGATCAGGCGCCGGCGCAGCAGCGCGCGCAGACGCGCCGTGAGCTCGCTGAAGGCGAACGGCTTGGTGAGATAATCGTCGCCGCCGCCGTCGAGCCCGGCCACTAGGTCGCCGGTGGCGTCGCGGGCGGTGAGGATCAGCACCGGGAGCGCGGCGCCGGCGGCGCGCAGCTCGCGCAGGAAGTCGAGGCCGTCCTGGCCGGGCAGCCGCAGGTCGAGCACCATCGCATCGTAGGCTCCCTGCGCGAGCGCGGCGCGCGCGGCCTCCGCGCTCGGCGCATGATCGACCACAAAGCCGGCCTCGCCAAGCCCGCGCTTGAGATTGGCCGCAAGCTTAGTTTCGTCCTCGACGACGAGGAGACGGGAAGCGGCTGACATCGCTGGCCCCTGCGGGTTGCAAGTCCCCTGACGAGTTTATAGCCGTGGGTGCGCGCGGTCGACCGCGGGTGCGCTTGGGCGCGGCGTGCGTCAGATCGCCAGTGAAAGCAGGCCCGCGGCGACGAGCGCTCCGGCCCAGACGGTGTCGAGGTTAATCCAGGCGCTGCGCAGAAAGGCCAGTCCGAGGCGGTCGTAAACCACGATCGCGATCGCGCCCATCACCGCGAGCATCGCGCCCGTATGCACAAGCACCACTGCGGCGCCCTGCGTAACGGACAGCGCTTGGATGCCCAGTGGCGAATGCATCAGCCGGCCATGCATGGCGCAACGCGTACCGGCGAGCGCGCCTGCGGCCTCCGGCATCCCCATCAGGATCGGAAACAGCATCAGCCCCGCGCCGTGAGCGGAGGCCATCAGGAACGACCACAGCGTCAGCTCGCGCCAATTGACCCGCATCGCGACCCATCGCGGATGCGCGCGCGGGCGCAGGTAGCGGAAGATCCCGAACAGGACAAGAATCGCCGCGCCGGTGATGCGCAGCGCGCCGGAAACTCCCGCCGAGCGTATCCATTCGACCGCAGCGACCACAACCGCGATCGAGATCAGATGGCCGAGCGCGATCGGCCCCAGCGCGGCGACGACCTTGGCGCGGCTGCGCTCCTGCATCCCGAGCGCGACCGCGAACAGCCACCCCATCGAGGGGTCGATGCCGTGGTAGGCGCCGAGCGCGGCGACCGCAAGCCACGGCCACGCTGCGCTCACGGGTAGCAGAACGAGTCAGAGGAGGAATCGCCGCCCTCCAGGCGGATCTGATGCGGCCGTTCACCCTCGAAGGGGATGAAGAAGTTGGGATCAACCGCTATCCCGCCGGCCGGATTGACGTCCACCTTGGCCACCCACCCGCGGATTCCCTCGGGGTAGAACTGCTCGTCGAGCGCCGAGTACAGCGAGTTGGTGACGTAAACGCGCCGGCCGTCGCGGCTGATCTCGAGCATCTGGGGGCCGCCGTTGATCTGACCGCCCTTAGGATGCGGCGCACGGGCGGCGATGCCGCCCAGGCGCACCGAGCCGGTCAGCCGCGGCTTCAGCGGATCGCTCACGTTGTACTGGCGCAGTTCGCCGGTTCCCCAGCACGAGGCGTAAAGGAACTTGTCATCGAGGCTGAGCGCGATCTCGGGCACCAGCGGCGGCACCGCCTTGAACTGCTTGAGCGGCGGCGGCAAGAGGCCGGGCTCGGCCGGCTCGGCGGGGATTTCGATTACCTTGCGCGCCTCCCACGTGCCGTTGCCGCGGCTGCGCTGCCACAGCCAGATCGCCGAGGAGAGGTCCTTGGTCGAGATGACCGTGCAGACGAAGCCGTAGGCCTTGGTCGGGTCGTGTGCCGGACGCAGTTCGAGCGCCATTTGATGCTCGGCGCCGAGGTCGATCTCCTGGACGTGGCGCCGCTTGCGCAGGTCCCACATGTGCAGGCGATGCCCATAGTCGCCCTTGACGATGCGCTCGAGGCTGAGCCCGTTCTCGAACATCTCAGGCGTGCCCCACTCGGAGGTGATCGCGACGTCGTAGCCGAGGTGCCACCAGAAGTCGTAGCCGAGGTACTGTGGGCCGCGATCGACCTCCCATTGACCGAGCACGTCGAAGCTCTCGTGATCGAGCAGGAAGATTCCGCCCGGGCCGCCGTCGCCGTGCCCGGTGCCCATCGCGCTGACGTAGATGGCGTCGGGGCCGCAATGGAAGGTGTGTGGGCGGCTGTAGTTGGCGCGCGTCGCGAGCTCCTCGGCCTCGATGACCTTGACCACCTTGGGCGCGCGCGGGTCGGGCTTGGTGTCGATCACATGGATGCGCGAGGAGCGCAGGCCGGGGACCAGCAGGTAGCGGCGCTCGACGTGGGGATGGGCCGCGTAGGGGCAGAGCGCGGCGCTGCATGCGTTCCATCCGAAATGATGGACTTCGTCGCCGACGCCGGGTAGCTCGACGCGCCCAACTACCTTGGCAAAGGTGGGCGAGCCGGGATCCAGGTCGAGCACGCAGATCGCGTCGTGCTTGCCGGCTCCGGGGTTAAGGTTAAACACCCCGACGTAGCCCAGGCGCTCGCGCGGACCCTGCATCGCCAACCGCGGCGACGGATAAAAGGTCTGGTCGGGTTTCCACAGCATGGTCTATGTCTCGCTTGCGGCGGATTGGAAGCTAGAACTTAGACGGCGGTTCGACTTGTTTCAAACAGTCGGGCCAAGCGCTAAGCGTGGCAAGTGGCAATCGCGTCTGCTTCAAGATGGCGGCGCTCATGCCGAGAGCCTTGCCAGTGCCGAGCGGACGGAGCTGGGTCAGGGGCGAATCGCGGCTGCGGCTTTCGCGCCAACCTATCCTGCTATCGAACCGCGGCCGGCGTGGCCAGCGGCAATTCCTTGCAATTCCACGCCCATCAGAGTTTGACTACGGGCATCAGCTGGAACCGGCGGCCGCGAGCGCGGCGGAGGATCACGTCATGGCTGTCTATGTCGACTCCGACTCGCATCTGATGGAGCCCGAGGTTGTCTGGCGCGAATACACGCCGGCCAAGTACCGTGAACTGGTGCCGCAGGTCGTCGAGCGCGACGGCATCGCCTACATGATGGTCGAAGGGCGGGTCTTCGACGAGCTGCCGATCGCGGCCGCGGGCGTGCCCAACGGCCTGAGCGATCTCGAAAAGACCGTACATACGAAGTGGAGTGAGATCCCGCGCGGCGCGATGGAACCGCAGGCGCGAATCAGCGTGCTCGACGAGGAGGGGCTCGACGCGTCGGTGCTCTATCCGACGATCGGGCTGCTGTACGCCGGGATTCGCCGCCCCGAGGTCGCGGCCGTCACCTGCGATGCCTATAATCGATGGGTTGCCGACTTTTGCCGCACGGCGCCCAGACGGCTGTTCGGGGTTGCGACAGTCCCGCTCCAGGATGTTGACGCGGCGGTGAGCGAGCTCGGACGCGCGGCGAAGCTCGGCCTGTGCGCGGCGACGATCCGCCCGACCCCGTACAATCACCGCCGGCTCTGCGACCCCGCCTACGACAAGTTCTGGGCGGCGGCGCAGGACCTCGGGATGCCGATTTCGGTGCACGGCAGCTTCGCGATCGACACGGTCGAGTCGGTCTGCTCCGACCGCTATCCGAACAAGGACCTCTTCTTCAGCCACATGATCTGCCATCCGCTGGAGCAGGAGATGGCCTCGATGGACATCCTCGCCGGCGGCGTGCTCGAGCGCTTCCCGCGACTCAAGGTGTCGTTTCTCGAAGCAGGCGCGGGCTGGATGCTCTACTGGCTGGACCGCCTCGACGGTCATTACGAGAAGCTTGGCCGCCTGGTGCCGTGGCTCAAGCACAAGCCCAGCGAGCTGTTCCGGCGCAACTGTTTCGTTGCCTACGATCCTGACGAGACGACGCTGGAGTACGTGGTCGCGGCCGGGCTCGGCGACAACATCCTGTGGGGCGCCGACTATCCACACTTCGATTGCCTGTTCCCCGGCGCGCTCAGGGAGTTGCACGAGAAGCTCGAAGGGCTGCCCTCCGAGGTCGGCGATCGTCTGTTGCACAGCAATCCGGCGCGGTTTTACAACGTGGATTTTGGCGCGTAGGCTGCATTCGGCGGGAACGCGACGTCTGCGGGCGACACGAAAACGCGGAGGTGAGCAGCGATGGATTCGATGCGCAACGTGGGAGCGCTGATCGGACGGCTGCTGTTGGCCTACATCTTCGTCGACTCGGGTATCGGCAAGTTGATGAATCCCGGGGGCACGATGAAGTACATGGAGGCCGGCGGGTTGCATCACGCGGTCCCGCTGCTGTTTGTGATCGCCGTGATCATCGAGCTAATCGGGGGCCTGATGGTGGCGGTCGGTTGGAAGACCGAGCTCGCCGCGTTCATCATTTTCCTGTTCTGCATCCCGGTGACGATCATCTTCCACGTCATCCCCGGCCAGACGCTGCAGTGGCACAAGAATCTGGCCTTCATGGGTGGGTTGCTGATGGTCGCGGTTTACGGCGGCGGCGAGATCAGCATCGACGGCGGGCGCAAGGCCGCCGGCGCCGTCGCTCCGCGCGCCGCGGCTTAGTCCCGGGCCGCCGAAGCGTCATCGGCGCGAAACCCGAAGTAATCAACTTCGGCGCAAGGGGCTGTGGGACGGTCCACGAGCTGATTCAGCTTCGCCGGCAAGTATGGCAGTACTCGCCCGGCATGGCCGGCGGGTGCCGATTGCAGGTGAGCGATCAATGCACGGGCGGGCGCAGCCTGACGCTGCGCCCGCCCACGCTGGGTTTCAAACGCTGATTGGAGACAGCTACTGGCGCGCCGCTTCGCCCAGCGCCTGCTTCACCATCGTCTGCAGCTCGCCGCTCTGGTAGAGCTCGCGCACGATGTCACAGCCGCCGATGAATTTGCCGTTGATATAGACCTGTGGAATCGTTGGCCAGTTGCTGTAGGTTTTGACCGCCTCGCGCACCTCCTGGTCGGCGAGCACGTCGACCGTAGTGTAAGGCACGCCCAACTCCTCGAAGACCTCGACCGTCGCGGCCGAGAAGCCGCACTGCGGAAAGTTGCGGTTGCCCTTCATGAAAATGACGATCTTGTCGCTTGCGACCGCCGCACGGATCCGCTCGATTGCGTCCGCCATGTTCACCTCCGATTCTCGTATTGGGCAGGGGTCAGCGCCTTGAGGGTGAGCGCGTGGATGCGCGCGCGCATCGCGTCGCCCAGCGCGGCATAGATCGCCTGATGGCGCTCGACCAGCCCCTTGCCTTCGAAACTCTCGCTAACCACTAACGCTTCGAAATGATCGCCGCTACCGGTGAAGTCGCGCACCTCGACGTGCGCGCCCGGCAGCCCGCGTTCGATCATCTCCTTGATTTCCCCGGCTTCCATCAACCCCCAATCCTAGCCCCTCAAGCCCGGCAAATTCCACCGCTCGGCCCGCTCTGCCACCTAAAACGTGATCACGATCTTGCCGAAATGGGCGGCGCTCTCGAGATAGCGATAGGCCTCGCGCGCCTGGGCGAAGGGGAAAGCCCGATCGACTACCGGGCGCATCGCGGCGGTCTCTATCGCGCGGTTCATCTCGTCAAACATCTCGCGCGAGCCCACGAAGATCCCCTGCAGCGTTACGGCCTTGCGCAGCACCGGCGTCGGATCGACCTGGCCTGCGCCGGTCAACACCCCGATAAGGCTGACGCGCCCGCCCTGGCGCACCGCGCCCAGCGAGCGCGCAAGCGTGCCTGCGCCGCCGACCTCGACCACGTGATCGACGCCCCGTCCGGCCGTGAGCTCGCGCACCCGTTTGTCCCATTCGGGAGTCGTACGGTAGTTGACGCCGTCGGAAGCGCCCAGTTCGAGCAGGCGCGCAAGCTTGTCCTCGCTGCTGGAGGTTGCGATGACGCGCGCGCCGGCCATCCGCGCGAACTGGAGTGCAAAGACCGACACCCCACCGCTGCCCAGCACCAGCACGGTGTCGCCGGACTTGAGCCTGCCCTCGCTGACCAGCGCGTTCCACGCCGTGACCGCCGCGCAGGGCAGGGTGGCTGCATCCTCGTACGTGAGATGGGCCGGGATTGCGACCAGTCCCGCCTGGTCGAGCGCGACGTATTCGGCGAGCATTCCGTCGAGCGCGCCGCCCAGCGCCGAGCGCGCATATTCTTCGCGCGGTCCGCCGGCGATCCAGCTCTGCATGAAGATCGCGGCCACCCGGTCGCCGACGGCGAAGCGGGTGACGCCGGGGCCGACTTCGACCACCTCGCCGGCGCCGTCGGAGAGCGGAATCAGCGGCAGCTTGAGCCCGCGCGCGTAAGTGCCGCGTACCACGGCGAGATCGCGATAGTTGAGCGAGCAGGCGCGTACGCGCACCAGCACTTGCCCATGGCCTGGCGCCGGGCGCGGGCGCTCAGCCGGCCGGAGCGCGTCGATACTTCCCGGGCGCTCGATTTCATACACCTTCATGCGTTGGCTCCGCTTTTTTGCCGGGTCGCGCGGTCGCTGCCGCCGCCGCGCCGTCAGCCGATTGCGCCACCGCGGCGCTCGCGTCGCCGGCCGGGACCACGTCGTCGAAGCGCGAGTAATCGATCGTCACGCCTTCGGAGGTTTGGTTGAGGATGTCAACGAAGCGCGCGTTCCAGACAATCTCCTCGGCATCCCAGATGTAGCGCGCATGAACGGTCTGCAGAAAGGATTCGTCGAGCCCCGTCAGCGAGGCGACGATTTGCGCACGTGCCGCGGCGAGCGATTCCACGGTCTCGCCGAAGAGCGGGCTTTGCTCCGTGATCGGATGGATTACCGTCCAGCTCAGCGAGAAGAGCGCGTTGCGGCCGCGCGCGAGCGCAAGGTCGTGAAAGCGGCGCATGCTCCCGCCCTCGGCGGTCATCTCCTGGCGCGCGAGTACCACGTGCACCTGCGCCTCGACGATCCGGTTGGCGCGCTCGTTGGCCATCCGGAACATCAGCGACGGTGTTCCGTCGCTGCGCGAGACGACCAGATTGCGGCTGAAGCGCACGCGGGCCGTCGGCCGCGAAAAACGTGCGAACACCAATCCGGTGACAATCGCCAGGCCCAGCAGCCCGCCCAGCGCCTCCAGACAGACAACCGCGTTGGCGAAGGTCGAAACCGGCGCCATCGTGCCGTACCCAATCGTCGCCATCGTCTGCACGCTGAAGAAGAAGGCGTCGGCGAACGAGCCCGGACGCATGTGCGCGACCCCGCCGTCGAGCAGGTAGCCAAGCGCGAAGGCGCCGTTGGTTAGGGCGAAGAGCGCGACGATCAGCAACAGGAGCGCCGGCCACGAGCAGGTGAGCAGGCGATGGTAGAGATCGCCGAGGAGCGCTGACGAACTGCCAACCGGCGTGCCCGACACTCGCGCGCCGTGCCGATCATAGAGCGTGCCGTATCGGAGCCGCTTGGCCATGGGTTCGTCCCGCGACGATTGGACCTTTCGGCTACGGATTACACCTGTTCAATCACGGTTGCGATGCCCTGACCGATCCCGATGCACATCGTGGCCAGCCCGAGCCGCGCGCCGCGCCGGCGCATTTCGTGGGTCAGCGTCGTTATCAGCCGCGCCCCCGAACATCCCAGCGGATGGCCCAGGGCGACCGCGCCGCCGTTGACGTTGAGCCGCTCCTCGTCGAATTTAAGTTCGCTGTTGCAGGCGAGCACCTGCGCCGCGAAGGCTTCGTTGATCTCGACAAGGTCGATGTCAGCGGGCTGGAGCGCGGCCCGCCCAAGCGCCTTATGGGTTGCCGGCACGGGACCCCATCCCATGATCTCGGGCCGCACGCCGGCGACTGCTGTCGCGCGGATTTTCGCCATTGGCCGCACCCTCAGCGCGCGCGCTCGCTCGGCGCTCATCAGCAGCACGGCGGCGGCGCCGTCGCTCACCTGCGACGAGTTGCCAGCGGTCACCTGGCCATCGGCCTTGAACGAGGGCTTAAGCGCGGCGAGCTTCTCGAGACTGGTGTCGGAGCGCGGCCCCTGGTCGGCGTCGACGACGCGTTCGGCGTCAAGCCGCATCGGCACGATCTCTTCTTTGAAGCGCTCGCGCGCGGCGAGGGCGCGCTGATGAGAGCGCAGGGAGTAGGCGTCGGCCTGCTCGCGCGTGATCCCGTACATTGCGGCCAACCGCTCCGCGGTCAGACCCATCACGAACATGTCTTGCGGAAACAGGTCGAGCAGCTTCATGTTGGGCAGGAGCCCCGAGCCCATCGGGACGTGGCTCATGTGCTCGACGCCCCCGGCGATCACGACCTCGGCGGTCTTGGCGATAATCTCGTAGGCCGCGAAATTGACCGCCTGGAGGCTCGAGCCGCACTGGCGATCTACAGTCGTGCCCGCGACCTCGACCGGCAGCCTGGCGAGCAGCGCGATCATGCGCCCCAGGTTGAGTCCCTGTTCGCCCGACTGGTTGGCGCAGCCCCAGACCACGTCCTCGATTTCGGTGGGGTCGAGCCCGGAGTTGCGCTCCAGGAGCCGACGCACGCAGGCGACGCCGAGGTCGTCGGCGCGGATGTCGCGGTAGTAGGCCTCCTTGCCGGCGCGCCCGATCGGGGTTCTGACGGCATCGACGATCACAACTTCGCGCATCGCGGGCGCCTCCGTAGTTGACAGCGGGCTTGCGGCCGGTCCATCACTCTATCATGCGCGTCGCGCAGGCGCGCATGGAGGGTAAACTATGGCCGCCGGCGACAGGCTCTCGGCAATCTCCGCCAGCCGCCAGTATGCGCCCTACATCGAGGCGGACTGGGGCTTCAAGAACGCCTGGTACCCCGCGCTCTTCAGCCACGAGCTGGCCGAGAACGGCCTCAAGGGCGTCACCATCGCGGGCCATCCGATTGTGCTGCGCCGTTCGGGGGGGCGCGTGTACGCGCTCCAGGACCGTTGCGCCCATCGCGGCGTGCGGCTCTCGCTGCGCCCGATGTGCCTGACCGCCGACACGCTGAGCTGTTGGTACCACGGCTTCACCTACCGGCTTGCCGATGGCGTGCTTAAGACGATCGTCGCCTCGCCTGACGATCCGCTGATCGGCAAGGTCCGCATCCGCACCTACGCGGTTGCCGAGCGCGCCGGGATCATTTTCGTTTTCGTCGGCGACGAGGATTTTGCTCCGCTGCCCGCGCTGGAGTGCGACCTGCCGATCCGGATCACCGACGATACGAACCCGGTCGCGCACATCCTCGACGATCACGCCTACGTCCGCGGGATCCATCGCACCGGCAACTCCAACTGGCGTCTGGCGACCGAGAATGGCTTCGACCCCGGCCATCTGCTCATCCATTGGGACAATCAGATCGTGGCCGCCACCGACCGCAAGCTCGGATTAGGCGTCGAGCCGATCGGCGAGGACGCAATCAGGATCATCGACGTCCCCGACGGCCCCAAGGGCATCATGAACATGTACAACACGCGCTCGTACAAGTTCATCATGGAGAACCCGGCGGTCAAGCTGCGCGCGCGCGGCAAAAAGTCGTACTACGCGCGCACCTCGACCTACCTGCCGGGCATCCTGCTGGTCGAGCACTGGCCGGCTCCGGGATGGGCGCAGTATGAGTGGTACGTGCCGATCGACGACAAGCGCCACGAGTACTGGGAGGTGCTGGTTGGCCGCTGCCGCAACGAAGACGAGCGGCGCGAGGCCGACTACCTCTACGACAATTTCTTCGAGCCGCTCGCGCTGCGCGACTTCAACGACAACGACCTCTTCGCACGCGAGGCGATGCAGGAGTTCTACGAGCGCGGCGACGGCTGGAACCGCGAGACGCTATGCGCCTTCGACGCCGCGGTTATCACCTGGCGCAAAGTCGCCGCGCGCTTCAACCGCGGCATCCAGGAACCGCCCGCGACCGCCGACGGCCACTGAGGCGGCGCGCCGAGCCTCGAACGCGCGATGACCAGCCACGATCCATCCGCGGCGCATGCGCATCGCGTAATCCTGCGCTTTGAGGACGGCCTCGAAAAAGCAATCGACGTGGGCGCGCGGGAGTTCGTGCTTGACGCCGCGCTGCGCCAGGGGGTCCCGCTGGTCCACCAGTGTCGCTCGGGTAGTTGTTCGACCTGCGTGGCGCGGCTCGAAAGCGGCGCCGTCGAGATGGTGCGCGACCGGGCGCTCGCGCTAATTGCCGCCGAGGTCGCCGAGGGCAAACGCCTGCTATGCAGCGCGCACGCGCTCGCCGATAGCGTCGTCGGCCTGCACTATCCGAGCACGCTCATCTACCAGGGCGAGCGGCGGAGCTTCGAGGCGCGCGTCAAGTCGGTCGAGTGGCCGGCGGACTCGGTTGCGCGGCTGACGGTCACACTGCCGCCGCGCTCGAGCTTTGCGTTTCGCGCCGGCCAGTACGTGAGGATAAAGGTGCCGGGCAGCGAGGAGTGGCGCTCGTACTCGATGTGCACGACGCCGCGCGAGTTGCCCGTTGCGGCATTCCTGGTGCGGATTTTGCCGGGCGGCGTGATGTCGGAATATCTGCGTGGGTGCGCGCGAGCGGGCGACAGACTGGAGATCGAAGGTCCCCTCGGCGCCTTCATCCTGCATCCGGGCAAAGGGACGCGCGTCTTCGTGGCCGGCGGCACCGGGCTTGCGCCGATCCTGGCGATGCTCGACGCGATCCGGCGCGGCGGCGGCCCGCGGCCGAAGATGATTCTGAGCTTCGGCTGCGCCAGCGACAAGACGTTCTTCTATCGCGACGAGATTGAATTGCGGCAGTGGTGGATGCCGGAGCTCAGCGTGCGTCTGAGCGCCGACCGCGTCGATGATCCGGCAAGCGGGCTTATCCAGGGGACGGCGGTGGACGCGCTCGGCCACCAGCCGCTCGGCGACCCGGAGGCGTCGGCGTACGTGTGTGGGCCGCCGCCGATGATCGAGGCGGCGCGCCGGCGGCTAACCGAGCTGGGCGTGCCTCCGGAGCGGATCTTCGCCGAGCGCTTCGTCGCCAGCGCAACGAATGCGCCGCCGGCGGCGCAGAATGCCGGCGCACGGTAGGGCGGTGCGGAGGTGAACGTAATCGGTCGAGCGGGAGCGCCGGGCGGTTACGCTTCAGCCGGCGGAGGACTACAATCGCGCAGGGGCGGTGACGCAAGCGGCGCGCATCGCGCGCCGCGGTCGTCGCGCCCAAGGCGTTGCAGATGGCCACGACGCATGCAGTCGTAATCGGCGGCAGCTTCTCGGGACTGTTTGCCGGGCGCATGCTCGCCGACTTCTTCGATCACGTCAGCGTGCTCGACCGCGACAGCTTTCCCGCCGGTGCCGAGGACCGCGCCGGCGTCCCGCAGGCCCGCCACGTTCACGGATTGCTGGTGCGCGGGCTCAACGAATACGAGCGCGCCTTCCCGGGCTTCGAGCGGATGGTGGTCGACAAGGGCGCGACGTTTCATGACCATACCTGGGACTTCGCAGTGCTACGGGCTGAGGGATGGCAACCGCGCTACCGCAGCGGGCTCAAGTTCCTGAGCGCGAGCCGCGAGCTCATCGAGTCGTGCGTGCGCGAGCTGTTCCGCCAACTGCCAAAGGTCGAGCTGCGCGAGCGCGCCCCGGTGACCGGACTCAAGGTGGTGCGCGACGGCGGACGTGCGCGATGCGTGGGTGTGCGTTTGCCCGCGCACGCCGGCGGGCCCGAGCGAATACTCGAGGCGGATCTGGTCGTCGATGCGAGCGGCGCGGTGTCGCGCGCGCCGATGTGGCTCGAAGCGGCGGGAGTGACTGCGCCGCGCGAGAGCGTGGTTGATCCGCTTGCCGGCTATTCGTCGCGTTGGTTCCAGGGGCCGCCGCCGGTCAAGTGGCCGAGCGACTGGTGGTGGGCGGCCGGCGCCTATATCCGCCGTCGCCCCGACGATCTGACTGAAGCCAATTTCCAGCTCAAGGAGCACGGCCGCTGGCATCTGACGCTCTCCGGCTTCAACCGCCGTTACCCGCCGACCCACGCGGATGAATTCATGGCGCTGCTCCGGCGGCTGCGCTCGCCGATCGTCGCCGAGATGGCGCGCCTGATGGAGCCAATCTCGCCGGTATACGCCAACCGCGCGATTCGCAACCGCTGGCGGCACTACGAGCGATGGAACGAGCGGCTGGACGGTTTCGTCGCGATCGGCGACGCATTCTGCCATTACAACCCGGTCTATGCGCAAGGGATGACGGCGCTGGCGCTGTCGGCCACGATGCTGCGCGTATGCCTTGAGAAATACCCGCCCGACGCGCCCCAGTTTGCGCGCGAGTTCTTTGCCGCGCAGGCTCGGATCCAGCACGATCCCTGGCTGCTCTCGGCCGGCGTCGACCTGCGCTTCCCGTTCACTCTTGGCGAGCGGCCGCTGTCGATGAAGCTGTTCAACCGCTATCTCGACGGCTTAGGGATAGCGGCGAAAGATCCTGCGGTGCGCCGGGTCCTGGTTGAAGTTGCGCAACTGACCCGCCCGCTGTCTGACCTTTACCAGCCCCTGGTTCTCGCACGCGTCGGGCTGGCCTTTGCGGCCAGGGCGGCACGCGCGCTTTTCAACGGCGCAGCGGATCGTGCGCCGGCCTCGATCCCGCCGATGCCGCCGCCGGACGAAGGGGAGCCGCTACGCGGCCGGCCGGCGCTCGCGCGATGAGCAGGCAGGGCAGGGGGCGCGATGGGATCTGAGACGCGGCAACTGGCGCTGACGGCCGAGCAGGAGCGATGGTACGCCGAGGCATCCGCGCGAATTGACGCCGAGCGGCTCAAACACCTGCTCCTCGCGCTTGTCGATATTCCAAGTCCCACCGGCGCCGAACGCGCGGCGAGCGAGTTCGTCGCGGCGTGGATGCGCGAGCATGTCGGCGGCGCGCGCGCCTTCTACCAGCCGATCGACGAGGCAACCGGCAACGCGGTGGCCGAGCTGCGCGGCAGCGGCGGTGGCGCCACGTTGATGCTCTACGCGCCGGTCGATACCAATCTCGAAGGCGATCCCGACAAGGATGTTCCGTGGGCCGGCCCCGTGCTGCGCCGCGACATGATCTCCAGGGCGGCGGCCGAGGGAGATTTCGTCTATGGGCTCGGCGCGGCGAATCCGAAGTCGATGGTCGCCACGCTGGCCGAGATTGCGGCGGCGCTTTCCGATGCCATGATTCCGATCCGCGGCGACCTGATTGTGGCGTTTGCCGGCGGCGGGATGCCGGTCGACGTCGCCGCGCGGCGCCATTGGGGGATGAGCAGCGGGCTCTATCATCTGCTCTCGCGCGGTGTCGCGCCCGACTTTGCGATCATTATGAAGCCGGTGTGGCGCGTGTTCGCCGAGGAGCCCGGGATGTGCTGGTTCAAGGTGAGCGTGCGCGGCACGCTCGGCTACGCGGGGACGCCCCGCGGCGCGCCCGGGTTCCAGGGTTCAATCGTGCCCGCGGCGCGCGTGATCGAGGAGCTCGAGGCGTGGATTGCGCAATACACCGCGCGCAACAGTTCGGCCGCGATCAAGGCCGAAGGCCAGATCGCGGCGGTGCGCGCGGGCTGGCCCGAGCGGCCGGCGTTTCCCTCGGCCACGACGGAAATCTATCTCGACCTCAGATGCAATCCGCACACGACGCCGGCCGCGGTGCGCGCGCAGTTTGCCGAGGCGATGACCGAGATCGCGGCGCACCATCCGGAGGTCGCGGTGGAATGGGAGATGATAGGCGCGGTCGCCGGCGGCGCAACCGATCCGGAGAACTGGATCATCCAGTCGTGCCGGCGCGGATGGGAGCGCGTCGCCGGGCGTCCGCACGGCGACCCGCCGCCGCTTGGCGGTCAGACCGATGGCGCGTTGATTCGCCGGATGGGGATTCCGTGTGCACGGATCGGATTTCCAGCCCCGCCGCGCGATTGCCCGCCGGAGTTCCGCCAGGGGCTGGGCGGGATGGGCGTCGTCGCGGTGCCCGATCTGGTCCGCACCGCGCGCGCGATCATGTACGCGGTGATCGATACGCTGACCCGCCCCCGCGCCGAACTGGGCTTGTAGCGGTCCGCTCTCTCCGAGCGGCGCGGGCTTCGGTCCATCAAGCTGATAAAGGTGCCACCTGATGCCCGCCCGCTTCCCTGAAAGGAAGGCGAAAAGCGTCCTTTCTTTAGATGATACCGCGGCGGCGGAGGTCGGCGATGTGTGCGAGGTCGTAGCCGGCGACCTCGCGCAGGACGCGTTCGGTGTGCTCGCCCAGCGCAGGCGAGCGCGTGTCGGGCTCGGCATTGGAGCCCGCGTTCCTGAGCGGTGAGCCCGGCACAATCAAACCGTCGAACGCGGGATGATCGGCACGCAGGATCATCCGGCGTGCTTCGAGATGCGGATTGCGCGCGACCTCGGCAACGTTGGCGATCGGCGCGCACGGCACGCCCGCCTCGTTGAGCCGGCCCAGCCAATGATCGCGCGGCTGCGAGGCGAAATGGCGCTGGAGAATCGGTTCGAGCCGTGCGTGGTTCGCCGTGCGATCGGCGTTGAGTTTGAAACGCGGGTCGCTCTTCAGCTCCGGCATCCCGATCGCCTCGCAGAAGCGCTGCCATAACGATTCGTTTCCGGCCCCGGCGACGAAGTAGCCGTCGGCGGCGCGGAACTGCTGGAACGGCGTGATCGACGGATGGCGCGAGCCCAGCGGCCCGGGCACCTCGCCGGTCGCCGAGTAGCGCGCGAGCGCGTCTTCGAGCAGCGCGACCTGGCAGTCGAGCATCGCGACGTCCAGATGGCGCCCCACGCCGGTTCGCTCGCGCAGCCGCAGCGCGGCGAGGATCGCGATCACGCCGTAGAGCGCCGCCGCGAGGTCGCCGATCGACACCCCGCAGCGCGTCGGGTCGCCGCCCGCCGGTCCCGTGATGCTCATCGTGCCGCCCAGCGCCTGGGCCACGATGTCGTACGCCGGCGCCGACGCCATCGGCCCACTCTGTCCGAAGCCCGAGATGGAGCACAGGATGATCCGCGGGTTAGACTCGGCCAGCCGCGCGTAGCTGAGCCCGAAACGCTCCATCGTGCCCGGCGCGAAATTCTCCAGTACCACGTCGGCATGGCGCACGAGGTCAAGCGCGACCGCCGCGCCGTCGGGTTCGCGCAGATCGATCGTAACGCTGAGCTTGCCGCGGTTGACGCTGTAGAAGTAGCCGGAGTCCTCGGAGTTGGGGATGCGCGGCGCGTAGCCGCGCGAGTCGTCCCCACGCCCGGGCAATTCAATCTTGATCACCTCGGCGCCGAGGTCGGCGAGGTTCATGCCGCAGAACGGTCCGGCAAGCACGCGGCTCAAATCGAGCACGCGCACGCCGGCGAGCGGTTTCTCATCGATCATGGGCGGCGCTTCGGGCGGGTTTCAGATATCAAGTGTTACTTCAGACCTCATGCTAGCGCCGGCGGCCGCGCGCCGCCTGCATCTGCGCGCGCATTGCCTCGGCCGGCGTCATGATCAGCCGCGGCTCTTCGCGTTCCTTCTCGCGCTCCTCGGCAAATGCCGCTCCGAGTTGCGCGCGCACGAGGGCCTGAAAGAACGCGACACGCCGCAGGTCGGCCCCGTCGCGCAGCCGTGCGGCCGCCGCCGCGGCCCATCCCGCGGCCTCGGGGCGTCCGCTGCGCGCGAGGTAGTAGGCGGTATCTTCGAGGTGACGCCGCACGCGATAGGCGCGTTCGCCTGTGAGCAGCTCGTCGACCGCGCGCTCGATGACCGTATTGATTCGCTCTTCCTGCTGCACGCGGTTGAGTACCAGGACGCTTTCGCGGATCGACCTGATCTCGTCGATGTAAGATTTGATCTCGTCGGCCGCGAATTTCCAGCCGGCGAGTTCGGGCTCCTTAAGCAGCTCCGGTGACGGCTCGCGCGTCAGCGCCGAGGCCATCTCGGCGTATATTGGATGGTCGATTTCAGCCGGCGGCGGCGCGGCGACCAGCTCGGCGCGCAGGGCAAGAAAGCTTCCGACCTGCTTGCGCTTGTCCTCGGGCGTCCGGCGATAGGCTTCGCACAGAACGAAGTCGCCGAGCCGCCCGTCGCCCTCCACCATTCGCACTCCGGTGCGCCGTTCGAACTCGGCGCGTTCGTCGCGCAGCTCACGCCGCCCTCGTTGGCTAAGCCGGACGTTGATAAGCCCTTCGGTTTCGGAGACCAGGCCCCACAGGCATGCGATTTCGCCGCGCCGGTTCTTGAGCAGCCAGACGACGCGGGCGCCGTCGGCATCGATCGGCGAGAACAGCGCGCTGAGCCCCGGCTCGCCCGCCGCGGCCATCGCTGACCGAGCGGTGGGAGCTGACGCCGGCTCGGCCGCCGCTGCGACGCCGCGCTGGCGCAGACGAAACAGGGCGCGGCGGACCTCGCGGCGCAGCACGCCGGTGGCCCCGCGCTCCATCGCGGCGAGCATTGCCGCCGCTTCCGCGCTCGCGATGCCGCCCAGCGCGCGGGCCACCGCGCCGTCGCTGACGCCGGGCCTGCCGCGCAGCTCGCGCAGGCGCGCGAGCGCCTCCTCCGGCGCCGCCGCGGGGTCGAACCCGAGCTCGCGCAACCTGGCGTCCTCGCGTTCTGTTTCCTTAGGTTCCATCCGGATCGGCTTGCGATCGTGCGAGCCTATGCGGCGCCTTCGCGCACTGTCAAGTCGCGCGATGGCGCGCAGACATTCCACCTGCCGCCGCGGCGGCGATCAAAGCCGTGGCGAATCGCCGAACGGGCGGGCTAAACTCGGCCGGTACGCTTACGATGCGCAACCTGGAGGCCAAGTTCAGACTTGCCGACCTCGAGGCCGCACGCGCCGCCGCGCTCGCCCTCGGCTACGTCGCCGTTGCGAGCTTGACCCAGCGCGATACGTTCTTTCCCGTCGCACAGGGCAAGCTCAAGCTGCGCGAACAGCCGCCCGATGCGTGGCTCATTCAATACGCGCGCGGCGGAGACGGCGCGTTGATGCTCAGCCGCTATGAGATGGTTCCGGTGGCAGAGGCCACGCGCACGCGCGAGATACTCGCCCGCGCGCTCGGCATCCTCGCCGAAGTCCGCAAGCATCGCACGCTGCTTATGCGCCGCAACGTGCGCTTCCATCTCGACCGCGTCGAGGGCCTGGGCACCTTCGGCGAGATCGAGGCCGTGCTGGGCCAACGCGCGGACGCCGGAGCCGCGCGCGCCGAGGTGGACGAGCTGTTGCGGGCGCTTGGCGTCGGGGCGCGGGCGCTGATCGACGTTTCCTATTTCGAACTAATGGCGCGGCATTGAGCGTGCGCGGCTACCCCGAGGCCGCGCCGTGCATGCGGCGCAGCATCTCCTCGGTGAAGCGCAGAGTGAGCCCCCAGATGATCTGGCCGCCGTATGAGATCGCCGGATGCTCGGTGATAACGCCGCCGCCGCGATCGAAACGGTAGGTCTTGCGGTAGCGCGGGTCGCTCAGCGCGCTCATCGGCACGTCGAAGACCGCGGCGACCTCCTTGGGATTGGCGCGCAAGCTGTCGGCGTGCGGGATAACGCCGACGAACGGGGTCACGTGGATTTCGCTCACGCGCGCGACCGCGCCCTGAAAACCGCCGAGGACCTGCACGCTCGCCGGCTCGATTCCGACCTCCTCGTGCGCTTCGCGCAGGGCCGTATAGAGCAAGCTCGGGTCGGCCGGATCGACGCGGCCGCCGGGGAAGGCGACCTGTCCGCGATGGCTTTCAACGTGGTCGGAGCGCCGGATGAAGAGCAGATGAAGATTGCCGGCCCGTTCGAAGAGCGGCATCAGCACCGCCGCCGCGCGGCGGTTGCCGCCACGATGAGTGGCGATCCGGTCGGCCGGCTCGAGCGCCGCGCGCAACCGCTCGAGCCGGTGATGATTGATTCCGTTGCCTGCGCTCATGTAGGAGTCCTGACTCTTGCCGGCGTGCGCTCCGGCGCGCTGCGTCCCCGCTGGCGCGGGGTCGCCGATGGCGCGTAGGCTTGGGAGACGGCTGCGGGCAAGTCCGCGATTGAAACGGTCACGATGCGCTACCTGATCGGAAGATATCATGAAATCGCGCTCAAGGGGCGAAACCAGTGGCGCTTCGTCGATCAGCTCAAGCAGAACCTGCGCGCCGCCTTTGCCGACCTGCCGCTGGGCGCGATGCGCGGCGAGGGACCGCGGCTTATCGTCGAGTTGCCCGACGCCGTTGACGAGCGACTTGCCGCCGCGCGCGCCGCGCTGGTCTTCGGCCTGCAGAATTTTTCGATCTGCCGCGCGCTGCCACGCGAGCTCGAGGCGCTCAAGCGCGAGGCGATCGAGATTGCGCGCCGCCATCCCGACGCAGTCTCCTTTCGCATCAGCGCGACCCGCGCCGACAAGCGCTTTGCGTTCAACTCGATGGAAATCGACCGCGAAGTCGGGGCCGCGGTTGGGGGTGCGACCGGACTTAAAGTTAACCTTGAGAATCCCGCGCTGACCATCGCGATCGAGATTCTTCCTGACGCGGCCTACGTCTCGGCGGGCAAGCTGGCGGGCGCGGGCGGCCTGCCGGTGGGAGTCACTGGCCGCGGCGTCGCATTGCTCTCGGGCGGAATCGACTCGCCGGTGGCCGCGTATCGGATGATGCGCCGGGGGCTCAGACTCGACTTCGTCCACTTCCACAGCCATCCCCTGGTATCGGCCGCCAGCCGCGAAAAAGCCGCCGAGTTGGCCGAGCATCTCACCCACTACCAGGCGCATAGCGCGCTGATGTTGGTCGCCTTCGCCGACGTGCAGCGCGAAATCGTCGCGCGCGCGCCGCGTCCGCTGCGCGTTGTGCTCTATCGCCGCTTCATGGTGCGGATCGCGGGCGCGCTTGCGCGCCGCGTCGGTGCAACCGTGCTGGTGACCGGCGAAAGCCTCGGTCAGGTCGCCTCGCAGACGCTCGAAAACATGGCCGTGATCGAGGCGGCCGCGCCGATGCCGATACTGCGCCCGCTGGTCGGGATGGACAAGAATGAGATCGTCGAGCAGGCGCGCCGGCTCGGCACCTTTGAAACCTCGATCCAGCCCGACCAGGACTGCTGCTCGCTGTTCGTCCCACCCCATCCCGAGACGCATGCCAATCCGGACCAGGTGGCGGCCGCCGAGCGCGCGTTCGACGTCGAGGCGATGGTGGCCGAGGCGGCGCGCACGGCCGAAGTGGTGCGATTCAAATTCCCGCCCGCGACCGTCGCCTAGCCGAGCAGACGCAGCCAGACCACGTCGAGGACAAGCGTCACCAGCGTCACCGGCAGGCCGACTCGCAGGTAATCGACGAAGCTTATCGTGATTCCTTCGCGGCGCGCCTGCTCGACCACGATCAGGTTGGCGATCGATCCGAGCAACGTGAGATTGCCCGCGAGCGTGCTCGCGCTGGCGAGTATCAGGCCGGCTGCGCCGCCGTGATCGAGCTGCGCGTAGATCGGGCGGAATAGCATTACCGCCGGCACGTTGCTCACCAGATTGGAGAGAATCGCGACCAGCGCCGCGAGCGCACCAGGCTGATGCAGCCGCCCCGGACCGGCCATGCGCAGGAGGTCGTTCTGCACGCCGGTCGTCTCGGCGCCGGCGACCACAACGAACAATCCGGCGAACATCACGAGCAACGTCCAGTCCACCAGCCCGTAAACCGACTCGGGCGGCGTGCGCCGCGTGAACAGGAGCGCCGCGCCGCCCGCCATCGCGACCAGCCATGTCGAATAGCCGAGCGCGAAACCCGCGAGCACGGCCACGGCAACGAGCGCCGATTTGATCAGCGCCCAGTGCCGCGTCTGCGCCGGGCGGGGCGGAGTGAGTGCGGCGGAACGCCGGATGCGCCGCAGGGGGCAGCGGTAGAGCCATGCGATGACCGCGTAGTCGACGATCAGCCCGACGATCGCGACCGGCGCCAGACGCGCGGCGAAGGCCGCATAGCCGAGATGGGCGAAGCCGGCGACGATCATGTTTTGCGGATTGCCGGTGAGCGTGGCGACGCTGCCGATGTTGCTTGCGGTGGCGAGCGCGAGCAGCAGCGGCGCGGCGTCCATCTCGAGCAGGCGGCTCAGTTCGATAAGCGGCGGCGCCAGCGCCAGGCACACGACGTCGTTGATGAAGAAGGCGGCGAGCAGGCCGGAGATGAGCACGGTCATCGCGAGCAGGCCGAAGCCCGAACGCGCGCGTGCCAGAAGCCATCGCGCAGCCAGTTCGAACGCCCCCGACAGGCGCAGATTGGCGACGACGATCATCATCCCGAACAGCAGCAGGAGGGTCGGAAAGTCGATCGCGTCGAACGCCGCCCGTTTGCCCAGCGTGCCGCTCAGCACCATCGCAAGCGCGCCCACCAGCGCCGCCCCGGTGCGGTCGAGCTTAAGCCCCGGGAAGTTGCCCACCGCGAGGACGAAGTAGGTGAAGGCGAAGATCGCTAGCGCGAGGGCGACGTTGAGTTCCACCGCGGGCATGATCGGGGGCGGCTGTCCGCCGGTCAAGGCCGTCGTAGCGAGCGGCCGCGCGCGTTTGTCCGGCCGCAGCCGTTTGCGCGCCGCCGAGTTGGGCGGCGTGACGCAGGGCCGTTCACACAGCATCGCGTGCGGCGCTATAGTCGGGAGCGGCTCGCTTTTGTGGGGGAGATACCGGCGGCGCCGAGGGCGGCACGACGTCTCTCAGCGTGCAGCAACGTACCGGGCGCGCCGAGTCCGCCGTGGAGAAGACGGCCATGATTTTTCGCGAACTGAACAACTTCAAGTGCAAGACCTATCTGCTCGCCTCGGAGAGCACGTCGCGCGCCGTGATTATCGACCCGCTCAAGGACCGTATCGAACGCTACCTCGGCGTGCTCGCCTATCACGGCCTCAAGCTCGACCTGATAATCGACACTCACACCCATGCCGACCATCGCAGCGGCGCGCACGAACTCGGCGAGCTCACCGACACCCCAGTCGCGATGCATCGGCGCGCCCCGGCGCCACACGTCAGGATGCACGTTGAGGACGGCCAGCGGCTGATCGTCGGCGATTTCGAGCTCCGCGTGCTCCACACGCCGGGGCATACACCCGACTCGGTCAGCATCTACGACGGCGAGCGCGTATTCACGGGCGATTGCCTGCTCATCCATGGCACCGGGCGCGCCGACTTCGCCGGCGGCGACCCGGGCCAGGAGTACGATTCGATCACGCGCAAGCTGTTTGCGCTGCCCGACTCGACCATCGTGTGCCCGGCGCACGACTATCGCGGACACACCCGTTCCACGATCGCCGAGGAGAAGGCGAGCAATCCGCGCGTGGCCGGCCGCTCGCGCGAGGCTTATATACAGCTGATGAACAATCTCGGTCTGCCCCTGCCCGAGGGGATCCAGGAAGCGCTGCAACCGAACCAGAGCGAGATCGAGGCCGCGGCAATGCGCTTTCCGACCCTCGCCCAGCTCAACTCGGTGCGCCAGCTCACGCCGGCCGAGGTCGCCACGCGGATCGCGGCTCCGGGCGCTCCGCTTCTGCTCGACGTGCGCGAGCCCGAGGAGTTCCACGGGGAGCTCGGCCATATCCCCGGGGCGCGCCTGATTCCGTTGCGCGAGTTGCCCGAGCGTGCGCCGGCCGAGCTTGCGGATTTCAAGGATAGGGACATCGTGGTGATCTGCCGCGCGGGCGTGCGCAGCACGACGGCGGCGGCGATTCTGGCCGGCCTCGGTTTCGAACATGTCTTCAATCTCAGGGGCGGGATGCTCGACTGGGACGACGCGCACCTGCCAGCCGAGCGCTGAACGGCGCGGGCGCCGGGAGGCATTGCGATGGAGGCGCGATTCAAGGTTGCCGAACTCGACCACGTCGTGCTGCGCTGCCGCGACCAGGCGCGTGCGCTCGACTTCTACACCCGCGTCCTCGGGCTTGCCGAGGAGCGCCGCCTCGAGCAGATCGGCCTTATCCAGTTGCGCGCCGGCACAAGCATGCTCGACCTCGTGCCTGCCGCCGCCCGTGACGAGGAGGGCCGCAACGTCGATCACTTCTGTCTCGGCGTCGAGACCGACGACCTTGCCGAGACCGCGCGCTACTTGCGCGCGCAGGGCGTCGAGGTGATGCAGGACGAGCCGCAGACGCGCTATGGTGCGCGCGGATTCGGGCTGTCGATCTACGTGCGTGACTTCGAGGGCAACGTCGTCGAACTCAAGCAGATGCCGCGGGCGAGTGCGCGGCGCTGAGCCGCCGCCGCGCACGATCCCGGAAGCGGACCAGCGGATGAGTGATCGGCAGGGGCGGGGCGGAGGCGGGCGCGCGGCGCTTGCATCGATCGTGTTGCTGGCCGGGCTGGCGCTTGTCGGATGCGGCCAGTCGCCGAAAAATCTGGCCGCGACCTATCTGGCCGACCTCCAGCAATTCAACTATCCGGCCTGCTACGCGATGCTCACGGCGGAGGACCGCAGCGCGCGCACGCTCAAGCAGTTCCTCGCCGAGATTCCGATGGCGCCCAACGTTGACCCGGTATGGTTTCGCGCCGTCCTGTTCAGCATGCGCTACGAGGTCGGCGACGCGCAGGTGACCGGCGAGCGCGCGGTGGTGCCGGTCAGGGTCGTGATGCCGGACTTGGCGCTGTGGGAGCGCACGATCGACGCGACGGTGGGGCCCGACGAGTCGGCCAACGCGGCCGCCGACCGCTCGCTCCAGAGCGGCGATTACCCCAGGCTCCGGTTCTCCGACGCGGTAGTGATGGTCAAGCAGCAGCATCGATGGCGCGTGCTCGCCGACTTCGCGCGCCGCGACCAGATCATGGACCGCCATCGCGAGGCGGTTGGCATCTATCACAGCCACGACTATGCGAAGGCCGAGGCCGCCTGGGACGCAATCCTCGCGCAACTTTCGGGGGACCCTTTTACCGGCAGCCGTGGGATGGAGTTCCTCTTTCGGCGCGAGCTGAAAGCGATCCGGAACATCCAGGCGCAGCTCCCCGCCGCTCGCGCATACATCCCCAAGCTCGTGCTGAGCGACGTCGCGGTCAAGGAATCGGAGGCGCGGGTGCCCGCGATCTTTGGCAAAATAACCAACGCCGGCGACCGTGGTATCGATGACGTGCGGCTGACCGTGACCTGGTACGCCGGACGCAATAGCCAGCGCAAGGCGCTTTTCCAGGAAAGCCATAACGTGGTCGTTACGCCGATCGAGTTCACCGGCTACTCCGTGCCGGTGCTGCCGCTGGTGCCTGGCGAGACGCGCAGTTTCGGCTTCGAACTGGCCGCGCCGCCCGCGCTTCAGCAGCAGTCCGAACCGAACCTGGTTGTTGGCTCGATCGTCTTTTCGCAGTCGAGCGCGCCACTGCCGAAGCTTGCGCTGCCCACTCCGACGCCCGGCGCCTCGGCGTCGCCGCCGGGTTCGCCCTCCGCGTCGCCCACCGCTCATCAGACGCCATCGGCTCCTCCGGCGTCCGCGCCGCACCGGAGCGCGCGCAATAGGCGCAATTTGCGGCACAGAGGCAAGTGACACTCCGGCTCACGCTCGCGGTGCCGACCCACAATCGGGCCGCTACCCTCGGCGACACGTTAAGGAGCCTGGCCGCGCAGCGGCTGCCCGAGGGCGTGACGGCCGAGTGCGTGGTGGTGGACAACAATTCAACCGATCACACAGCGGCGGTGGTCGAGGAAAGCGCGGCGCATGCGCCGTTTGCGATGCGCCGCGTGTTTGAGCCGCGCACCGGGTCGAGCTTCGCCCGCAACCGCGCGCTGGACGAGGCGCGCGGTGGCTTCATCCTGTTCATTGACGACGACGCCGTGGCCGAGCCTGATTGGGCGCGCGAGATGCTGGCCGAGATGGAGCGGCGCGGACTGGATGCGGCGTGTGGGATGGTGCTGCCGCGATGGGAGGTGGCGCCGCCGCCTTGGTTGGGGCCCTCGTTGTACGTGCGCTTCGCCGTGCACGATGAGCGGGCGCTTGCGTCTGCGCCGCCCGCCGCGGCCGAGGCGCTGCACAATTACTTCAGCGCCAATGCGGGCTTCCGCCGCTCGTGCTTCGAGCGTTTCGGCCGCTTCCGCGAGGATCTCGGCGTGGTCGGCGGCAATCCGCTCTCGGGCGAGGACACCGAGCTGTTCGCGCGGATCATCGCGCGGGGCGGGGCGATGGGCTTCGTGCCTGGCGCGCGCGTTTTCCACCTGGTGCCGGCGGCGCGGATGAACCGCCGCTACCTGGTGCGCAAGGCATTCGCCTTCGGCGTCGGCACCGCGCTTGCGCGCGGGCGCTCGCATAACCGGCTCGACAAGCTCGCGCGCAACGCGTGGCGGATGGCGGCGGCCGGGGCGCGCGGCGACCGCGAACGGGTCATTTACCACCAGCTCGAATGCGCGAATTTCGTCGGTTACTGGTGGGGCCGCCTCGCGCGCCTGCGCGCTACTTCAGGTAGTCCAGCATCCCGAGCTTGAGCATCCGCGCCAGGTACGGGATCAGGTCGCGCATCGCGGCCAGCTCGGCGAGGCTCACCCATCGCCCCTCGATGTGTTCGTCCGGGCGCAATTTAAGCGCGCGCCGCTCGCCCGCCGGCCGGCACGCATAAAGCGCCTGAACGTAGGGGTCGGGCGGCAGCTTGTGCAACCCCAGCATCCGCTCGATCTCGACCTCCAGCCCGGTTTCCTCGGCGACTTCGCGCATCAGGCATTGCTCGAACTCCTCGCCCAGCGCGAGATGGCCTCCGGGAAGGTCCCAGTGGCCGGGCCGGTAGGGCATCCGCGCCGCACGCCTGAGGACCACGATTCGCCGGTGCTCGGCGATCACCGCGTGAACTCCGATCCAAAACTGCGCCTCTGCCATCCGCGGTTGCCTCGATGCTGCGCTTCACAGTAACCGCGGCGTTGTCTGCGCGCCAGTGGATTTGTCAGCGCCGCATCGGGCGCAGTACGATTTTCCCCGACGGCGGAATCGGCGGCCGAGGGAGGAGACATGGACAAGGCGGAGTTCTGGCGCGAGGCGCGCCGCGACCTGGCGGGACCGCTTGCCGGGGTGCGCGTGCTGGAGGCGACCACCAGTTGGGCCGGCCCGATGTGCGCCTGCCTGCTCGCCGATCTCGGCGCCGACGTGATCAAGGTCGAGGAGCCGAAGGGCGAGGTCACCCGCCGCCTGCCGCCGTTCGTCACGGGCCGGATCAGCTATCTCCACGCGACCGTCAACCGCAACAAGCGCAGCCTCACGCTCGACCTGCGCCGTCCCGAAGGGCGCGAGATCTTCCTCAAGCTGGCCGCGCGCGCGGACGCCGTGGTTGAAAACTTCCGCCCGGGCACGCTGGCGCGCTGGGGCGTGGGCTACGCCGACGTGCGCCGCGTGAAGCCGGATATCGTGTACGTCTCGATAAGCGGCTTCGGCCAGTGGGGCCCCGGGCACGACCGGCCGGGCTACGATCCCATCGTCGAGGCCGAATCCGGTTTCATGGCGCGCAACGGCGAACCGGACGGGGAGCCGATGCGCTGCGCGACCTACATCGGCGACGACGTCGCCGGCCTGCACGGCGCGCTCGCCGCGCTGGCCGCGCTGCGCCATCGCGACGCGACCGGCGAAGGACAGCACGTGGATATCGCGCTGATGGACACGCTGCTGTTCCAGTCCAACGGGATGCTGACGCTGGGCGCGATGGGCCTGGAGCCGCCGCGGATGGGCAACGAGTCGCATTACGCGGCGCCGGTCGGGGTGTACCGATGCCGCGACGGCGCGGTGTTCTTCGCCGTGCTGCTCGACGCGCATTGGCGCAAGCTCGCGCGGGTGATGGGCCGCGGAGACGCGGCCGCTGATCCGGACTATGCGACGCAGGCCGACCGGGTCAGACATCGCGGCCGGGTCAACGCGATGGTTTCCGAGTGGATGGCGGGGCGGACCGTGGCCGAGGCGGTCGGAATCTGCGCGCGCGAGGGGATTCCAGCGGGACCCGTGCGCACCTACGGGGAGGCGGCGCGCGACTCGCACGTGATCGCGCGCGAGATGCTGCGCCCAGTCGCGCAGGAGAACGGCCGGCCGGTGCCGCTCACCGCGCCTCCGGCCAAATTCTCGCGTACTCCGCTTGCGATCCGCGCTGCCGCTCCCGCGCTCGGCGCGCATACCGACGAAGTTCTGGCCGAATTGGGGATCGACGAAGCCGAGCGCCGCCGCTTGCGCGAGTCGAAAATAATCTGAGCCGCACGAGGGGAGAGCGGTCAGAGCATCCGGCGTTCCCTCGCCTGGCGCCGCTCAGTGCAGGTTGTAGAAGCGTTTGGCACCGCCGGCGAGCACCGCGGCCAGCGCATCCGGCGGCAGGCCCATCTTCTTGATCATCTTGGCCGCGCCCCAGAAGCCGTCGAGATGGGGATAATCGGTCGCCCACAGGATGGTATCCGCGCCGAGATAGTCGGCGAGCAGCTTGAGGCTGCCCTCGACCGGCTCGAACGAGGTGAAGCACTGGCGGCGGTAGATCTCGCTCGGCCGCATGGTCAGCCCGGTGTCGTTCATGCCGAGATCGTCGAAATGGCGATCCATCCGGTCCAGCCATCCCGCCATCCATCCGCCGCCCGCTTCGAGGAAGGCCACTCGCAGGCGCGGAAATTTGTCGCATACGCCGCACATGATGAAGCTGGTCGACGCCGCCATCATCTCGAACGTATGGGCCACCACGTGGCGCACCGCGCCGCCGCGCTTGAAGCGATCCATCGCCAGCGTCTCCTGGGCGCTCTCGGAGCCGCCGTGAACGCCGATCGCAAAGTCGAGCTCCTGCGCCTCCTCCCATAGCGGATAGTAAGCCGGGTCGTGCAGCGTGCGCCCGTTGTAGGGGTTGGGACGCACGAAGCCCGTGCGGAAACCCAGTTCCTTGCGCGCGAAGCGCACCTCGTCGACGATCTGCTCGATCGACGACTGCATCGGCAGCATCGCCGCGCCGAACAGCCGCTGGGGGTACGGCTTGCAGTAGTCGGCGAGCCATCGGTTGTACGCCCGGCACGACGCCGCGGCGAGGTCGGGGTCGCGCATCCCGCCGAGAAACAGCCCGAGGCTCGGGTAGAGAAAGGCCGCGTCGATACCCTCGCGATCCATGTCGGGGATGCGCGCATGAGGGTCGAAGCCGCCCTTGCGCCCTTCGAGGTAGGGGATGCGCTTGGAAACGCTGCCGTCGCGCGAGCCGATCGAGCCCAGCCCGCCGAGCGTAGCCGGCCCCGTCTTGCTGAAGCGCAGGCCGAAAGTGAAATGCTCGTCAACGCGGAAGGACTCGTTGCCCTCGGCGTCGATCAGCAGCTTGGGGCAGCTCTCGCGAAAGCGCGGGTCGATGTACCTCTCCCACAGATCGGGCGGCTCGAGAATGTGGCCGTCCGCATCGATGACGTTGTACTCCATGACATACACCTCGTGCGGATCGTTGCAATCGCGTTCGATGCCAGTGATCTAGCAAAATGCGGCGCACGCCGCACTCGCGGTCAGTCGCCCCAGACCTCGCGCGCGACTTCGACCACCAGCCTCAGCTTCGCCTCCTGGGTCGCCAGGCTGATCCTGTTACCGGGTGCGGTGCTCGCGAAGCCGCATTGCGGGCTCAACGAGAGCTGGTCGAGGTCGAGGTACTTTGCGGCCTCGTCGATCCGGCGCTTGAGTCCGTCTTTGGTCTCCATCTCGTCGAACTTGGTCGAAACCAGCCCGAGCACGACGGTCTTGTGCCGAGGCACGAAGCGCAATGGCTCGAAGGTGCCCGCGCGCGGCGTGTCGTACTCCAGAAAATAGGAATCGACGTTGATTCGATTGAACAGTACGTCGGCGACCAGGTCATAGCCGCCCGAAGCGCTCCAGTAACTTTGGTTGTTGCCGCGGCAGATGTGCATCGCGAGATGCAACCCGGGCGGCCGTCCGCCAAAGGCCCGGTTCATGATTTCCGGGTAGGTTTCGAGCAGCAGCTTGCGCCCGTCCTCGCCGCGCTCCCTGAGATACTCCCAGCTCGTGGTGTCGCTGAGCGAGGCGAGCGTGGTCTCGTCGATCTGCACGTAACGGCATCCGGCGTCGGCCAGCGCGCGCAGCTCCTTGTGGAAGGCGTCGACGATGTCTTCCCAGAACAGATCGAGGTCGGGATAGGCGGTGCGGCTGATGTGCGCGCGGCCCGCGCGCAGGTGAAGGATGGTGGGCGAGGGGATCGTGATTTTGGGCGTGCGCGTGGTGAGCGAGCGGATGTAGTCGAAGTCGCCGACATGGATCGGCCCCCGCCAGCGCAGACGCGAGCGGACCTCCGGGATGATCAGCGGCAGCCGGTTGCCCGCGCGATCGACGAACGACCATTCCTGGCCCGAGGTGTCGTAGCGGGCGGCAAGATCGCCCAGCGCGCTATAAAAGGCGGTGTAGAATACCGCGCGGCGATACTCGCCGTCGGTTATCGACTGAAGGCCGACGCTCTCCTGGAACTTGACGACGGCGCCGATTGCCTCGTCCTCGATCGCGCGCAGTCGGGCGGCCGTGATCTTGCCGGCCTCGTGGTCTGCGCGCGCGTTGAGCAGCTCGGCGGGGCGCAGGAAGCTCCCCACGTGATCGGCACGAAACGGCGGATTATGCGGCGCTGCGCAAGCCATGCGACTACCTCCCTGCAATCGACCGGGTGCGCCGACGCGTCATCGCCCGGCATCCGTATCCTAGGACCGCCGGCCGCCGGTTGAAAAGCCGCTGAGCCCGTCAAAGGCGAGTTTTCTTCCCGTTCTCATGAGCCCGTCGCGCGCGATACGCTATCGGTAATGGCGCGGCTGTTCGTCGGGACCTCTGGATGGAACTACTACGGCTGGCGCGGGAGCTTCTACCCGGAGGACCTCCCGTCGCGCCAGTGGCTGAGCTATTACGCACGCCGTTTCAACAGCGTCGAGCTCAACTACTCATTCTATCGTCTGCCGCGCCGCGCCACGTACGAGAACTGGCTCAAGCAGGTGCCTCCCGGCTTCGAGCTGGCGGTCAAGGTATGGCGCGCAATCAGCCAGGCGCATCTCGACGGCATCGACGAGCGCTGGCGGGCCTTCGTCGAGCCGGCGCTTGCGTTGGATGACCGGCTTGGGCCGTTCCTGCTCCAGCTTCCGCCGTCGTACGCCGCCACTCCCGAGCGCCTCGATCGCCTCGCGCACTTTCTAAAGCTGGCCGCGCGCACGCGGCAGGCGCGGATCGCGGTCGAATTCCGCCACTCTTCGTGCTTCGCGGACGAGGTGCTGGAGCTGTTGCGCCAGCACGACGCCGCGCTCGTGATCGCACACTCCAGCCGCTACCCCTCGCCCGCGCCCGCCGCGACCACGCGCTTCGTCTATTTCCGCTTTCACGGCCCGCGCGAGTTGTTCGCGTCGTCGTACTCGGACGCGGAGCTTCGCCGATGGGCCGCGATCGCGCGGAAGTACCTGGAGGAGGGGCGCGACGTGTACGCCTACTTCAACAACGACGTCGGCGGCTACGCGCTGAGCAACGCGCAGACGCTGATGAAGCAGGTCGGATGGGATCAGGGGGTTGCACGCGCCCGGCGCGTAGCGCCTCGGACATCGCGCAGGTCGCGCACGCCGGACCGTTCGCGCGCACCCCGTACCGGTCGGACGACAGCCCGATAACCGCGGCCCGGTTTGGCGGCTCGCCTGTCCATTTCGAACCTCGGCTCCGGCGCGCGCTGGTCGGCGCGCCACGTTCCATGTCATCCTAGTCGACACCGTGAGCCGCCACGCCCGCCCGCAATGACCCCGCCGCCACACAACTTGCCTCGCAGCGCACCGGCGCACCCGGCGTGCCGCGCGCGCCGACAGGCGCCGGGAGGCGTGCGTGGCTGAAGGCGTCGTCGGAATTGCCGCGCCGTCCGCCCCGGCCCATCCGGAATTCTACGCTCCCGGCGCGAGCAAGTGGCTGGTCGTCTCCTCGGTGATGCTCGGCACGTTCCTGTCCGTGATGGACGTGAGCGTGGTCAACGTCGCGATGCCGCACATGATGGGCAGCTTCGGCGAGGACCTCATCACGATCACCTGGGTCTCCACCGCCTACAGTATCGCCGAGATCATCATGGTCACGATGTCCGCCTGGTGGGCCACCGTGCTCGGCCGCAAGCGCCTGTTTTTGGCCTCGATGATGCTGTTCACAACGGGCTCCGTGCTCGCCGGGACCTCGCGCACGTTCGGGCAGATCCTGTTCTACCGCGTACTCCAGGGAATCGGCGGCGGCAGCCTGATTCCCTGTTCGCAGGCGATCGCGCGCGAGACCTTTCCGCCTGCCGAGCAGGGGATGGCGATGGCGATCTTCGCGATGGGGGTGACGCTGGCGCCGGCGATCGGGCCAGTGCTCGGCGGATGGCTGGTGGACAACTACGGCTGGCAATGGGTCTTCTACATCAACATTCCGTTCTGCATCGCCGGTGTGATCATGGTAAGCGCCTTCGTCCACGACCCGCCCTATCTCAAGCGCGGCTTCGAGAGCATCGACTGGTTCGGCATCATCCTGCTGACCGCCGGGCTCACCGCGCTTCAGATTGTGCTCGAGCGCGGCGAGCGGGTGGATTGGTTCGCCTCCGACTGGATCGTGGTGGGCAGCGCGATTGCGGCAATTTCGTTGGTGACGCTGGTCATCTGGGAGCTGCGATCGGCCGAGCCGATTATCAACTTGCGCCTGTTCCGCAACCGCGCGCTCAGGGTCGGTTCGACGCTGGGTGCGCTGGTCAGCTTTGTGCTGTTCGGTTCGACCTTTCTGCTGCCGCAGCTCACCCAGGACCTGCTCGACTATCCGGCGTTCCAGGCCGGGCTGGTGCTCCTGCCGCGCGTGCTGATCATGCTGGTGGTGATGCCGATCGCGGGGCGGCTGTATAACTACGTGAGCCCGCGGGTGTTGGTGGGTGCGGGGCTCTGCCTGCTCATCCTGGCGCAGTGGCAGCTCGCGCACTTTTTACTTGGAATCGGGTTTTGGAGCTTCGCCGGCCCGCTGTGCATCCTTGGCGCCGGGCTGGGCATCATGATGGTCAATTTGAGCACGGTGACGCTGTCCGCGATGCCGCGCGCCAACATGACTGCCGCCTCGGGGCTGTACACGCTCTCGCGGCGGGTCACCGGCAACATCGCCTACGCGGTGCTGGCGACAATCGTCGATCGCCGCACCCAGTTCCATCGCGCCAGCCTGGTCGAGAACGTGAGCGCGCTCAGCGGCGCCTATCACAGGGCGGGCACGGGCTTCGTCACGCTCCTCTTCAATCACGGCGCCAACTCAGTGGCGGCGCACCATCGCGCGCTGGCGATGATGAACGGGATCCTCAACCGGCAGGCCACGATGATGGCCTACAATGACGCCAACTATCTGAGCGTCGTGCTGGCCTTCCTCACACTGCCGCTGGTGCTGCTGCTGCCGCGCAGTGGCCTGGCCGAGACGCAGGCAGCCTCCGAGCTGGAGTGATTCGCCATCCCTTGCGGATGGGGGTTGTCGGAACCGCCCGCGCGGCTGCGATTGCAACCGAGGGCTGAAAGGGAACTGTCCGTGGACGAAGACTATCGGCCTCCGGCGGGTCGGGGGTTGGGTCTGCGCCCGCACTGGCTTAATCGCAACCTCGCCTGCCTGTTCGCCGGGCGCGCGTTGCGCAGTGCCTCGCAAGCCTACCTGGTCATTATCGTCCCGCTCTATCTGGCTGCGTTGGGCTACAACGCGGAGCACCTGGGCGCGATGTTCGCCGTCGTTGGCGGCGCGAGCGCGCTGCTCTCCGCGCTGACCGGGTTCTTGTCGGACCGCTTCGGCCGCAAGACGCTGGTAATTCTGCTCTCGCTGATGACCGCGGCGGGTGGCGTAATCTTCGCCCTCTCAGCCAACTTCATCGTCCTGACGGCGGCGGCAGCGGCGGGCACGATCGGCCGCGGCGGGGGCGCGGGCAGCGCCGGCGCCTTCGGTCCCTATTATCCGGCCGAACAGGCGCTTATCGCGGAGCAGGCTGAGGACTACCTGCGCACCACCGTCTTCGGCGCGTTGTCGTTCCTGGCTGTGCTCGGCGGCGCGGTGGGCTCGCTGATCGCATGGGCGCCGCGCCTGATGCACACCATCCTTGGCCTGCCCGTGATCGACGGCTACCGTGCACTGTTCGTGTTCACCGGACTTATCGGGCTGGCGATGGCGGCGGTGGTGATGCCCGTGCGCGAGACGCATCGCCCCGCCGCGGCGCGGATCCGCGGCGCTAGCCGAAGCGCTTCCGCAAGGGCGCGTAACCCGGGTCCGCACACCAACGGTGAGGCGCGAACCATCCAAGATGTGGCCGGCGCGGATGGCGGGCGCCTGATCCTCGGACTGTCGCCACGCTCCTGGCGGCTGGTCGCGCGCTTCATGGTGACGGCGGCGACCAACGGGCTGGCGGTGGGGATGCTCGGCCCGCTGCTGGTCTATTGGTTCCACCGGCGCTACGGAGTGGACGCTGCGGATATCGGCAAGCTGTACTTCATGCTCAACCTGCTGGCGGCGGCGCCCTACCTGCTCGCGGGTCGGATGGCGGCGCTGTTCGGCTCGGTCAGGGCGGTGGTGGTATGCCGGGGGATCGCGTCGCTCCTGCTCGGCGTGCTGGTGCTGATGCCGAGCTTCTGGCTGGCGGGGCTGCTGTACGGGGCGCGCATGATCTTCAACACACTGTCGATCCCGGTGCGCCAGTCATTCCTGATGGGCGTGATACCGCCCGCAGAGCGTTCGAGCGCCGCGGGAATGGCGAGTTTTCCAGCTCAGCTAGGGGCGTCGATAAGCCCGTATGTCGCGGGCTACCTGATGGAACAGGCGGCGCTCGAATTGCCGCTCGTGCTGGCTGCGCTGCTCCAGGGGCTCAACGCGGCGCTCTACTATGTGTTTTTCCGCGAGGTGCGGCCGCCGGAGGAACTCGGCGACGAAGAGCGGCCTTTCTAGAGTTTGTCGCCGATTCCATGCTGTGAAAGCAGCGCCGGCCACACCGTCGCAAACTGTCTCGGTGTGGCCGGAGCGATCGAGATCGAATTTAGGGCTCCGCAGACTTCGTTTTCGCAGGCTCTCCCGTGCTGGTCTCTGTGCGCCAGGCGCAGGAGCCTATGCCGCCCAGCGCGGCCAGTCCTTGTCCTCGTTCGTGTCGCAGCGATGGCCGCTGAGCTTGAGGCACGAGTCCGCCATCAATTGCCCCAGCGTGGCCGGGCGCCCGTCGCGCCCGGGTTCGAGCAGGTAACCGAACAGCGAGCCTACAGAGGCTATCGCCGCCAAGCCAAGGAGCAGCATCGGTACTGAAGTAAGCATCTTCTCTCCTCCCATCTCGCAGGGCCACCTGAACCCTGCACAAAAGCCGCTGTCTTTTGGGGCGGACTACGCCGCCTCGCGAGTCGTCGTGTGTTGCTCGTGCCGCACGCCCGCATCGCACCGCGAAGGAATCGCGCTTGGCCGCGCCACGGGGCATCTCACCGTGCGCACCGCGTCGCTTCGGAACGCATGCGCCGGCGGCAGTCCGAACATGCCCATCGGATCGACATGCTCAGGTGCGACCAACGAGGAAAGCATCGCGACGGCCGCTCCGATTACCGTCAGTCCCAGCGTCAGCATGGCAACCATCCTCTCTCGCGCTGTCTGACCCCTTGGCCGAACCGGCTCGCTACGCGACCTTCCTGAAAGCCGCCTCTTCCTCGTCGGCGTAGCGCGTGCCGCCGGGCGCCTTAGGGTAGGGAAGCACCGGCGCCGTACGCCACACGTACCAGTCCACTACGGCCAGCGCGACCGTAACTGCGAAACCAAGCGCCAAGGTCATCAACGATGGAACGAACATCCCCTGATCCTCCCTGCTCCGAAGTCTCCTGCTCATCGGCTGCGGGCTTCGGGTAAAAGAATGGCAACAACATCGGACTAAGAACGCTCCACAAATGGATGCGTGAAACGCTAACGTTCGGCCCATCCTTTGAGCATCGACCGTGCCATCGCCGCCGCGTCACTACCGTCGACGGAAAACCCAAGGATTGCAGAGCCTTCTTCGGGTTCCCGTAGCATCATGAAACCTGGGGCGGCTTTGCGCTCTTTGCGAAACGCGAATGAGTCGCGAATCGCCGAAATCCGCGAATGATAGTCTCAATCGCGCGATCGGCGGGTGCAGGGCGTGCTTCGCGGACGCACGCACGTCGCGTAGGGCGATGCGGCGACGGTCAGCCGACTGGACGCGTGGGTCGGTGCGAGTAATTCTTGAACCCCATCAGCGTTCGCTGCGGCAACACGCGTGTGTATGGGCCGAGGGCGGGAGCGGCATCCGGGCCGGTGGCTGAAAGCGATCATCAAGACGAGCTTATTGAGGGCACCCTTGAGCAGGTGCTCTTCGTCAACGAGCAGAGCGGCTACGCGGTGGCCGTGCTCGAGCGCAGCGACGACGAGCTGCGCCGGCGCGTCAACGTGGTTGGCAACCTGGCTGGGCTCGACGTGGGCACCGGATTGCGCCTGCGCGGCCGCTTCGAACGCCATCCGAAGTATGGCGAGCAATTCCGGGTCGAAGACTACGATACGATTCGCCCGGCCTCGGTCGCTGCGCTTGAGCGCTACCTCGCCGCTGAGATAAAGGGCGTCGGGCCCGCGCTCGCGCGCCGCATCGCCGAGCGCTTCGGCGACACGCTCCCGGCCGTGCTCGACGACGCCCCCGAGCGCCTGCGCGAGGTGCGCGGGTTGGGCGCGGTGGTGGCGGAGCGAATTGCGGCGGCGTGGCGCGACTCCTCGGGGCTGCGCGAGTTGGTTGTCTTCCTGCGCGGCAATGGCATCCCGGCCGCCCACGCGCGCCGCATCCACAAGCTCTACGGCCGCGACTCGCTTGAAATCGTGCGGCGCGACCCCTATGTGCTGGCGCGCACCGTGGCCGGGATCGGTTTTCGCACCGCTGACGCCGTGGCCGAAAAGCTCGGCATCCCGAAGAATTCGATCCAACGCGCGCGCGCGGCGATCGTCTTTTTGCTCGAGCGGATGGCCGACGAGGGGCACGTCTTTGCCCCCTTCGGCTACCTCGAACATCAGTTCCGCGACGGCCTCGAGATGGACCCGGCGCTCGCCGCCGACGCGCTTGCCGACCTTGTCTCCGATGGCGAAGTCGCCTGCGAGGAAGTAGGCGGCGAAGGCGAGCGCGCGGTTTACCTGCGCCGTTTGTACGACGCCGAGGTCAACGTTGCACGCCTGCTGCGCCGGCTGACCCAGGGGCGCGCGATGGGCCGCCAGGTGGTCGAACGCGCGCTGGAGGCCGGCGTGCGCGGCGGCGGAATCGAGCTCTCGGCCGAGCAGCGCGCGGCGCTGCGCACGGCACTGATGAGCAAGGTTACGGTGATAACCGGCGGCCCGGGCACCGGCAAGACGACCATTCTGCGCTCGCTGCTCGCGGCACTGGCACACGCCGGGGTCAAACCCACGCTGGCTGCGCCGACCGGGCGCGCAGCGCGCCGTTTGGCCGAGGCCTGCGGCCGTGAAGCCAAGACCATCCATCGCCTGCTCGAGTATTCGCCCGAGACCGGCGGCTTCATCCGCGGAGAAGCCTTTCCGCTGCGCACCAGCTACGTGGTGATCGACGAGGCCTCGATGATGGACCTCGAGCTCGCGTCAAGCCTGCTCGCGGCGCTGCCCGCCGGAAGCTCGCTGCTGCTGGTCGGCGACCGCGACCAGTTGCCGTCGGTCGGCCCGGGCAGCGTGCTCAAGGACATAATCGCCTCGGGGCTCGTGCCGGTGGTCGAGCTGCGCCAGATCTACCGTCAGGCGCGTCAGAGCCTCATCGTGGCCAATGCCCATCGCCTCAACCGCGGCGAGATGCCCGAGACCGCCAACGACGCGGCGGGCGATTTTTTCTTCTTCGAGCGCAGCGCGCCCGAGGATATCGTCGCCACGATCAAGCAGCTCGTACAGCATCGCCTGCTCGGCGAGCGCTTCGCGCTGCGCGACCCGCGCGAAATCCAGGTGCTGACCCCGATGAATCGCGGGCCGCTCGGCGCCCACGCGCTCAACCTGGAACTCCAGGCGCTGCTCAACCCGGCAGGGCGCGAACTGCGCGCAGGCGAGCGCGCGCTGCGCGTCGGCGACCGCGTGATCCAGCTGCGCAACGACTACGACAAGCTCGTCTTCAACGGCGAGATCGGACGCATCGTGTCGATCGATCCCGAGCGCGGCAGCGCCGGCGTCGCCTTCGAGGACAGCCGCGCCGAGTACAACCTCGCCGAACTCGACGAACTCGGCCTTGCCTATGCTATTTCGGTGCACAAGAGCCAGGGCAGCCAGTACCCCGCCGTCGTCATCCCGCTCCATCCGAGCCACTACCTGATGCTGCGGCGCAACCTGCTGTACACGGCGATCACGCGCGCCGAGCGCGTCTGCGTACTGGTCGGTACGCGCAACGCCCTGATGCAGGCGGTGCGCAATGCGGACGAGCGCCGCCGCTTCAGCCGCCTCGCCGAGCGCCTGCGTATCGATTAGCTCCGGCCCGGTCCGCTCGGCGGCGATGGCGCGGGAACCGCGTCCGCGCGAAGGGCGTTGACAGAGCCGAGGACGTGCCGGCCTGGGATGGCGCTGATACCTCGGCTATCGGCTGTTGACGCTGGGCAGCACAAGGAACACAGTCACTCAGTCCTGTACGCGAAGGGTGGCGAGCGTTTTTCGAGGGCGAGCATCCGATGAGGACTTTGCCGACGCGTATTGCCGCTTTAGCCGCGTATACTGCCCTGGCCGCCTGCGTCGCATTGCTTCAGGGATGCGCCGCCAACGCGCCGCAGTACGCAGAGGAACCGCCGTCATCCGCGCCGGTTTCCACCGGGCAGGCGGTGCCGCAGAGCGCCGCGACCGGCGGCGACCAGGGCGGCGCCCTGCATCCGGTCGAGGCGACCAGCCCCGGCGTACCCAGAGAGGACGCCGGCGTGACCGGTGTCTGGCAGGGGCAGCTGTGGGCCAACTGCAACGTGATCATGATGATGGACGAGACGCGATGCGGTGCGGTCAACGCCATCACGCTCACCCTGTTTCAGAAGGACACCGAGGTCAGCGGGTTCTACAAGTGCGCCTTCGGCAACATGAACTGCCTCAACATGAACGAAACCGGAAAAATCGCCAGGGGTAGCGTGAACGCGAAGATGCTCTCGATTCGCGTGATGATGCCCGACGGCTCGGATTGCATGTACAGCGGCCGTCCTGTCGGCGACGCGATGCAGGGCTCGTACACCTGCATGCAGGGCGGCGGCTTGATCGAGCAGGGGCTATGGAAGGCGCGCCGCAGCTATTGAGCGGGGCGGCGGCGGACGCCGCGGCGCGGGCCTAACTCGCGCAGGGCGCCGAGAATTGACTCGGCCTCGGCCCGGATCTTAGCGAAGTCGCCGCCGCGTTCGGCCACGATGCGCGCGACCTCGGCCGTCGCGCGCGCGTAGTCGTTCCTGAACCTGCGATTGATTTGCTTCCAGGGGATGCCGCTAAGCGCGCGGATCGTCTCATTGCGGGCGTTCAGAAATCCGCGCGCAAGCAGCACGGCGATTCCCGGGTAGCCCAGATACCCCTGCCAGTACGACGCGTTGTCGTTGGAGCTGACCTCGCGCCCGTCGGCCGACACCTCGACGCGATAGGTCTTGCTGCGATCGGACGACACGACCTCGGCCCCGCCGCCGCCCGCCTCGCGCACGCGGCCGTCGCCGAGCGCTCCGAGCGCCTCGTACACCTTGATCAGCGGCGGCATCTTCCACGCCGCTCCTGGCGCAGCGGTGCTCTTTGCGGATGGAGCCTTGCGCGAAGCCATTTTGATCAGCTCGCGGCGCGCGCGCGGCTTGACGCTGGCGCGCGCGCCTCACTAGCATCGTGGGCGGACGGAGGGCCCACGATGCTCAAGATGTTCGACTACAAGCCCTGACCCTGGGCGCGCAAGACGCGCATCGCCCTTTTGGAAAAAGGGCTCCAATGGGAAACCACCTGGCTCGATCTGCCCGCGGGCGAGCATAAGAAACCCGAGTATCTCGCAATCAACCCGGTCGGCAAGGTGCCGGCCTTGATTGATGAGGGGGTTATCGTCCACGACTCGACCATCGTCGGTGAGTATCTCGAAGACAAGTATCCCAGGCCGCCGCTGCTGCCGCACGACCCCGCGATGCGCGCGCGGGCGCGTGCTTTCGAAGATTATTCGGACGCCTACATGGCACCGTCGCTGTACAAGATCGTCTGGCAGATGCGCAAACCCGAGCCCGAGCGCGACCGCGCGAAGATCGCTGAGGGCGAGCAGGAGATGCTCAAGCATTTTGTCTGGCTCGACCGCGAGCTTGGTGGGCGGCAGTACTTCGCCGGGGGAATGCTCAGCCTCGCCGACATCTCGTTCGTGCCGCACTTGCACGCCTACGAACGGGCCGGCTACGCCATTGGCGCCGAGTTTCCGAACCTGCGCGCGTGGTGGGAGCGGATGAAGGCGCGGCCGAGCTTCACGGCGAGCTGGCCGCTGGATTAGGTGCGCCGCTCACTTGCGGCCGTATCTGTCCAGATGCAGTGACGGCACCACCTTTTCCCATTCCGGGTCGAGCGACAGGGTAGGGAAGCCAGAGCCGAGCTGGATCAGCACGCCGTGCGATGAGCGCGGCGAGATGAACGCCTCATAGGAGACGGGCGAGTGCGTCTTCTCGTCAACAATCCGCACGCCTGCGGCCTTGAGCTCTGCGATGCGCTCGCGCGCGTCGGGTACCTTGAAGGTCATGTGATGGAAGCCTTCGCCGCGCTGCTCGAGGAAGCGGTGCAGAAAGGAGTCTGCGCGCAGCGGTTCGAGCAGCTCGATCACCGTTCCGCCGAGGTCGAACTCGGCGTACCTGAAGCCGGCCTCCTCGTTGGAATGTTCGTACATGCAGGTTGCGCCGAGCGCGCCTTCGTAAAACTTGCGTGCCTCGGCGATGCTTCTGACCGCCAATGCGATGTGGTCGAGCGTTCCGATCGGTCCCTTGGCCATGCTTTGCGTCCGTCCTGCGGGTGATGAGTCCTCTAAGCGGCGCTGCGCGGCAGGGTGTGCGTTCAGCCCATCAGGCCGCGCGTGGTGCCGCCGTCGATGGTGACGTTGGCGCCGTGGATGAAGCCGCGACCACCTCGTTGATCGCCGCGGCCCGCGTCAGATCGGCCGGCACGGCGACCACCCTGGCGCCTGCGCGCCGGCGCGCCTTGGCCGCGGTCTGTTTTAGCGCCGCCGCGCCGCGCGCGCAGACCACGACCGCCGCGCCTTCGCCGCTCAGCGCAAGCGCCGTGGCGCGGCCGATTCCCTTGCTGGCGCCGGTTACGATCGCGACCTTGCCGCCCAGTTCGAGATCCATGTCGTCCTTCGCAAGCCTCCGCGCGGTAAATCGACGTCTGGGTGCTCGGCCTACCGCGCCATCATCGGCACCTCTTCGGTCACCATGAACTGGCAATTGGGAAGGTCGAGGAACTTGTGCTCGTCGGCGCGCACCACTTCGAGGTAACGCGGCTCGGCAAAGGCACGGCGGACCTCGTCGAGGTTGTCGGCCCATAGCTCGGCGATGCCATCGAAGCCCGAGCCTGCGCCGGGCGTGTCGCCGAGCGCGCCGGCCACGCTATGACACTGGACGTACTTGCGGAAGTGGCGCATCAGTTCAGTCACGCCCAGAACCAGCGGCCCGTGCACGTTCTTCCAGTAGTGATGGAACTCCTGCTCGCTCATCCCCGGCTTGCGCTTGAGCATCACCGACACCTTGACCATCGCGATAACCTCCGCAGTTGTTAGGCGCTGCGCCACCTCCTCCGCCGGGCAGCGGAGCGGAAGCGCCCGCGAGCGCATGCTGTACTTATCACACCTGCGATGCTCAAGGGGCGCCGCCGGGGCGCGCACCCTCTACAACTGACGCGCCCCATCTGGCACGATTAGCTGATTGGAGGTCACTGCGCAGGGCGCGTGACCTAATCCCCGCCCCCTCCTTTACAGGAGGGGTAGTCAGCTTTGACGGCGTCGCCTTCGAAAGGACGCAGATTGAGGAGGTTAAGTTTGCGCGGCGCTAGATGTCGCGGAGCCGTTGTCCAAGCTACGTGATGAAAGACCTGATCGTATCCATCCTGAGCGCTGCGATCGCGCGCGCGCGCGATGCGGGCAAGCTTGCGAGCGCGCCACCGCCGGCACCGGCGGTCGAAGCGCCGCGCGATCCGTCCCACGGCGACATCGCAAGCAACGTCGCGCTGGTGATGGCGCGGGGCGAGCGCAAGCCGCCGCGCGCGATCGCTGAAATAATCCGCGAGCATCTCGAACTGCCGCCCGAGGTCGCGGAAGCGAGGGTCGCCGGCGCCGGGTTCATCAACTTCCGGATGGCGCCCGCGTTCTGGCACGGCGAACTGCGCCGCGCCGCCGCCGAGGGCCGGCGCTTCTGGCGTCCGCAGATCGGCGCCGGACGCAAGGTCCAGGTCGAGTTTCTCTCCGCCAATCCGACCGGGCCGCTCACCGTCGGCCACGGGCGCAACGCCGTGCTCGGCGACACGATCGCGCGGATGCACGAGGCGACGGGCTTCGCGGTCACCCGCGAATACTACTTCAACAACGGCGGGCGTCAGATGCGGCTGTTGGGCGAGTCGGTGCGCGCGCGCTATCTCCAAGCGCTCGGGCGGGACGCACCGATGCCCGAGGACGGCTACCAGGGCGAGTATATCCGCGAGATTGCCGCCGCGCTGGTCGCGCGCCACGGCGCGGCGCTCGCCGATTCCGAACAGCTCGAGGTTTTCCGCGCGGCCGCCGAGGAAGCGATCTTCGCCGACATCCGCCGCACCTGCGCGCGCCTCGGGATCGGCTTCGACGTCTTTACCAACGAGCTCGACCTCATCCGTGGCGGCCAGGTGGAGGCGGTGATCGAGGGGCTGCGCGCGCGCGGGCTGATTGCCGAGTACGACGGCGCCGTGTGGCTGCGCGGCGAGCCGCTGGGGCTGCCCAAGGATCGCGTGCTGATCCGCTCGGGGCCGGAGCGCGAGCCGACCTACCGCACGCCCGACATCGCCTATCATATCGAGAAGCTCAAGCGCGGCTTCGACCTGGTGATCGACGTCTTCGGCGCCGACCATATCGCCGAACACGAAGGCGTGCTCGCGGCGGTGCGCGCGCTGGGCTATGACGTTTCGCCGGTGCGCGCGATCATCTACCAGTTCGTGACGCTCACGCGCGGCGGCGAGAAGGTCAAGATGTCCACGCGCAAGGCGACTTATGTCACGCTCGATGAGCTCATCGACGAGGTCGGCGCTGACGTGGTGCGCTTCTTCTTCCTCTTTCGCAAAAGCGACAGCCATCTCGACTTCGACCTCGACCTCGCCAAGCGCCAAGCGCCGGAGAACCCGGTGTTCTACGTGCAATACGCCCACGCCCGGCTGGCCAGCGTGTTTCGCGAGGCCGAAAAGGCCGGCCTCACGCTCCCCGCAGACGTCGCGCGGATCGCTCTCGACCTGTTTTCCGAGGAGGAGCTCGGGCTGGCGCGCAAGCTAGCCGGCCTGCCCGACGTGGTGCGCGAGGCGGTCGAGAACCTCGAACCGCATCGCGTGCCCTTCTATCTGCTCGAACTGGCAGGCGATTTCCACCGCTACTACAACAAGCCGACGAATCGTATAATCGGAAACCAGCGCGAGCTGAGCGTCGCGCGGCTGTTCCTCGCGCGCCTGCTCAAGGAGGGAATTGCAAACGGGCTCGAGCTGCTCGGCGTGAGCGCTCCCGACCGGATGTGAGAACGACGCATGCGCTTTGAAATTGGTCCGGGTGGCGGATTCGTAATCCTGCTGGGGCTGTTGGGACTGTCCGCAGCGGTTTTCTTCCTGGGGATGATCTCGGGGCGCGAGATGGCGCAGAGCGCGCTCAACCAGGACCAGCTCGCCACCACCTATCCGTTGCCGCCGGCTGCGCCCGAGGCCGCCCCAGCGCCGGCGAATCAGACCGCGGCGGTGGCGCCCGCCGCGGCTGTACCGGCGGCTGCGCAACCGACGCAAGCGCAGGCCGCTGGCGCTGTCGCGCCCTCTGCAACTGCGCCGGCCGCGCGCGCCGCGGTAGCGTCGGCCGCGCCGCCGCCCGCCGCAATGCCGAAGCCGCAGGCCGAAAAGCCCGCGGCCGCCGAGCATCCGGCGCCGCCGCGTCCCGCGCTCGCCTCCGCGCCGCCGCCTCGTCCGGCAGCGCCGGCGCAGGCTGAGACCGCGGCGGCCGCCGTTTCGGCCGCAGCCGAACGCGCGGGCGCGCGCGCTCGCGAGGAGCGCGCCGGCGCGTCAGCCGCCGAGTCGCATCCGCGTGGCTACAACATCGTGATCGATGCGGCGATGGATCGCTCGGGCGCGGACAAGATGGCGTCGCGGCTGCTCGCGCTCGGCTATACGCCGCACATCATTCCCACCCTGATCAACGGTGGGACGTGGTACAAAGTCGAAGTCGGCCCCTATCCGAGCCAGGAAGACGCACGCGCCGCGCAATCGCAATTGCGTGCTGCCTACACCGCTCGCTACGTCAAGCGCGCGAGCGCGGCCGGAGCGGCCGCGAGCGGCGCGGCGAATGCGGGCGCTCTGGATGCGGGCGTCGGCGCCGATTCCGGCGCCGACGATTCCTCGGATTGACAAGCGGCCGGCGGGCTGGCTTACTTAGACGCAATGCAATCGATGGCCCTCAAGCATAAGGCGGACTGGCGTTGGTGCTGGCGCACCGTCGCGCCCGCCTGTGCCCCGGGGTCGTAGTTTCACGAGTCGAGAAGGTTTTTTAAGGGGCCGCGGGCGAGTCGTCCGGCGGCCCCTTTGTTTTGGACCGCTTCGGATCGCACGCATCGCGCGCCGCAAACAGGTGGGGAGAGGTTCAATGCTAGAGCCGAGTCAGCGCGAGTTCGAAGCCATCGCCGCGCGCGGCTTCAACCTGATTCCGGTCTGGCGCGAGATTGCCGCCGATCTCGAGACGCCGGTGGGCGCCTTCCTCAAGGTCGCGCGCGGCGACTACGCCTTTCTGCTCGAGAGCGTGCAGGGCGGCGAGAAATGGGGGCGTTACACCTTCCTCGGCGCGGAGCCAGCAATGGTGCTGCGCGGGCGCAGCACGCGGCTTGACCTCGTGCGCCCGGGGCGCAGTGTCGAGGTGCGCTCGGTGGCCAACCCGCTCGACGGCCTGCGCGAGGAGATGCGGCGGTTCCGCGCACCCGAGACGCCCGCGCTGCCGCGCTTCTTCGGCGGCGCAGTGGGCTTCCTCGCCTACGACATCGTGCGCCACTTTGAGCGCCTGCCCGCAAACACGCGCGACGATCTCGGCACGCCCGACCTCTACATGATGCTGACCGACACGGTTCTGATCTTCGACAACGTGCGGCAGACGCTGAAGATCGTGGCCAATGTTTCGCTGGAGGACTACCCCTCGACGCGCACGGCCTACAACGCGGCGACGGCCAAGATCGACGAGCTGGCGGCGCGGCTGCGCGAGCCAGCGCGGGTGCCGCGTCTGGAGGGCGCCGCCGCCAACGGCGAGATCAATATCGTTTCTAACCAGACCCGGGAGGGCTACATGGCGATGGTCGAGGCGGCCAAGGAGTACGTCGCCGCGGGCGACGTTATCCAAGTAGTGCCCTCGCAGCGTTTCGAGGCGCCGCTCACCGCCCATCCGTTTAACCTCTACCGCAGCCTGCGCACCATCAATCCGTCGCCCTACATGTTCTACTTGCGGCTGGACGACCACACGCTCGTCGGCGCGTCGCCCGAGGTGATGGTGCGGGTGGAGGGGCGCGAGATCACGCTGCGGCCGATTGCCGGCACCCGGCGGCGTGGCGCGACCGAGGCCGAAGACCGCAGGCTGGAGTGCGAGTTGCTCGCCGACCCCAAGGAACGCGCGGAGCACGTGATGCTGGTCGATCTCGGGCGCAACGACGTCGGGCGGGTCGCCCGGATCGGTTCGGTCGAGGTCACCGAGCTGATGGTGGTCGAGCGCTACTCGCACGTGATGCATATCGTCTCCAACGTGCGCGGCACGCTGCGCGACGGCTGCGACGCCTACGACGCCTTTCGCGCCACCTTTCCGCAGGGCACGGTGTCGGGCGCGCCCAAGATCCGCGCGATGGAGATAATCGACGAGCTGGAGCCGGTGCGCCGCGGCGTGTATGCCGGCGCGGTCGGCTACTTCAGCTATACCGGCAACACCGACACCGCGATCGCGCTGCGCACGATCCTTGTCAAAGGCGGCCGCGTCTATATCCAGGCCGGCGGCGGCGTGGTCGCCGACTCCGACCCCGCCTCCGAGTACGAGGAGTCGGTCAACAAGGCGCGTGCGATGGTGCGCGCGCTTAGCGCGGCGCGTGATTTCGAGAGCGCCGCGCGGGACAGATGATGGCGATGGCGCGGATCCTGATGATCGACAACTACGACTCATTCACCTACAACCTCGTGCAGTACCTGGGCGAGCTCGGGGCGGAGGTCGAAGTGCGCCGCAACGACGCGATCGACGTCGCCGGCGTGCGCGCGCTCAAGCCCGACGCGGTCGTGATCTCGCCCGGCCCCTGCACGCCCAAAGAGGCCGGCGTTTCGGTAACGCTGCTGCGCGAGATGGCGGGCGAGTTGCCGATCCTGGGCGTCTGCCTCGGCCACCAATGCGTGGGCGAAGCCTTCGGCGGCAAAGTGGTGCGCGCGGCGCGCCTGATGCACGGCAAGAGCTCGCCGATCCTGCACGACGGCGCGACGATCTTCGCCGGGCTGCCCAATCCGTTCGAGGCGATGCGCTACCATTCGCTGCTCGTCGCCGCCGGCTCGATTCCGGCCTGCCTCGAGGTTAGCGCGCACACTGCCGAGGGCGAGGTGATGGGCCTGCGCCATCGCACGCTCCCCATCGAGGGCATCCAGTTCCACCCCGAGTCGATCGGCACCGCCGAGGGCAAGCATCTGCTCGGCAACTTCCTCAGGATGGTGGCCGCTTGAACCATCGGGACAGCGGCGCCGTCAACGATCTGCGCTCGGCGTTTGCCGCCGTGCTCGCCGGCCGCTCCCTGCGCGCGACCGAGGCTGAGTCCGCGATGGCCGAGGTGCTCGACGGCGCCGCTCCCGAGGCGCTGGTGGCCGGATTCCTCGTCGCGCTCAAGCTCAAGGGCGAGGCCGCGGGCGAGCTGACCGGCGGGGCGCGCGCGATGCGGGCGCGGGCGCGCGCGCTCGAGCTTGACGGCGGCGCGGTACTCGATACCGCGGGCACCGGCGGCGACGGCGCCGGCACGTTCAACATCTCGACCGGCGCGGCGCTGGTCGCGGCGGCGGCGGGTGTGCCGGTCGCCAAGCATGGCAATCGCGCAATAAGCGGGCGCGTCGGCGCGGCTGACGTCCTCGAACGGATGGGAGTCAGGATCGATCTCGATCCCGAGGGGCTGCGGCGATGCCTGCGCGCGGCCGGATGCTGCTTCATCTTCGCCCCGGCGTACCATCCGGCGCTCGCTCGCCTCGCCGGCCTGCGTCGGGCGCTCGGCGTGCGCACGCTGTTCAACCTGATTGCGCCGCTGAGCAATCCGGCGCGCCCGCGCCGCCAGTTGATGGGCGTGGCAGAGCCGCGGCTGGTCCGCCTGATGGCAGAGGCGCTGGCCGCGCTCGGCGTCGAGCACGCGATGGTGGTGCACGGAGCCGACGGGCTCGACGAGCTGTCGCTGGCGGGGCCGACGCGCGTCGCCGAAGTGCGCGGTACTGCGATCCACGAGTACGAGATGCGCCCGCAGCAGTTGGGAATCGAGCCGGGCGACGCGGCCGCGCTTGCGGCGGCCGATCCTGAGGCGGCGACCGAGGTTTTGCGGCGCACGCTTGCCGGCGCGCCAGGGGCGGCGCAAGATGTGCTCGCGCTCAATGCGGCGGCGGCGATTTACGTCGGCGGCCGTGCAGCGTCGCTGGAGGAGGGCGTGGCGCTGGCGCGCGCGATACTCGCCTCGGGCCGCGCGCTGGACGTGGTCGAGCGGATGCGCCGGGCGAGCCAGGGGGAGCCGGCATGACCTCAAGTGCAACTTCAAATTCGGGCGGGGGCTCGATTCTTGACCGCATCTTCGCCGCCAAGCGCGCCGAACTCGACGCCCGGCGCGCCGCCGTTCCGCTCGCCGCGCTCCAGTCGCAGGCGCATCGCGCGTCCGCGCCGCGCGATTTCCTGGCCGCGCTGCGCGCGCGCCGGCCGGCGGTAATCGCGGAGATAAAGCGCGCCTCGCCGAGCAAGGGCGATATTCTGACCGGCCTCGATCCGGCGGCCGTCGCAGCCGACTACGAGGCGAGCGGCGCCGCGGCCATCTCTGTTCTGACCGATCGGCATTTTAAAGGATCGCTCGAAGATTTGCGGACGGTGCGCGCCGCCGTGAAGCTGCCGCTGCTGCGCAAGGATTTCATCTTTGATCCTTACCAGCTCCATGAAGCGCGTGCGGCCGGCGCGGACTGCGTGCTTCTAATCGCCGCGATGCTGAAAGAGGACGAGTTGCGGACGCTTTACCAGCTTGCGCGCGAGCTCGGTCTTCAAGCCCTGGTTGAGGTTCACAATGCGGGTGAAATGCGCACTGCCGAGCGCGTCGGCGCCGAACTCATTGGAATCAACAACCGCGACCTTCATACTTTTGTCACCGACCTGGCCGTTACCGAGCGCCTGCTGGCGGACTATCGGGGCGGCGCGCTGGTGGTTGCCGAGAGCGGAATCAACGCGCCGGCCGATATTCGCCGCCTCGACCGCGCCGGCGCGCGCGCTTTCCTGATCGGCGAGAGCCTGCTGCGCGGCGGCAATCCGCGCGCGCGGCTCGCCGAGCTGTGCGCGGCGCTCGACCATCGCGCGGACCGCGAGAGCTAGGGCAGGGGCGCGATGGGGGTACGGGTCAAGATTTGCGGCGTCACGCTGCCCGAAGACGCCGACATGGCGGCGAGCCTCGGCGCCGACATGATCGGAATCAACTTCTATCCGCCGAGCCCGCGATGCCTCCCGATCGAGCGCGCCGCGCAGGTCGTTGACGCAGTCGGCCGGCGCGCGCGGTTGGTCGGCGTTTTCGTCAACGCCGAGCGGGCCTACATCCGGGAACGGCTCGACGCACTGGGGCTCGACCTTTTGCAATTCCACGGCGACGAGGACGACGACGCGCTTGCGGGATGGCCGGTGCCGGTGATCCGCGCGCTCAGACTGCGCGGCAGCTCCGAGCCGCCCGCGCTCGCTTCGGTCAAGGCCGATTATGTTCTAGTAGACACGTTCCATCCCGCCCTCTACGGCGGGACCGGCCGCGCGCGCCCGCTTCAGAGCCTGCACGGCCTCGATCTCAAGCGGGTATTCATTTCGGGCGGGCTCACGCCGGACAACGTCGCCGAGGCGGCCGCGCTCAGGCCGTACGCGGTGGATGTTGCCAGCGGCGTCGAGTCTGCGCCGGGGGTCAAGGATCCGGATAAACTCAGGAGCTTTGTCGCGAATGCAAAATCTTCCAGATAGGCACGGGCACTTCGGCGAGTTCGGCGGTCGTTATGTCGCCGAGACCCTGATGCCTGCGCTGGTCGAGCTGGAACGCGCTTACCGGGTCGCGCGGCGCGACCCGGCCTTCCGCGCCGATTTGCAGCGCTACTCGCGCGAGTACGTGGGACGTCCGACGCCGCTTTATTTTGCGGCCAATCTGACCACCCGGTTGGGCGGCGCGAAAATTTATCTGAAACGTGAAGATCTCTGCCACACCGGCGCGCACAAGGTGAACAACACGCTCGGCCAGGCGCTGCTCGCCGTGCGGATGGGCAAGTCGCGGATCACGGCCGAGACCGGCGCCGGCCAGCATGGCGTGGCAACCGCCACGATGGCGGCGCTCTTCCAGCGCCAGTGCGAGGTCTTCATGGGCAGCCTCGACGTCGAGCGCCAGTCGCTCAACGTCTTTCGGATGAAACTGCTCGGGGCCAAGGTCACCGCGGTGGACGCCGGCAGCCGCAGCCTCAAGGACGCGCTCAACGAGGCGCTGCGCGACTGGATCGCGACCGTGCGCGACACCTACTACCTGATCGGCACCGCCGCCGGGCCGCATCCGTACCCGATGATCGTGCGCGACTTCCAGTCGGTGATCGGGCGCGAGGCACGCCGTCAGATTCTCCAATACGAGGGTCGGCTGCCCGACGCACTGGTCGCGTGCGTCAACGGCGGCTCCAACGCGATCGGGCTTTTCTACCCGTTTATCCGCGACCACCAGGTGCGCATGTACGGCGTCGAAGCCGGCGGGCTCGGGCTCAACGGAGCGGCGCACGCCGCGACGCTGAATGCCGGCAGCGTCGGTGTGCTGCACGGCAATCGTACCTACCTGTTGCAGGACGAGCTCGGGCAGGTTCGCGAAACCCACTCGATCGCCGCCGGCTTGGATTACCCGGGCGTCGGCCCCGAGCACGCATGGCTCAAGGAGGTCGGCCGCGCGCAATACTTCACAGTGACCGACGCCGAGGCGCTCGAAGCCCTGCGCCTGCTCGCCGAGAGCGAGGGCATCATCCCGGCGCTGGAAAGCGCGCACGCGGTTGCTTACGCGGCGCGGGTCGCGCCGACGATGGCGAAAGACCGGGTTATAGTGGTCAACCTCTCCGGGCGCGGCGACAAGGATATGCAGACCGTCGCGCGCGCATTGGGCGTGACGCCGTGAGGGCGATACGATGAGCGAGCGAGCGACGAGCGAAGGCGCCGCGGGCACCATGCCCAAAGCGTCCGCAATCGGGCGCGGGCGGATCGCGCGCAAGTTCGCCGAGCTGCGCACGCGCAACGAGGCCGCGCTGGTGCCCTTCATCGTCGCCGGCGACCCCAGCCTCGACGCGACGCGCGCGCTGGTGCGCGAGTTTCAGGCGCGCGGCGCCGACCTTATCGAGCTCGGTGTGCCGTTCTCGGATCCTACCGCCGACGGCCCCGCCAACCAGCGCGCGATCGCGCGCGGGCTTGCCTCGGGAGCGTCGCTGACCGCGATCCTGGCAACGGTCGGCGAGCTGCGGCGCGAAACCGAAATTCCGATCATCCTGTACGGCTACTACAATCCGATCCTGCGCTACGGATGCGAGCGGCTGTGCGTCGATGCCGCGCGCGCCGGCGTTGACGGGTTGCTGGTCGTCGATTTGCCACCCGAGGAGGCGGGCGAACTGGCGCGCCCGGCCCACGCTCATGGGCTCGACCTGATCTATCTGCTCGCGCCGACCACGCCCGCCGACCGTGCCCGGCGGACCGCTCGCGTGGGCAGCGGCTTTCTCTATTACGTCTCGGTCACCGGAGTGACCGGCGCTCGGACCAGCCTCGCGGTCGATCTCGAGGAACGCGTGCGCGCGCTGCGCGCCATGACCAAACTCCCGGTGGGCGTCGGATTTGGAATCTCGACACCCGAACAGGCGGCGGCGGTTGCCGTCTTCGCTGACGCGGTGGTGGTTGGCAGCGCGCTTTCGTTGATAATCGAGCGCGAGGGCGCCGGCTCCGGGCTCCCCGCGGCGGTGGGCGAACTGGTAGGTGCGATGAAGGCCGCGATGCGCGCGGCGCGCGCCCGCGCCGAGGCCGCGGCGCAAGGCTGAGCTAGGGGCCGATGGCGGCGGAGGGTTGAACGATGGGCGAACGGACGCATAGCGAGCAGCCAAGCGCAGCCCAGGCCGCGGCAGCCGCGGAAGATTTGTGGATCAAATGTCCCGGATGCCGCGAGATCGCGTTTCGCAAGGAGGTCGAGCGTAATCTCAACGTCTGCCTCAAGTGCGGCTTCCATCATCGCCTCACGGTCGAGCAGCGGCTGGCGATCACGCTCGACCGCGGCACTTGGCGCGAGCTCTTCGCCGAGATAGCGGCCGGCGATCCGCTCCAGTTTCGCGATTCCAAGCCCTATCCGGAGCGGCTCGCGCAGGCCCAGCGCGCCTGCGGGCGCAACGACGCCGTCGTCACCGGCGTGGGCAAGATCGAGGGCCAGGCGCTCGCGCTTGGGGTGATGGACTTCAACTTCATGGGCGGGAGCATGGGCACGGCGGTGGGGGAGAAACTTTTTCGGCTCGTCGAGCACGCGCTCGCGCGGGGCCTGCCGGTGGTGATCTTTTGCGCCTCCGGGGGCGCGCGGATGCAGGAGGGTGCGCTCTCGCTGATGCAGATGGCAAAGGTGGCGGGCGCGCTGGGTCGCTTGCGCGACGCTTGCCTGCCCTATTTTTCGGTGATGTGCGACCCGACCACGGGCGGGGTGGCGGCGTCGTTTGCGATGCTCGGTGACCTCAACCTGTCCGAGCCGGGCGCCCTGATCGGCTTTGCCGGGCGGCGGGTAATTGAGCAGACCACCAACCAGGTGCTACCCGAGGGGTTCCAGCGCGCCGAGTTTCTGCTTGCGCACGGGATGCTCGACGCGATCGTGCCGCGCGCGGAGATGCGCGCGACGCTCGCCCGGTTGCTGACGATGCTCACCGCGCGCCCGCGCCGCCGCCGGAGCACGGCGGCCTAGCGTTCAGCGCTCCGGCAGCCGGACGCAGGGCGGCGTAAGATCGGGAGCCATTAAGCGGTCACATTACCTTTAGGCTTCCGCGCGCGCTTCGGGCTAGAATTCAGCCGCGATGGAACGGATGTCCCGGACGCTGGAGTGGCTCTACTCGCTCGAAGGGCGGGGCGAGATCTACAAGCTCGAGCGGATGGACCAGGCGTTGGCGCTGATCGGCGATCCCCACCGCCGCCTGCGCGCGGTCCATATCGCGGGCACCAAGGGCAAAGGCTCGGTGGCCGCGATGCTCGACGCGGTGCTGCGTGCCGCGGGGCTGCGAGTCGGGCTTTACACCAAGCCGCACCTGGTCCAGCTGACCGAGCGCACGCGAATCGACGGCGCCGAGATGCCCGCGCGGATGATGCTCGAGTATATCGAGCGGCTGCGTGTGATTTACGAACGCGCGGGGCTGGCGCTGACCTTCTTCGAGTTCACGGTTGCCCTGATGTTCCTGTACTTCGCCGAGGCCGGGGTCGATATTGCGGTTATCGAGACCGGGCTTGGCGGGCGGCTCGACTCGACCAACGTCGTGACGCCGCTGGTGAGCGTGATAACGCCGATCGGGTTCGACCATATGGACCGTCTCGGCTATACCATCTCGGCAATCGCGGCGGAGAAGGGCGGGATCATCAAGCCCGGCGTGCCGGTGGTGATCGGCGCGCGCGACCCCGAGGCGCGGACCGTGTTGACTTCGATCGCCACCCAGCGCCGCAGCGCTGTCCGGCTTATCGAGCGCGACTTTACTTATTGTTCACATTCCCCTGCTCATCGGCTTGACTATTCCGGTCTGGGGCTTAACCTTGAGCAAGTTGAGCTGGGGGTAGCCGGGCCATTTCAGCACGAGAACGCCGCCATCGCCTTGGCGGCGCTCGAGGCCCTTCGGGCGCTGGGTTGGCGGTTGGAGGAGGGGGCGATACGGCAGGGGCTCAATGCGGTGCGCTGGCCGGGGCGGTTCGACGTGGTATCGCGCCGGCCGCAGGTCATCCTGGATTGCGCGCACAACGAACTCAGCATCAGCGCCCTGCTCGAAACGGTCGCGATGGAGCTCGGACCGGCGGTCAGGCCGCGCCTGATCTTCGGCTGTCTCGAGGACAAGCAGTGGGCGAAAATGGCGGCGATGCTCGCACCGCGCGTGCGCGACGCGACCCTGACGCGGGTTCAGCCCAAGCGTCCGCTGGAGCCGGAAAACCTGCTGCCGCTGTTCGCCGCGCAGGTTCCCGCGCGCGTAATCCGCGAGCCGTTGCGCGCGCTGGAGCGGGTAATGGGCGAGAGCGGCCCCGACGACGTTATACTGGTGACCGGCTCGGTCTACCTGGTGGGCGAAGTCTATCCCTATTTTCTCAGGCGGCAGGGCAGGCGGGGGTTGTTTCCTGAAGCTGCAATCTAAAGCGCTGGGCCTGGCGGCTGCGATGTTCGCAGCGGGTGCGCTCGCTGCGTCCGCGGCGCGCGCTCAAAACCAGACCTCGCTTATCCTCCAGGCCCATCACGGCCCGGTCGACGTCACCGCGCGCCGGTTCGAGTACGATTACAAGACCGATACCTTCGTGGCGACCGGCGACGCCGTGGTCACCCAGGCGGCGAGCACGCTGAGCGCCGACCGCATTGAGCTCCTACGCCGCCAGCATCGCGCAGCCGCCTACGGCAACGTCCACCTCAATGATCCTCTCGGCGATCTGTTCGGTTCCGAGGCCAAGGTCGATTACGCCAACGAGACCGCCGAGCTGACCGACGGCAAGCTGATTGCCTCGAACCACACCTACCGGCTGAGCGGTAAGAAGATCTACAAGTTGCTCGGCCAGCGCTACAAGGTGACCGACGGCTTCTTTACGACCTGCGGCTGCGGCGGCGATACTCCGGACTGGTCGATCTCCGGGGCCGACATCGACGTGCACGTCGGCGACAAGGGCGTAGCGCGCAACGCGCATTTCGACGTGTTGGGCCATCCGGTGATTCCGCTGCCCTACGCGATATTCCCGACCGATACCTCGCGCAGCAGCGGGTTTCTGAGCCCGCGGGTCGGGACCTCGGGGCTGCGCGGCTTCCAGTACGTGCAGCCGTTCTACTGGGCGATCGACAAGAGCTCCGACTTCACGATCGCCTCCGACGTGGAGACCAAGATGCGCGTCGGCGCACTTGCCGAATACCGCCTGCAGAACGGCGACGACGACTACCTGCGAGTGGACGGCGCGTTCATGGACGAGAGCCTGCGCTCGCAAGCGAGCCGAGTCGGCGACGTTATCGACAACCAGATCGCCGACCCCCACATCCCGATCAATCGCTACGACATCATCGGCACCCTGCGCCAGCATCTGACGCCCGAGCTCACCGCCTACGCCGACGCCATCTCGGTCAGCGACAGCCTCTACCTGCGCGAGATGAATATCTGGACGCTCTCGCGCGGCTTCGGCAACAGCTACAACACGATGCGCAACGCGCCGGCCGACTTCGGGGTCATCGACAGCTTCGAAAACGGCTTCGCACGCCTGGGCGGAGTGTGGAACCAGGACCTCATCCAGCCCCAGGAATTCGCCCTACAGACGCTGCCTGAGCTGCTGGTGAGCGGGCGCAAGGAGCTGTTTGGCGGCTTCGCGTATGCCGACTACAACTTGCAGGCGGACAACTTTTGGCGCTCCGAGGGCGTAACCGGCACGCGGCTCGATCTCAACCCACAACTGACGGTACCGTGGCGGCTGGGCGACTACCTCTACGGATGGGGCGGGCTCGGGATGCACGAGACGGTGTACGACGTCTCGGGTCACGAGATCGCGGTCACTCCGGTGGGCACCCAGGGATTGAAGTACAACAATGCGCTGTCGCGCGGGGTGCTGGAGCAGGGCGGGATGTTCTCGCGTGAGCTGCCCTACGCCAATTTCGGCGCCAGCACCATTATCGAGAGAATCTACGACGTCAACTGGAAATCGATCAGCAAGCTTAAGCACACGATCGAGCCCTTCGTTTATTACAACTTTGTTCCGAACATCGACCAGAACGACCTGCCGCTGTTCGACGAGATCGATCGGATAAACGGGCGCAGCCTTCTGACCTATGGCGCGACCTCGCGGATCTTTATCCGTTCCGCGCCGCAGGTTTTCACTAACGACACCAGCGCGGGAGAAAGCGACGAAGAGCAGCCGGTCGCCGCGGCAGGCGTCGGTCCGAAGGCCGGGATGGTCCGGCAGATCGCCGAATTCCAGCTCCTGCAGGCCTACGACACCAGTCACGCGGTCGCCAAGGGCGGCTCGCGCTGGTCCGATCTTCAGGCGACCGCCTTCGTGACGCCGCCCGGGGTGTCGTCGTCGATCGGCTCGCAACTGGGCTACGACCCGCGCGAAAACCGGATCAGCTACTCCAGCGTCTATCTGACCTTGCAGCCGCCCGGCTCGGCGGCCGCGCCGAGCCTCTACATGGGCCGCGCACTGATGGGTTCTTTCCTCCAGATCTCCTACAACTATATCGCGCCCGGCCCGAGCGCGCTGGAACCGGGCGTCAACTCGAACTTTTTCGAGTTTTTTACCTTGCGCGCCTACTACGATCTGTTCGACCGGCTCGGCGTCTTCGTCGCTCCCTCCTATGACATCGTTCACGGCAAGCTGCTCTCGGCCGAGTACGGTGTGCGCGTCAAGTCGCCGTGCAACTGCTGGGCGGTTGACGTCGGTGTGACCAAGTCGACCAACCCCGACGAGACGGCTGTCCAGTTCATGGTGACGCTGGGCGGGATCGGCTCGGTGGGCCAGAACCCCTTCGGCCGCAGCCCCTTCCAGCATCCGGTCGGACCGCTGCCCGGCCTCTACTAGCCGCCCGTTCGAAGCAACCCCGGCGGCCGCGCCGGCGCCGGCGCCGAGGTACGCTCTTGCGGCGGCTTCGCTCCGAACGTTATAGCCATATCGTCAGACCGGCGTGCCGCCGACGGCGGCGCCCGCAATGAAGCAAAGATGGAAACACACGAAAAGACCGGGCCCTCGGCCACGATCGACGTCGAAGGGCTGCGCCGCTTCCTGCGCGATCAGAAGCTCGGCGACGCCGACGACCTGCGCTGCGAGAACATCTCCTTCGGCCACTCCAACGAAGTTCACCTGATCCACTTTGAGGGCCATTCATGGGCGCTGCGCCGCCCGCCGCGCGGACCGTTGCTCCCCACCGCGCACGACGTGCTGCGCGAGTACCGCGTACTCAAGGCGCTCCAGCCCACGCCAGTGCCGATCCCGCGGGTGTACGCCGCCTGCGACGACTCCGCTTACATCGGCGCGCCGTTCTACCTGATGGAGTACATGCGCGGCAGCGTGATCCGCTCCGGGCTCATCCCGTCGGCCGAGAAGAGCTTCGCCGACACGCCGGAGCGCCGGCGCGCGATCAGCGAGGGCATCATCGACCTTCTGGTTGCGCTCCAGACAGTGGACTGGCGCGCGGTCGGCCTGGAAGGCTTCGGCCGCCCCGACGGCTATCTCGAGCGCCAGCTGCGCCGCTGGATCGACCAGCTCGACCGGACCCTGCCGCTGACGCGCCCGCTGCCGCTGATGGCGGAGATACGCGACTGGCTCAAGCAGCACTTTCCGGCCTCGCCGCCACCCACGATCGTGCATGGCGATTTCAAGCTCGACAACGTGATGTGGGATCCCAGCGGCGCGCGCCCGCGGGTCATCGCGCTGTTCGACTGGGAGATGTCCACCATCGGCGATCCGCTCGCCGACCTCGGGTGGATGCTCACCTACTGGAGCGACCAGCGCGACAGCGAGGAGCGCCGCGCGGTGGTTTCGAGCATGGAGGTCGCGCCGGGCTATCTGAGCCGGGCCGAGATGGCCGAGCTATACCGCGAGCAGGCGGGCCGCGCGATGACCGACTTCACGTTTTACGAAGTGTTCTCGCTCTTCAAGCTGGCGATCATCCTGGAAGGCAGCTACTCACGCTACCTGCGCGGGCAGGCCGACGACCCGATGTTCGCGACCTATGACACGCGCGTGCCGGGGATCGCGCAGGTCGCATGGGAGATCTGCCGCGCTGCGCGCTGAGCCCGCCGCCCGGTTGTGTCCAATGAGCCGCCTGCTCGCCGCGCTTTCGCATTTTGTCGAACGCACAGCCGCGGTCGCGCGTACGGGGCTCGCCTTCAGCCCGCACGGCTTCGACGCCGAGCGCTACGAGGAGATGCTGCGCGAGGCGGCGGCCATGCGCGCGGCGCTCGACGGCGCCGGCGACGGCGAGGCGGAGGAGCTGCGGCGGCGATGGCGTGCGGAGGTGCGTGAAGGCTATGACGGCTATGTCACCGCGGCCTGCGGATGTGGTGTGATCGCATTCGACGAGCGCGGCGAGCTCCTGATGATCCGGCGCACCAACGGGCGCTGGTGGTATCCGACAGGCTTCTGCGAGGTCGGCGCGTCGCTGGCCGAGAACGCCGCCAAGGAAGCGCTCGAGGAGACCGGTCTGGTGGTGCGCCCGCTTCGTCTGATGGCGGTGATCGACAGCCGCAAGGCCGGCTCGGTCCATCGCCACATCTACTCCCATCTCTTTTACTGCCGGATCGAGGGCGGCGAGCTCAGACCCAATCCGCTGGAAGCGCTGGAAGCGGGCTTCTTCCCGCTCGAGCGCCTGCCCGAGCCGCTGCACGGCGTCGACCGAAAATGGATCGCGCTTGCGCGCGAATTCCACTTCGAAGGCCGCCGCGAGACCTATTTCGACCCGCTGGATTGAGCGGCACGCCGCACGGTCTCAAGCCGCGGTGGCCTGGCTGCGCTGGGCAACCCGCGCGGCCAGCCACATCGCGACTGCCGCGAACACGATCGTGATCCCGACCGAGGCCGCGGCGCCGGGCAGCGCGCCCAGCGCGTGCGGCTCGCCCAGATAAAGCGCTCGCCTGAGCGCCGCCATCCCGTAGCTCAGCGGATTTAGCCACATCACCCAGCGCAGCCATGCCGGCGCGCCGGCGGCGGGGAAAAATGCGCCCGACAGAAACCAGATTGGCACCAGGATCGAGTTCATAATCAGATGGAAGCCACGGGTCGATTCGATGCGCCATGCGATGAGCAGGCCGATGCAGTTGAAGGCGAACGCGATCAGCGCCATCACCGCGATCGAGGCGCATACGGCGGCTGCGCCGAGACGGATCCCGGCCAGCGGCGCGAGCACCAGGAACACGCATCCCTGGAACAGCGCCAGCGTGGTGCCGCCCAGCGCCTGGCCCGCGACCACCGTGTCGCGCGCGATCGGCGCAACCAGCACGCCCTGCAAGAAACCCTGGCGGCGGTCGTCAACGATGGCGATCGTCGCGAAGATCGCGGTGAACAGCAGCACCAGCATGATCACGCCGGGGTAAAAGTACTCGACGTAATCGGTCCCGGTGGCCATCCCGCTGGGCCGGAATGAGGCGCGGAAGCCCCATCCGATAAGCACCCAGAAGATGAGCGGCTGGACGAAGGAGCCGACGATCACGCTGCGCTGGCGCGCAAAGCGGATAATCTCGCGCTGCCACAGCGTCCACAGTTGCAGAGCGACCGCGCCCATCAGCGGCCCTCCTCGGCGCGCGGCCCGGCGACGAAGCGGCGGCCGGTCAGATGGACGAAGACGTCCTCCAAGGTCGGCCGGCCGAAGGTGACGGATTCGATCTGATCGCCGAACTGATCGACCAGCCGCGCCACCAGTTCGTGCCCGCGCGGCCGCTCGATCCGCAGCGTGCCGTCCACCAGCGCCGCGCGCAGCTTGAGCTCCCGCGCCAAAGCCTGCTGCAGCGCGTCGGGCACGGGCGTGCTGATGATGATCACGTCGCCGCCGACCTTTTGCTTGAGCTCGCCCGGCGGCGCCTGCGCCACCAGCCGGCCCTGGTCGAGGATGCCAATACGATCGCAGCGCTCGGCCTCCTCTATGTAGTGCGTGGTCAGAACGATGGTGACGCCGTCGCTCTCGCGCAGTTGCGCGAGCAGGTTGAAGAATTCGCGTCGCGCCGCGGGGTCGAGCCCCGTGCTCGGTTCGTCGAGCAGCAGCAGCTCGGGCTCGTGCAGCAACGACTTGGCCAGCTCGACCCGCCGGCGCAGCCCGCCCGACAGCGTCTCGACCAGGTCGCGCGCGCGCGCCTCGATGCCTAGATGTTCGAGCATCGCGCGCGTGCGCTCGCGCAGCCGCGCGCCGCGGATTCCGTAAAGATGCCCGTGATGGGCCAGGTTCTCGGCCACGGTCAGCTTGCCGTCGAGGCTGGGGCTCTGGAAGACCACACCGAGCTTGCGCCGCAGCGGTTGCGCCGCCGAGCGCAGGTCGTAGCCGAGGATGTGCGCGTTGCCCGATTGCATCGGCACCAGCGTCGAGAGCAGGCGGAAGAGCGTGCTTTTGCCGCCGCCGTTGGGCCCCAGAAAGCCGAAGATCTCGCCGCGCGCGATCGTGAACCCGACCGCGCGCAGCGCCTCGCGCTCGCCGTAACTGAAATCCAGACCGCTGGCTTTGATCGCGGCCTGCGCCGATTTGTCCTGCGCGCGCGCGACCGGCGCGGTTGTGGATGCCGATGTGACGGTCATCGCAATGAGGCGATCTTCAGACGACTTGCCCGCCAATTATTCCGCGCGCCAGCGCCGCCCGCAATCGGCCGCGCCGCGGATTTTGGAGCGCGATTGCGCCCACGCGGCGGCTCGGCTAAAGCCTTTTGCCTTGTGAGCGGGAAGCGGCGCGCGCGGATCGATCTTTTCGCCTTGTTCGAGCGGATGGAATGCCGCGGGCGCCTGCTCGACATTCCCGCCGGCGACGGCGTCGAGGCGGCGCGGCTTGCACGGATGGGGTTCGAGGTGGTCGGCGCCGATCTGTTCGCGCCGCCGCGGAGCGGCGCCTCTGCCGCGACGGGATGGGCGCGCGCCGATTGCAACGCGCCGCTGCCGTTTCGCACCGCCGCCTTCGACACGGTGCTTTCTCGCGAAGGCATCGAACATCTCGAAAATCAGGCCGGCTTTATCCGCGAGTGCGCTCGCGTGCTGCGCCCGGGCGGCCGCCTGGTGCTGACCACGCCCAACGTGATGCATCTCGGCGCGCGGATGAGCATGCTGCTGACGGGGCAGCGCACGATGCGCCGCGGACTGGTCAACGAAGTCGAGACCCTGCGCGGGCGCGCGGGCGGCCGTTACTACCACGGCCACGTCTTTCTCATCGACTACTTCCGGCTGCGTTACCTGATGCGTCTGGCGGGGTTTGGCGCGATCGAGGTTCACACCGATCGCTTCAGCCCCTCATCACTCGCGCTGGCCTGGATGGTTCCGCTGATGTATGGGGCGTCGCGGCTATCGGTTTTCGCCTTTCGGCGCAAGGCGAATCAGCATCGTCGCACCGTGGCGCCAGCCGTGCTGACGGCCGAGATCCGGCGCCACGTCTTTTCGCCCGCGCTGCTTTTCGGCAAACGGATGGTGGTGACGGCCGTGCGCGAGCAGGATGGCGCCGGAGAGCGCTGACGCCTGATCTCACGTGAGCGGGATATACCGTGTGGTTGCTATCCAATGCGCATGCTATTTAACAAACGGCTGCCGTCGCCGACGGCTGCCGAGCGGGCAGGCGCGCAGGATGCGGCGCAACGGGGGACGAATCGATGGCGGAGTTCGCTTTCGGAATTTTCGATCATATTGAGCGCCGCGATCATGACCTCGGCGAGCTTTACGAGGGACGCCTGCGCCTGCTCGAGCTCGCCGAGCAAGCGGGTTTCTATTGCTATCACGTCGCCGAGCATCACGGGACGCCGCTGGGGATGGCGCCGTCGCCGGGAATCTTTCTCGGCGCGGTGGCGCAGCGTACCCGGCGCATCCATTTCGGCCCGCTGGTTTACCTGCTGCCGCTGTACAACCCGATCCGCCTCGCCGAAGAAATCTGCATGCTCGACCAGCTAAGCGGCGGGCGGATGGAAGTCGGGGTCGGCCGCGGTGTGTCGCCCTTTGAGCTGGCGTACTTCAACGTTCCGTTCCTGGAGTCGCGCGAGATTTTCGAGGAGGCGCTCGACGTGATCGTCGCCGCGCTGCGCAACGAGCGCATCGCCCATCGCGGCGAACACTACAACGTACGCGGCTTCCCGATGGAATTGCGGCCCAAGCAGACGCCCAATCCGCCGTTCTGGTACGCCAGCTCCAATCCCGAGCACGTCGTCTATGCCGGGCGGCGCGGCATGAATCTGGTCGGTGTCGGGACGGCTGCGCTGCTGAGCAAATCGGCCGCGGCCTTCCGCGGCGCCTGGAGCGAACACCATCGCCGCCCTGAGAGCATCAATCCGCAGGTTGCCGAGCCCAAAATAGGCGCGGTACGCCACGTTTACGTCGGGCCGGACGACAGCGCCGCGATGGTTCAGGCGCGGCCGGCCTACAAGGCTTATTACAACAATCTCCAGAAGCTGTGGCGCGACTTCTACACGGTCGAGACGCACTTCACCGACGACCTTGACCTCGCCTGCCGGCACGAGGCAGCGATCGTCGGCTCGCCGGGTGCGGTCGCCGACGCGGTCGGCCGGTTCTTCGAAGAGAGCGGATGCAATTACCTGATCCTGTCGTTTGCGTGGGGCAGCCTGAGCCAGGAGCAGTCGGAGCGCTCGCTCGAATTGTTCGCAAGCAAAGTGATGCCGCAGTTCGCGCCGCATTCCGCAGGCGCTGCGGCGCAGGGCAGAGTGCGCACGGCCCGCGCATGAGAGACGGGCAAGGCGCGAGTTGCGATGGTTGCGCGGCGGACGCGGCGCGCGTCGGGCGGCGCGACGGCCGCGCAGGGGCGGGGCGTCGCTGATGGATGAGGCGCGGGCGCAGTCGCAGCCGGCCGCCAACGCCGGCGGGCCCAGGCCGGGCGCGTCGGCGGGCTTTATTCCGCCCTCGCGCGCCTACATGTGGCGACTACTCGGTCTGCTCATCCCGGCGACCATCTTCGAAGGCTACGACATCACTATCTTCCATCTTTGCACGCCCGACATCGCCGCGACCTTCCATTTGGGCAACGAAGCGATTGGGGTGATCGCGTCGATCGTGCGCTTCGGCACCATTATGTCGTTCGTGGTGGTGGCGGCCTCCGACCGCTTCGGGCGCAAGCCGATCATCTCGGTCACGGTGCTGCTCTACGGCCTGTTCACGCTGCTGACCGGGCTGTCGCGCGGCCTGCTCACGTTCACCGCGTTCCAGACCTGCTCGCAGGTCTTTTTGGCCTCCGAGTTCGGGATGGCGATCGTGATCATCAGCGAGGAATTTCCCGACGATCTGCGGGGGCGCGCGATCGCCGGCTTTCACATGGCGGCTTTCGTCGGCGTCGCGATAGCGGGGTCGCTCTATGGCCAGGTGGCGGAGTCGGCGTGGGGTTGGCGCGGGATGTATCTGCTCGGCGTCGCGCCGCTGGCGCTGGTGGCTTTCCTCAGGCGCTACGTGCGCGAGACCGCGCGCTTCCTCGCGATGCGCGAGAGCCGGCCGCAGCACGAAAGCTTTGGCGAGCGGGTGCGCGAGCACATCCGGCTCTTCCGCGGCCCTTATCGCGGGCGGCTGATTCTGGTCGCAATTCTGGCCAACAGCGTGGGCTTCGTCGGTGGCCCGACGATCACCTACTTCAGCCTCTTCGCCAAACGCGACCATCAGTGGACTTCGCCGCAGGTGGGGACGGCGATCATCGCCGCCTACCTGATGGCGACGGTGGGGACGATCCTGTGCGGCTACCTGCTCGACCTGATCGGTCGCCGGATCACAACCAGCCTGTTTTACCTCGGCGCGGCGGCGTCGATGGCGGCGCTGTTCCAGTCCACCCATCATCACATGATCCTGGGCGCGTTCATGGCCACGATGTTTGCCTATCAGGGGGCGCGCACCGCGACCGCGGCATTTGCCGCTGAGCTTTTTCCCACCGAGATTCGCGCCGCCGGGTACAGCAGCACCATCCAGACCCTTGGCCAGCTCGCATGGTTCATCAGCCCGGTGACGGTGGGCGTACTCTCGATGCATCTGGGCGGGCTGGGCAACGCGGCGGCGACCTGCGCACTCGGCCCGCTGATCGGCGCGGTGCTGATCGTGCTGTTCGCCCCCGAGACTCGCGGCAAAACACTCGAAGAACTGGCGCTATAGCCGCGCGGTTGACCCTCGCCGCATGCGGGGTGTAAACGGCAGGTGGCCGCAGCCGCGCGGGGCTAGGCGCTCGCTGTCCGTCGCGCCCGCGCGTCGCGGTCCACGTCCTGTTGCGAGCGGAAGGTGGTTGCGATGAAAGCTGCGGTCCTGCACGAGTACGACGAAGCGCTGAAACGGCCCGAATTCGTCCGCTACGAGAACATCCCGGAGCCAAAGATCGAAAAGCCCACCGACGTCATCGTACGCATCGGTGGCGCCGGCGTCTGCCGCACCGACCTGCACGTGGTCGAGGGGCTGTGGCGGTCCAGAATCCAGGTCAAGCTTCCCTACGTGATGGGGCACGAGAACGCCGGATGGGTCGAGGAGGTCGGCAACGCGGTGGAGACGTTCAAGCGCGGCGACCCGGTCATCTGCCATCCGCTCGCCAGCGCCGGCGACTCGCTGGCGGCGCGCCGCGGTAATGACATGCACGGCGGCGGGAGCTTTCCGGGGCTCGATTCCAACGGCGGCTATGCGGAGCTGTTGAAGACCAACGTTCGCGCGCTGATCAAGCTGCCGCGCACGTTGGCACCCAAGGACGTCGCTCCCCACGCCGATGCGGGCATCACCGCCTATCACGCGGCGAAGAAGGCGGCGCGCCATTTGTTGCCCGGCGACTGGGCGGTCGTGATCGGCGTGGGCGGCCTCGGCCACATTGGCGTCCAGGTCCTGCGCGCGCTCTGCGCGGCGGCGATTGTGGCGGTCGATCGCTCGGAGCTTGCGCTCGATCTGGCGCGCGAGTGCGGCGCCGATCATCTGCTGCGCGCCGACGGTAACGAGGTCGAGGCGGTGATGCGGCTTACCGGCGGTGCCGGCGCGCAGGCGGTGCTGGACTTCGTGGGCGAGGGCGACGCGGTCGGCAACGGCCTGCGCATGACCGCGAACGGCGGCTGTTATTACGTCGTCGGCTACGGCGGCAAGCTGGAAGTGCCCACGATGGATCTCATCGCGGGCGAAAAGACGATCGTCGGCAACCTGGTTGGCACCTACTCCGACCTGGTTGAGCTAATGGCGTTGGCGGAGCGCGGCCGGGTCAAGCTGGCGACGAAAGAATACAGGCTGAGCGAGGCCAACGCCGCGCTGCACGACCTCGCCGCCGGCCGGGTCAAGGGACGCGCCGTGCTTATCCCGTGACCGACTCGGCGCAAAGCGCGAGCGAGCGACGGATTGCGAGTCAGGAACGAGGAGGAGCCGGTGATTCGCACAGCCAACGGCGAGGAGATTTTCGTCATCGACGCCCACGTCCATCTGTGGGACGGAAGCGAAGCCAATCAGCTTAACGTCCACGGCGCCGAGTTCATCAACTGCTTCTATGACTTTCACAAGGCGCTGACGCCCGAGCCGTACCTGTGGCCGGCCGAGAAGTTCCGCAAGTACGATCCGCAGACGATGCATGACGACCTGTTTGTTGCCGGTCCCGACGACCTCGCAATTTGCCAGCCGACCTACCTCACGGATTTCTACCGCGAGGGCTTCAACACCACCGAGCAGAACGCGCGGATGAAGGAGCTCTACCCGGAGCGCTTCATCCTCAACGGCGCCTTCGATCCGCGCGACGGCGAAGCCGGGCTCGACTATCTGCACGAACTGGTCGAGAAGTACCGCATCAAGGGCGTCAAGCTGTACACGGCGGAATGGCGCGGCGCCTCGCGTGGCTACAAGCTGAGCGATCCGTGGGCCGAGCGCTACCTGGAGAAATGCCAGGCGCTGGGGGTGACCAACATTCACGTGCACAAGGGGCCGACCATCCATCCGCTCAGCCGCGACGCTTTCGACGTTGCCGACATCGACGAGGCGGCGACCAACTTTCCCGCGCTCAACTTCATCGTCGATCACGTCGGGCTGCCGCGGCTCGACGACTTCTGCTGGATCGCGAGCCAGGAGCCCAACGTTTACGGCGGGCTGGCGGTGGCGATCGCGTTCGTCCATGCGCGGCCGCGCTACTTCGCCCAGATCATGGCGGAGCTGCTGTTCTGGCTCGGCGAGGATCGTCTGCTGTTTGGCAGCGACTACGCGATTTGGAATCCGAAGTGGATCGTCGAGGAGTTCATGGCGTTCGAGATGCCGGATGACCTGCTCAAGGAGACCGGGCGCAACCTCACGCTGGAGGGCAAGCGCAAAATCCTGGGCGGAAACGCGGCTCGCCTCTATGGCATCGATATCGAGGCGCATCGCAGCAAGCTGCACGCCGGCGAACGCCGGAGTTGAGGGGCACGGCCCTTGCCATGGACGAATCGATAATCGCGGCCGGCCCTGATGCGCAGCGCGATGCGCGGCTGGCGGCGCTGCGGGCACAGCTTGCGGCCGTACTCGACCCCGAGCTCGACGAGCCGATTACTGAGCTGGGCTTCGTCGAAGCCGTCGAGGCCGGCACGGACGGGCGGGTGCGGGTTCGGCTGCGCCTGCCGACCTATTGGTGCGCCGCGAATTTCGCTTTTATGATAGCGGCTGACGTGCGCCAGCGCTTGGCCGAGCTTCCCTGGGTACGCGCCATCGCCGTTGAGCTGGCCGACCACTACTGCGGAGGCGAAATCGGCCGCGCAGTGAGCCAGGGCCATTCGTTCGCCGCCGCGTTTGCAGACCAACCGGGGGGCGACCTCGACGAGCTGCGCGCGATCTTTCGCGCCAAGGCGTTCATGCGCCGCCAGGAGCGGCTCGGGCGCTATCTGCTCGCGCGCGGGTGCGTGCCCGCTGAGCTGGCCGCGATGAGCATCGGCGAACTGGCGGCCCTGCCGCTGACTGACGCCGACGGCGCGCGCCTGCGCGAACTTTATCTCGAAGCGCGCCGCGCGCGGCGCGACGGTCGCACGGAGGCGGCGCCCGCGCTGGTGCGGAGCGACGGGCGCGCGCTTTGCTCCGAGGAACTTGCCGGCTACCTTGCCGGGCTGCGCCGCGTCACTCTCAACATCGAATTCAACGCCGAGCTCTGCCGCGGGCTGCTGCGCGCGCGAACCGAGCGGACGGTCTCACGCTAGTATGCGCGCTCGACGCTGAAGCGGCCCTGCTCGATGTATCCGCCGCCCTGCATGCAGAAGTAGGTTCCCGCCATCGCGTCGTCCGCGCGCCGTCCGTTGAACAGGCAGCTTGAGCCGTCAGGCATCATCACGCGCAGGCCGATGCCGCCGCCTTCGCGCTCCCTGCCGTTCGCGATCACGCCGCTCGTATTGCTCTCGCGGCAGACCATCGTGCCCGCCGCGCACGTGTAGGTTCCGCTGAGGGCCGAGCCCTGCTGCACTATGTGCAGCGTGATTTTAACTGTCGCGTTGCAGCGGCGGGCCTCGGGCTGGAGCGGCTGGCATCCGGCGGTCGAGGTTCCCTGCCAGAAGCCGCTTGTGCCGCGGGCGGAGGCCGCCGGCGCCGCCGGGGGCTGCAGGCTTCGCATCTCCGCGGCCCCGCAGCCGACGACGAACAGCGTCGCCATCGCCGCGCACACAATCGGGACCGCCATTTTGCCAGCCAGCTTCAACGGAGCGTCAGTCCGTCCCGACGGCCGGGGCAGCAACCTTCTGGATTAGACGATCAGACGTCAGTTCGCTTCGATCCCCATCAATGCGAGCGCGCGGGCCGCGCCGCGTAGCAGCGGCATCAGCGCCAGATGGGCGAGCCGCCCGAACGGCAGCCAGACCATCAACAACTCCGCGCTCAGCAGATGCGCGGTGAGCAGGGCGGCCCATGGCGGGGTGAGCGAAGCGCCGCCGAGATGGGGGAAGGCGAGCAGCCCGGTGAGCAGCGGCGCAAGCACAACCAGCCAGCTGAAGTATTCGTCGAGCCGCGCGCGCAGCGTGCGCGGCTCCTCGTCGGGCGGACGATGGATCAGTACGGCCACCATTGCGGCGATCGTGAGCGCGCCCGCGAACCAGACCAGTCCAATCGGCAGCCCCGGCCATCCGATACCCGTCAGGTCACGCACGAGCTGGATGTGCGGGACAAAGCCGAACAGCACGATCAGCAGCCCGACATGCATGACGTAGCTTTCGATCTGCCAGTGTCCACGTCCGAGCCAGAATTGCTTGCGCGCCCAGTAGAGGTCGCGCTCGGAGCGCGCGAGCGCGTAGACGGCGACCCGCCAGCAGATGCCGAACACCATGATAACCAGCGCCCAGTGCAAACCCGGCCCGCGTGCGAAGACGAGAAGGTCCATTTTGCTTCCGGTCATCGCTTGCGCCGCCTCCGCGCGCGCATCCGGCGCCATCCGCCGAATACGATTCCGGCCAGCACGCCCAAAAGCGCGGCGTCACGCCAGGTGCGCGACTGGTTCCAGCCTTCGAGCGCAGCGTGCGGCGTGAGCTGGAAGGCGGCACTGGTGGGGATCATCACCAGGTGGCAATCGAAACACGCCATCCGTCGCATCCCGTGGGTCTCGCCATGCCAGAAAGCTTCGTCGTGACACTCCAGGCAGGCTTGGTTGGCGCGCTCGATCGACTGTCCGCGGTCGATACGAAACTCAATCAGGTTGCCCACGCCTAGCCCGCCGCCCGATTCGGCATGCGCGCTGCCGGGACCGTGGCATCCCTCGCACCCCCTGCGCTCGAGGTCGTTTTGCGGTTTGACGAGAAACAACTCGCCCATCTTGGTGCGCGCGAAGTCCAGCGCCAGCTCCTGATGGCACGCATAGCAGTAAACGCTGCCGATGTATTTCGGCGGTGCGGGCCGGTAGGCGACGCCCGCCGGTTGGGATGCCGTAGGTGCCGCGCCATCGGCGCCCGATGCGCGGTAGGTTCCGGCGGCAATCACCACGACCATCGACGCCAGCGTCACGGCGCGACGCGCGATGGTGGCGGAGGCCCGCGGTCGAACACCGGTTGTAATGCGTCTCATCACCGAGGTGCGTCCGTCCCGTGTGCTGACGGATAGATGCCGGTTTTGGCGCCTTCGCGCTGCTCCGTCAAATGCTGAGCATTCGAGCATCAATTTGCCCGCACCGCCATCCGGCGTTTGCAGAATACAAGCCTCTCCTTTGCGAGCTTCACGATATCCATCCCCCCGCTTGGCAACCGCGGCTAAATAAGCTATTGAGCGGGAGTTTCGGCGACGGCAAGCGGCCGGTGCGTCGGGCAGGAAAACGCTGGTTGCTTCTGGGCTTGGGCCAGGCCAGCGTCCGCTCCTGAACATCGGCCGGGAGGTCGCAGAGGGATGCGCGATCGAATGTTTGTCGCGCCTGTACGATGCCCGTGGCCTCGGATGCGGCACGGGGAGGGGGTCTAAAAGCCATGCTCCACCGCTTAAGCGCCAGCGCAGCTCTGCTCGGGGTTGTCTTGTTGTTCGGGGCGCTGCCCCTGCCGGCTCAAGCACAGCCCGCCCCGTGGCAAGCCGACAAAGGCTTCGAGAACGGGATTCCGATCGGGACCAAGATCACCCAGGACAACTGGCAGAAGTACCAGCAGTTCATGCCCGAGAGCATGATTCACCTGTTCAAGGGCGACATGTTCTGGCACATGCCCAAGGGCATCGAGATCGACGTAGGCCCGACGCGCCACATCTATCCGCCCAAGCCGTTCCGCGAAGATACCGAGCGCTACGGCACTCAGACCAAGCTGGTGAAGACGTCCGACGGTGGTTACGTCCCGGAGGGCTATGTCGCAGGCTTCCCCTTTGCCGACCCGTTTGCCGGTCCTAAGGACGAGGTCGGGTCCAAGATGTATTACAACAACTATTACCGGCCGGCGCCCCGCGTCGAGGAGGCTCCCAACTGCTCCTACACGCTTGACCAGTACGCGAACTTCACCCGCACCGCCGACTCCGACATCGTTTTTTCCCAGTTGACCCATCTCAGCGAGCCCGGTTTCCCGCGCGACGTGCCTGGTAACAATGGGTATTTCTTCGCGGCATACTTCCAGCAGACCGCGCCCGAGCAGGGCAAATACTTCGCCTCGCTGGACCTGACGTCGAACGATCCGACCAAGCTCGACGAGTTGTACGAGTACATTCCGAGCCTGCGCCGTTCGCTGCGCGTCTCCCAGGCCGCCCGCTGCGCACCAATCTTCGGGACCGACTTCGTCTATGAGGACGCGCAGGAGGGTGCCCCGCGCATGGGCAACCTGTTCGACAATGTGTATATCGGGGAAAAGAAGGTCCTGACCCTGATGCATGGAGCGCCGGCGAGTTTCGATACCTGTGGCACGCCCACCTCGCTGGATCCCCGGTATTACTATTTCGGTTTCAAGGGGATTGTGCCGTTTCCCAATCCCGGCTCGGGGCAATGGGAAGTGCGCGATACGTACATGGTGCAGATGACACGGCTTCCCGCGCTCTCGCGGGGGTACTGCTATGGCAAGCGGCTGCTGTACCTCGACAAGGAGAATTACTTCCCCGATCACACCGAGGTTTGGGACCGCGCCGGCCGGCTGTACAAGTGGATCGTAGTGTTTGCCTACCCCGCGATCATTCCAGGTCTGGGTATTGACGGGCAGGAAGTAACGATCACCGGGCCGAACACCGGCTATGTGGTGAATTTTCAGGACCAGCACGCCACCGTGTTCATCGGTTTGCACGTATGCGTGGACAACGAGTGCGAACCGAAGGGCTACATGGATATCAGCCGCTACGCGAGCCCCGAGGGGTTGATGAAGATTGTTCAATAGGCGGTCGAGGCTCCGTCGCGAGTTTGCCGTCCGCGCTTAGGGGACCATGACCCGGGGGGGAGACGATGACAGGGGGAGCGTTGCGATGGCCGCGCAATCGTCCGACGGCCCGGGCTTAGACGAAGGTCCACGGGCCGGGCGCAGCCCCGGCGGGTGGCCCGGGCAGCGAGGCGTCCGCAGCGGCATCCTGGCCGCGGCGATCCTGTTTCTGGTCGCAGCCGTCTTCACGCCGTCCGCGAAGAGCCTCAACGCGCTGTCAATCGGCGGCCGGGGCGCCGCGCTGCTGACTCCCTGGGATTCGTTCTACAGCGTGGCGTTTCTGCCTTCCGGCAAGTGCTACGTCGTCGGCGCCCAGGGCGCCTTGCTTACTTCCACCGACGGCGGCGGGCACTGGACGCGCAGCAAGCTCGCCGAGCGCGGCGATCTCTCCTGGTTCGACCTCTACAGCATCCGGTTCGCCGCCGACGGCCGTGCCGGGTGGATCTCCGGCGAGGGCGGACTCATCCTGCACACCGCAGACGGCGGCGAAACGTGGCGTCCCCAGCAGAGCGGGACCAGCGAGAATCTCTTTCGAATCGCGGCCGCCGATCCGCGACACGCCTATGCGACCGGCACCAACGGCGTGATGATGCGCACCGACGATGGCGGTGAACACTGGCAGGCGCAGAGGATCAAGGGCGGGCTCATCTTTTTCGACATAGCCTTCGCGGATGCGCAAAACGGTTGGGCGGTGGGCGAGTTCGCTACCATCCTCCATACCGTTGACGGCGGCCGGACCTGGGTTCCGCAGATGGGCGGTACCCGTTCGAACTTCCGTCTGCCTGCGCTGTTCGCGATCGGATTCTCCGACCTCCTGCACGGCGTGGCCGCCGGCCAGGGCGGAACTCTGTTCAGCACCTCGGACGGCGGCAAGAGCTGGCAGCAGTTGAAGGCGCCCATTAGTGAGCCGGTGTACAGCGTCGCCTACGACGGGCAGGCGGGCCTCGCGCCGGCGGAGCTTTGGGCCACCGGTGATGGTGGGATGCTGCTGCGGATGGCGCTCGGTACCGACGGCGCGGGCGCGCAGACGACCGTGCAGGAGCCCACCGTTTTCAGCCTCTCTGACATCGCCTTTCACGGGCAGACCGGGATCGCGGTGGGACTTAGCGGAACCATACTGCGCACCGCCGACGGCGGCGCGCATTGGCAACTGGTGAGCGGAAAGTGATCGGCCAATTCATCCTGCGCCACCGCGCGGTTATCGGAATAATCCTGCTCCTGGTCACCGGCTGGTTCGGCTACCAGGCGAGCAAGCTCACTATCGGAACCAGCTTCGTCGATTTCTTTCCCAAGAATCATCCGTACGTCCTTCTCTACCATCGCTTCGAGCGCTACGGCGGCGCCCAGCGGCTCACCCTGATGGTGCACGTCAAGCACGGCGACATCTTCAACTACCAGACCCTGCGCAAGATCCAGGACATCACCTTCGACGTCGATCTGCTGCCGGCGGTCAATCACCAGTCAATCCGCTCGCTCGCCTCGTTCCGCGTCACCTACGCGGTGGCGCTGCCCGGCAACCTGGTTTCCAAGACCTACATGTATCCCGACGTGCCGAAGTCGCCCGAGGCAATCGCGGAGATCAAGCGCCAGGTCTTCATCCATCGCCAGGAAATGCAGAACCTGGTGAGCGCCGACAACAAGAGCGCGGCGATTATTGCGTCGTTCTACGAAGGCCGGCTCGACTACCGCGAGGCCTTCTACAAGATTCAGGCAATCATCAACAAGTACCAGGACGCCAACACCGTCATCTACGCCGCCGGCGAGCCAATCATTCGCGGCTATGGCTATTACTATCTGCCGATGCTCGTCGCGATCTTCTTCATCTCCGACGGCCTGATGATTCTACTTCTGTACGGCTACTTTCGCGGACGCAGCACCTGGTGGGCGCCGATCGTAACCGGGCTGCTTTCCACGATCTGGGGCCTCGGCTTCATCGGATGGGAAGGCTACGAGTTCGACCCGGTGATGCTGGTCATTCGCTTCATCCTGACCGCGCGCGACATGAGCCACGGCATCCAGTGGCAGGGGCGCTACTACGACGAACTCGAGGAGCGCAACTACGACAAGTATGCCGCCTGCGAAGCGACCACCACGCTGATGCTGCCGCCCGGACTGCTGTCGATCCTGGCCGACATCGCGGGCATCGTGTTCATTTCCTTCGGCGGCATCCCCTCGCTCCAGCACGTGGCCTCTTCGGGTGCGGTATGGCTCGGCGGCAGCCTCACGATGGTTTTCATCTTTCAGCCGATCATGATGAGCTACCTGCCGACGCCGAAGCCGCTCAAGCACAGGGCGGCGGTGCGCTCCGCACTGACGCGCTGGAAGGAACAGATTACCGACAAACTGGTCAATTTCCCGATTACGCCCGGATGGGCCCGCGAGGGCGCGCTGATAGCCGTGGGCGTGGTGATCGTGGTGGGTTTCATCTCCGGCGTGCGGGCTAAGATCGGGTACTCTGAGCCGGGCACCCCGCTGTATCGGCACAACGCCAAGGTCAATCGCGACATCAACGCCGTCCGCCAGGTCTTTCCGCTCGATGAAGGGTGGGTCATCGTGCGTGCGAGCGGGAGCCAGGTGGTCAGGTCGTCCTACGAGCCCGACATGCTTTCGCCCGACGTGATTCGTCTGCAGCGCGACCTCGCACGCTATCTATTGAACGATCCGCAGGTGACCAGTGTAATCTCGGTGGCGCCCGATGTGATCGAGCCGTACAACCAGATGTTTCATTACGGCAATCCGAAATATCTGGCTATTCCGCGTACCACCGACGACGCCCTGGGCCTGTTCTTCCTGTTCGTGCAGGGCACCGCGCCCGGTGAGGCGGATCTATGGCTCAACATGAACAAGAACGACGCTATTCTTCGGGTGCTGCTCACCGACCATACGTACCAGACCCTGGCCGATCTCCAGACGAACCTGCGCGAGTTCGTGGCCCGGCGCGCGAAATGGGATCCTGCGCTTAAGAAAGTCGAGATTCTATACCTCGGCGGGATTGCCGGTCTCTACGCGGCCGCGAACGACGTTCTCTATCAACTCGACTTCATCAATATCACGTTCGTGCTTGGAGTGGTGTTTCTGTTCTGCGCGGTTACCTATCGCTCACTGGTGGCAGGCGTTTTGTTCGTGATCTCGTGTATCGCGGCCAATTTCGCCGCTTTCATTTACATGCGCATTGCCGATATCGGCATCACGATCGACACCATCCCGGTCATCTCGCTCGGTATCGGCCTCGGCGTTGATTATGGAATCTATACGATTTCGCGGGTGTGCGACGAGGTCGCCGCGGGGCGCAGCCTCGAGGAAGCCATAACCACCGCGCTCCGGGGCACCGGCGCAGCGGTGCTCGCGACTTTCTCGGTGATCGTGGGCGGACTCGCGCCGTGGGTGTTCTCGCCGGTGCTGTTCCACAACGAAATGAGCGTTCTGCTGATCATCCTGATGTTCACCAACCTGCTCGTGGGATTGCTCATATTGCCGGCATACGTCGCGTGGGCGCGCCCACGCTTTGTCTTCGGCGGGCTTACGGAGGAAGAGCGACGCAAGGAAACGATGGCCGCGGTTTCGAGCTGACAGGCGCCACCGCCCGTCTTGCAGGCGCCGATGCGGAGCGCCCCGGCGCAAAGGCGGGCACGGCGCGGCTGCGGCCGCCAGCTTTCGGGAGGTCGTATGAAACCACAGGGGGAACGTTGTGGACTGGCTTCGGCGGTGGTGGCGATCGCGGTGCTGGCCTGGCTCGGCTTCGGCGTGAGGCCCGCCCAGGCGCAAGCGGGCGGCAGCGTCTCGCTGTCGGCGGACAATTCCTCCGCGGCGCAGACCGAAGGTGATGTGCTCGCCCAGACCGGCAGCGGCAGCCTGCTAGCGCAGGCGGCCGGCGCGCAGCAGGCGGGCACGCCGTGGTACAAGAGCCCCTTCGTCGGCAGTAACGCTCCGTTCGTCGACGTGAGCGAGACGCCGGGGCCGCTCCAGGGACTGTCGGTTTCGGGCTTTGTGAGCAACACCACCGGGATGTGGGTCAACTCCAGCGCCATCCGCTACCAGAAGAGCAAGAATTCGCTGGCCACCGAGCGCAACTGGCTCCAACTCGACATCAACTACGTGCTCAACGGCAACAACCGCTTCTTCATCCGCTGGTGGGGCGTGTACGAGCCGTCGTACCCCTTCGAGAAGGACGCCGGCATGGTCGATATGGAGGACTTCTACAACCAGTACACGGTGCGCGACGCCTACTGGAAGAGCACGATGGGGCCGCTGACGCTGTTTCTGGGCCGCCAGATAGTGACCTGGGGCGAGTCGCTCGCCTTCCGCGTCGGCGACGTTATCAACCCGCAGGATTTCACCTGGAATTTCGGCTTCGCCAACCTCGAACAGTCGCGCCTGCCGCTGTACATGGTGCACCCGATTCTCTCGTTGCCGCGCTTGGGGCCGCTGACCTCGAACTTTGTCGAAGGCGTGTGGGCGCCGGCATGGCAGCCGATGTACACGCAGATGGATTACCCGAACATGTGTAATCCAACCCTCTGCCCCGGCTATGCGCCCTTTGCGCACAGCAATTTCTACGACGGCCAGCACGACGTCGGCGGCTCGGTTTCGCTGCTTCCACCGTTCACGCTGGTGTCCGAGGCGCGCTTCCAGACTCAGCCCTATCCGCTGGTTGCTCCGGGCTTTCTGGGCATCCCGAGCCTGACCCAGAACCAGGCACGCATGTTCGCCTTTCCGCAACTGTTCAACCCAGCGCCACCGTTTTTTGGCTATCACCTGCCGGGTGACACCCTGGGCAATTCAGTCGAAGGTTTCCGGCTGCACACGCTGCTGTGGAACTCGGAGATCACAGCCATCTACTGGCATGGCCATCAGTTCAACGAGGCCGGCACTCCCGGCGCGCCCTTCTACGTCGACGGGAGCCAGGCCACCGGACAGGTTCTGCGCGTCTTCTTTCCGCAGTTCAACGATGTCGGCATCACGATGAACCGGCCGCTCTATCTGCCGGGCGAGCTTCTCTCCAGCGTCCCGCTGGTGCTCCGAACCGAGGCAATATGGCAGGACAGGACGCCGCTCAATACCACCGACCTGGGAGTACCCAACGGGGTGGTTGACAAGAACACCATCAACACGCTGGTCGCACTCGATCTCGACGGCTTGTACGTGCCGTGGTTGACCAAGACCGGTACCTTGTCGGCCAACCTCGAGTGGAACAACTTTTCGATCCTCGGTTACGGCAGGAACCTTGTATATACCTTCTACGCCGAGCGCTGGCGCCATAACGAAGAGCAAATCCTGTTCAGCGTCAATACCAACTGGTGGTGGGGCGCAATCCTGCCGACCTATACGATGATCTGGAACCCGTCGGGCAACACCACGCTGCTGTTCCCGACGCTCACGCTGACGCCGCCGTGGACCAACAAGTACTTCACCACGCTGGAGTATATCGGCATCCTCGGCAACGACAGGTTCAATTCGTTCGCCGGCGGCATCTTCAAGGGCAAAAGCATCCTGCTGATGCAGTTCCAGTACAACTTTTCGTTGGTCAAGGGGCGTACCTGAGGCGGAGGGAGCGCGGGACTTGCAGACGGCAGCGCGCGTCGGCCGGCGGCGTGCGCCGCCCGCCCGGCGCGCCCCGCGCGGGGGAGAATCCAGCGGGAGAATCCAGATGATGAAACGTGCAGCGACGATCCTTGCGCTCCTCCTTCTGTGCGGCGGCGCGCGTCTGTTTGCACAGGCACCGCCCGAAGAAGGCGTCAAGGTGCGTGAACTGCCGCCGGCGGGACCGCACTGGATATTCGTGATGGCGCCATTTAGCGGCACGCTCGAGGTGACGAGCGTGGTCGCGATCGACGGCGATTCGCGCAAAGTGCTGGGCCAGCTAACGGGTGGATTAGTAAGCGCGTTCGCGGTGGCGCCCGACCATAAGCAGATCTATATGGCCGATACTTACTATTCGCGCGGCGCGCGGGGCGACCGAACCGACGTGCTCACTGTGTACGACGCGCGCAAGCTCGCCCCCGCCGCCGAAGCCGCCATCCCCGCCAAGCGCCAGCTTTCGATTCCCGACAGCTCCTCGATGGGGGTGACGCCGGACGGGCGCTTCGTCCTGATCGCGAACATGACACCGGCGACCTCGGTGAGCGTGGTTGATACGCAAAGCCGCAAGCTTGCCGGCGAGATCGCGATTCCCGGATGCGCCGAGATCCTGGTCAGCGGGCCGCGCCAGTTCGCCTCGCTCTGCGGCGACGGTTCGGTGATGACCACCCAGTTCGACGACAACGCGAAGATGACTTCGCAGAAGCGCACGGCCAGGCCGTTCTTCGACGTCGAGAAGGATCCCGTCTTCGGGGTGCCCGCCAGGATTGGCAAGGAAGCCTGCTTCGTCAGCTACCACGGGATGGCTTACCCGGTGGATCTTGCGGCGAGCCCCGCGCGGCCCGGCCAGCCGTGGTCGCTGCTGAGCGACGCCGACAGGAAGCAGGGCTGGCTGCCGGGAGGGTGGCAGCCGATCTGGGGTTACGGCAGGGGCGGACTCCTATACGTCCTGATGCATCGGGGCGGCGAATGGTCGCACAAGGACCCGGGCAGCGAAGTATGGGTATTCAACGTGCGCGAGCACAAGCGCGTTGACCGGATCGCGCTGCCGGTGGCGGCCAACTCCATTTTGGTCAGCCAGGACGGCGCGCCGGTGCTTTTCACGCTCACGTCGCAGCCGGCGATGATGCAGGAGTTCTCGGCGATTGGCGGCAGGTACCTAGGCGCGATCAAGGACCTTGCCGGCGTGCCATTCGAGATTTTCGGGCTGTAAGTCGATGTTGAAGGTCGATCCGGTGCTGGGATGGGCGGCGGCCACCGCGGCGGCGGCGATCTTCGCCGCCTCGGGTGCGCTGAAACTCTACGACCTCGCAGCGTTTCGCTCCGCGGCGTCCAATTACCGTATTCTCCCGCAATGGCTGGAGTTTCCGTTCGCATGGGCGGTTCCGCTGGTCGAATGCACGGCCGCGTTCGGCCTGCTGCTGCCGGCCTGCCGGGCGCGCGCGGCGCTCGCGCTGGTCGCGCTGCTCGGCGCGTTCACCGCCGCGGTCGCAATCAACCTCGCCCGCGGACGGACGGATATCGATTGCGGATGCTTCGGCCCGGCGCTGCGCCAGCGCCTGAGCTGGTGGCTGCTCGCGCGCAACGGCGCCCTGTTCGCGCTGCTTGCGATTGCGCTGATGCCCGCGGACGGGCGCGCGCTCGGACTGCTCGACGGCGCCACGGTGGGCTTTACCGCGGCGACCGTGGTAGTGCTCTACGTCGCGGCCAACTACCTGATCGCGAATGCTCCCGGGCTTCGCGGGCTGAGGGCGCTCAATGCTTGAAGCTCTGGTGATATCGCAGATCCTGCTGTGGGTGCTGACGCTGGCGATGGCGCTGATGATGCTCGCGCTGCTGCGCCAGGTCGGAGTGCTGCACGAGCGGATCGCCCCGATGGGCGCGCTCACGCTCGATCGCGGCCCCAAGGAGGGCGAGCACGCTCCAATCTTCGACGTGACCGATTTGCGCCGCCGTGCGCCGCTCAAGATCGGCGGCGCGCGTGCACGGAGCACGCTCCTGTTTTTTCTCTCGCCGACCTGCCCGGTGTGCAAGAAGCTGCTGCCGGTCGTCAAATCGATCGCCCAGGCCGAGGCGCCGTGGCTCGACGTGGTCCTGACCAGTGATGGCGAGCCCACCGAGCACGAGCGGTTTATCCGCGCGCAGCACCTCGAAGCCTTCCCCTACGTGCTCTCGGCGGATGTTGGGATGACTTACCGGATCGGCAAGCTGCCCTACGCCGTGCTGATCGACGAGGAGGGCGTCATCCGCGCCAAGGGGCTTATCAACACGCGCGAGCACCTCGAAAGCCTTATCGAGGCCAAGCAGATGGGAGTGCCGTCGATCCAGCAGTACATCAAGACCGCGATGCAGGACGTCGGAGACGAAGCGAAGGCGGTGCCCGGCGCCGAGGCGCAGCCGCTTGCCATCGCAAGCGAGCGAGGAGGCAAGTGATGGACGCCCTGATGGAACGGCTGAGCCGCAGCGTTGCCCAGCGCACCTCTCGCCGCGGTTTCCTTGCCTGCATGGGCAAGCTGATGCTGGGCGCGGCGGTGCTGCCGCTGCTGCCGGTCGACCGCGTGGTCGGCGACGCCCATGCGCAGATGACGATGGCGCCGAGCGGCACCGGCCGTACCGACGATCCATTGACCTGCGATTACTGGCGCTACTGCGGGTTTGACGGCAACCTGTGCGATTGCTGCGGCGGCAGCCATACCGAATGCCCCGCCGGCACGATTATGTCGCCTACGTCGTGGGTCGGCACCTGCAAAGATCCCGCCGACGGCAAGGAGTACATCATCGGCTACCGCGATTGCTGCGGCAAAGACGTCTGCGGGCGCTGCTACTGCAACAATAACAAGGGCGACATGCCCATCTACCGCACCCAACTGGACAACGGAGTCGTCTGGTGCTTCGGAACCAAGCCTTCAAGCTACGTCGTCAACTGCACGACCGCGGTCAAACTCGGGCTCAAGACCTGAACCGCCGCGCATGGCTCGTTGCGCTTGCGGCGCTCGCGACGACGGCGGTCGCGAGCGTGGCGCGCGCCGACGGGCAGGGCATCTTCGTCAGCAACTGCGCGGTATGCCATCAAGCCGACGGCAACGGCGTTGCGGGGGTGTATCCGCCGCTGGCCGGCTCGGTCGGCCGCTACGTGACGCTCAAGGGTGGCCGCGCCTACCTCATCCATGTGCTCTCCAACGGGATGGGCGGCAAAATCCAGGTCGGCAGCGAAAGCTTCGAGGGCGATATGCCTCCTTGGCCGCAGTTCAACGACCAGCAGATGGCCGATGTGCTCGACTATGTGCTGACCGGGCTCAACGCCAAACTGCTGCCCAAGGACTTCAAGCCGATTACCGCCGCTGAGGTGCACGCCGAACGCGCCAAACAGTTCTCCTCAGAGCAGCTCCATGCGCAGCGAGACGCGCTGCTCAAGGCGCTCGGCGCCAAGGCGGCGAGGTGACCGTGCAGGATTCGATGAAGCCCCGCGCGCGCGCCGCCGCTGTCGCCGTGCTCGCAATGCTCGCCGTCGGGGCTCCCGTATTCGCCGGCGGTTCGCCCGCTGAGTTGTACACGCTCAACTGCTGGGGTTGCCATAAGCCGCATGCCGAGGGGATTCCGGGTACGGTGCCGCGCTTGGCGCATTCGATGGGCGATTTCCTTCACGTGCCTGGGGGACGCGCCTATCTCGTTCAGGTGCCGGGCGTGGCGACGGCGGCGATGAACGACGCCGAAATCGCCAAGGTGTTGAACTGGCTGCTCGTTACCTTCAACAAGGACGAACTGCCCGAGGACTTCAAGCCCTACACGGCCGATGAGGTCGCGCGCTACCGCACCCATCAGTTGATTCGCGTGGTCGAGACCCGTGACGCGCTGGTCAGAGAGTTGAAAGCCAAGGGAATCGAGGTCCCCGACGATCGCATTTCCGGCGAGCCCGCGGCTGCCACGCCCGCCGAGCCGTAGCGCCACGTTTACGGCCGGGCGCAGGCGGCGCGGTTGAAGCCAAGCCCGCGCGCGCGTCAGTATCGGGCCATGGACGAAGCCAAATTTGCCGCTGCTCTCGGGCGTGCCTGTGCCTGGGTGGCTCGCTACTTCGAGCATACGCGCGACTATCCGGTGCTCTCGCGGGTCCGCCCGGGCGAGGTCGCCGCGATGCTGCCGGCCGCGATGCCCGAGGAGGGCGAGGATTTCGACGCCCTGCTCGACGACTTCGAGCGCGTAGTCCTGCCCGGTATCACGCACTGGAACCATCCGCGCTTCTTCGCCTACTTTGCGATCACCGGCTCTGAGCCGGCGGTGTTGGCCGAACTGCTGGCGGCGGCGCTCAACGTCAACGGGATGCTGTGGCGGACGTCGCCGGCGGCGACCGAGATCGAAGAGGTCGCACTCGGATGGCTGCGCGACGCGCTTGGCCTGCCGCGCAACTTCTTCGGCGTCGTCTATGACACCGCCAGCGTTTCAGGCCTGCATGCGCTTGCCGCCGCTCGGGAGGCTCTCGACCTCGACGTACGCAACGCCGGCATCGCCGGGCGCGAGCTGCCGCGGCTGCGCGTCTACTGCACCGACCAGACCCATTCGCACATCGAGAAGGACGCGATCCTGCTCGGCGTCGGACGTGACAATGTAGTCAAGGTCGCAACCGATAGGGCTTTCAGGATGGATCCGGCGGTGCTCGACCGCGCGCTGGTCGAAGACCGCACGCGCGGATTTCTGCCGATGGCGGTTGTGGCGACGGTCGGCACGACCTCGACCACCTCGGTCGATCCGGTTCCGGCGATCGCAGCGGTCTGCCGCACGCATCGCGTATGGATGCACGTGGACGCCGCCTATGCCGGCCCGGCGGCAATTGTGCCGGAGCTGCGATGGCTGCTGGACGGCACGGCGGGGGCCGATTCGGTGGTCGTCAATCCGCACAAGTGGATGTTCGTGCCGATCGATCTGTCGGTGCTTTACACGCCCCACGAGGCCTTGCTGCGCCGCGCTTTCAGCCTCGTCCCCGCCTACCTCGAGACGCCCGAGAGCGATGTGCGCAATTACATGGACTACGGAGTTCAGCTCGGCCGGCGCTTTCGCGGGCTGAAACTATGGTTCGTGCTGCGCGCCTACGGCAGACGCCGTATCGTCGAGCATCTGCGCAACCACGTCGCGTGGACGCAGGAGCTGGCGCAATGGATCGAGGCGGCGGGCGATTTCGAGCTACTCGCGCCGCATCCGCTCTCGGTGGTCTGCTTCCGCCACCTGCCGGAACGATTGAAGGGCGACGGCGACGCCGCGCTTGACGAGCACAATCAGCGGGTGGTCGAAGAGATCAACCGCAGCGGCTTCGCCTATCTCTCGACCACGCGGCTCGGCGGGCGGCTCGCGATCCGGTTCGCGATCGGCAACGCGCGCACCACGCGCGAGGATGTGCGCGAGACCTGGGCGCTCGTGCTGCGCACCGCCCGCGCCGTCGTTTGAAAGCCGCGCTGGTTACGGCTCCGGTTTAACAGCGGTTGGGAAAGTCAGGGGAAATTATGGTGAGGAATAGCCGCGATCTTTGCCTATTTGGTGAAATCATAGGCGAAACGAGGTCTAGTTCGATGAAAATGAACCAAGAGCGTCTTCAGAATTCGCGCGAACCGTTAGGTTCTACAGCTTCATCCGGGCTGTTTCGGACGTTCCGGATGGTTTTGCGATGCTCGATCTGGTTACTCAACCAGGGTTCGGAGAGTTGAACAGAGATTAGGCGAGAGCTTCTCTGCAAAGCCGGCGCCGCGGCAAAATTGGAGCGTATAGCATTAATCCGAGTATTCGAGCATGGCAGTGCGACTTACTTGACTCGTTCGCACCGCTCGAGCCCTTTGAGCGCTCGCCCTAATCCTATCGGGTTAGAGATAAACGTCACCCCTGTAAAGCAGCGGATTATTTAAGATTCAAGCCCATGCCGGATGGCGAAAAATGAGTCAATAGGGAACTAATCTGACGATTTCAAGTAATTAAGACAGGGCATATTGACAGTCGGCCGCTATCGCTTAATACGGGGCAAGAGGGCTTAGTTCGCTACGGCGTTCCTCAGCGAAGCCGTCCGCCATAGCCCACGAGGCCAGGAAGTTGAGGCTGAGGGGGTGAACCCAGTCATTGGTAAGGCGCCCGGCCCGGGCAACGCGAGCGGATCGTCAAAGGCCGGGCCATTTGCAGGCAGGTAGGCAGGCGGCGCCACTCTGCCGGGGGGATCGTCATGGCCGTACTCAATTCGTTGACCGAAGAAGGCAACCGTGCGCTGTGGCGGATCAGGCAAGCCGGCCTGCCCGCGGAGTTCGTCGATGAACTCATCGGCGACAACCTTATCGCGCGCTATGCGAAACGGTTTCGGCTGTTTCTTCAGGGTGCGCCGGCCGACGTCCTGATGTTGATCATCAACGGCGTGGTCAAGGTCCATTGTACGCAGCCCGACGGTCGCAGATTCATGGTCGAGCTGGCGGGACCCGGCGACCTCATCGGTTACGTCGATTTGCTCGACGCTCGCGGCCGCCATTGCCAAGCATTCGAAGCCCAGGCCTTGACCAACTGCGCTGTGGCTCTAATTACGCGTCAGCGAATCCTCAAGCTGATCGAAGCTGCCGACCATAGCTTGCTGGTCAGTTTGTTCGAGCGGCTCAACAGCTTCTGGGCTGCCACCGTCCATCACTACGCCTCGCTCATGACCCTGTCCTACCGTGAACGGCTGGAAGCCAAGCTCGCCGAGGTCGCCTCGCGCTTTGGCGTGCGTGACGCCCGCGGCACGATGCTCACCCTGGAATTGGGCCACGACGATTGGGCCGACATGATCGGCAGCTCGCGCCCGATGGTGAGCAGGCTTATCGCCGAAATGATCGAGAACACTGTACTCGCGCGTGAAGGCAAGCATTACATCCTGCTCGGCCATCAGGGACTCGACAAGCCGAGCTTCCAACTGCCGCGCGCGGAGGCGGAAACGGCCGGCAGGCGCAGTCCGATGCACAAGCTGGATCGTTCCGCCCTTCGTCCGGCGCGTCTTTCGTCCTAAACCGGAGCACTGACCCGACAAGGCTTTGCGCCGTAAAAGTTTTACAGCGCGGCGCGGCCGGGCCAGCCCGGCACCGTGATCAGGCGCAGAAGAGTGCCGGCCAGCATGTGCATCAGGAGGGCGATAAAGAGGGTCACGACCAGGATGGTCAGCCCGTATTCCACCGCATAACGCAGCAGGGGAAAGAGACCGGGCGCGAGCGGCCGTGCGGCGAGCGCGCGGGTCGGGCTTCCGCTCTTCGCCCGTGAAGGCCTGGAAAAGGCCCGCCTGGGGTAATCGTTCGCCATCACACGTTGCGCAGATCGCAGCCGCACGCTTGATGACGCAAGACGTATACCCGCATCAAACGCCCGCATGCTGCAGCGCAATTCGCATATTCCCCCGAGGGCGTGCATCTTGAGACAACCACCTGCTCTGCCTTGATACGCAAAGAGCGACCGCCGCAGACAACCCTTCCTCGCGCGACGCATAGGCGGCGGAACCGCTTCGCGCGTACGCGTCGCATACACGTCGAGTGGTCCTCCCGCTGTGAGAGGCGAGGCGGTGATTAAGACCGGAAAAGTTGTGACCTTTGGGGCCAACTCTGCATCCGCCGGCGCCACCGTTGCTGTCGGCGGGTAACGGAGCGCCATTCTTTTCCGTGGCCCCTCAGTTGCACATTTCGCAAGGGGCGCGTCGCGCTATCGCGGGAGAACGCAGCCCCTGGAGGCCTGCATATGTCCGTTGAACGCTGGATTCGGCTGATCGCGGGCAGCTTCATCGTTGCCAGCGTGGCGCTGAGCTATTTTCACAGCCGCCTGTGGCTGTGGTTCACGCTGTTCGTCGGTCTCAACCTGTTCCAGTCGGCCCTGACGCGCTGGTGCCTGATGGAGGATATCCTGCGCAAGCTCGGCGTGGGCGTGCCGGCGCCCGCCGGCCCGCCGTCGCGACCGGCCGGCGCCGCCTCCTGAGCGAGCGCGTGATGCTGCGGCAGACGATGGTGCTTGCCCTGCTCGGAGCCCTGTGCACCGCGGCGCTTGCCGCCGACAGCGTTCCGCGCAGGCTCTCGCTGGACGAGTCGATCGCGATCGCGCTGCGTAAAAACCGCACCCTGATGGCCGCCGTGCTCGACCATGCGGCAGCGCAGGCGGACGCCGGTGTTGCGCGGGGCGCGATGCTGCCGCGGCTCGATGCGGGCGAGAACCTCTCGTACACCGACAATCCGGTCCAGGCCTTTTCCGACCTTCTGCTCCAGCAGGAGTTCGCCCAGGCCGACTTCGCGCCCAGCCGGCTCAACCATCCGGGTTTCCTGGCAAACTTTCAGAGCCAGGTGCGGCTGTCGTTTCCGCTGTTTGCCGGCGGTCGCCTGCTCGCCGCCTACCGCGGGGCAGGGTTTGTCGCCGACGCCATGCGCTGGCAGGCGATTGAGGCCCGTCAGCGCGTGGAATTCGCCGTCGTCGAGGCCTACTACGCGGCAGTGCTCGCCGAGCAGCGGATCGCCATGGTTGACCGCGCGCTCGCCGCTGCGCGGGCCCATCTCAGGCAGGCCGAGGACCTATTCGGCCACGGGATGGCGGTCAATTCTGACGTCCTGCGGACGCGGGTGATGGTCGGCAGCCTCGAAGAGCAGCGAATCGAAGCCGAAAGCGAGATGCACGTTGGATGGGCCGCCCTCGCGCATGCGCTGGGCGACGAGGACGAGCGGATAGCGCCGCTTCGCAATCCCGTCGAGCTGCAGGCCGTCGCCCAGGCCGCCAGCCCGCTCGATGCCCTGGTCAAGCAGGCGCTTGCGCGCCGGCCGGAGATCAAGGTTGTCGACGCCCGCGTCAAGGAGGCCGACGAGGCGGTGACGGTTGCGCGTTCCGACTATCTGCCCACGATCGAAGTCGCTGGCGTGTACGAAAACGACTCCGAACGCCTGCTGCGCGCGGGCAACAACGGCGCACTGCTCGTCACCGGACGGCTTAACCTGTTCCACGGGATGGCCACGCGTTCGAAAGTCGACGCGGCCGAGGACAGGCTTGCACGTGCGCGAGTGCTCGGCCAGGAGCTGCGCCATGCGGTGGCGCTCGAGGTCGAAAGCGCATGGCGCAGGCTTGCCGCGGCGACGAAAGCCCTAGAGGTGGCCAGGCGCAATACCGCGTATGCCGACTCCGCGCTCAAGATCCTCGAAGACCGCTATGCCTCTGGGCTCGCCACCAACGTTGCGGTGCTCGATGCGCAGACGACGCGTGAGGAGGCCGACCTTCGGCTCGTGAGCGCGCGGGTCGCAGTGGCGGTCGATCGCGCCGCGCTCAACCTCGCCGTCGGCGCCGAGCCGCAAAGAGCGACGGAACGCTGACGATGACGAATCGGCTGGCTATCGTGCGCTTCAGCCGCCGCCGCTGGTGGTTGGCCGCGACAGCCGCGGCCTGCCTTGCCCTGCTGTGGATCGCGCTGCGCGTGGTCCAAGGCGGCAAGCTTCAGCCGGGATTGCTCAGCCGACAAGCCGACCAGACGCCCAACCGGCCGCTCGGCACGGTGACGCGCGAGCGGATAACGCTGCGCCACGAGGTGGTCGGTTCGGTCCAGTCGCGGATGCCGGTTGAAGCCGCAAGCCGCGTGGCCGCGCGCGTGACCGAAGTGAAAGTTCGCGCCGGCGACCGCGTAGGCCGGGGCCAAATACTGGTTGCGCTCGACGCCGCGGAGCTCCGCGCCAAAGTCGCGCAGGCCGAGGGCGAGCTTGCGGCGGCCAGGGCCGAACTGGCGCGCGCCACCGCCGATCACCAGCGTTTCGCGGCGCTTTTCAGCCGCGGTTCAGTTACCGCGCACGAGCGCGACGCGGCCGAAGCCGCCTACCGAAGCGCCGCGGGCAGGGCCGCGCAGGCCGCGGCCGCCGTCAGCGCGGCGCGCGCGGCGCTTGTCTACACCGTTGTGCGCTCGCCGGTCGAGGGCGTGGTCGTCGAGCGGTTGGTCGAGCCGGGCGACATGGCCCTCGTGGGCAAACCGCTGGTGCGGCTATACGACAACAATGCGCTGCGCGTGGAACTGGCAGTGCCCGAGGATCTCGCGCGCTATTTGGCGGTCGGTACGCCGCTTGACGTCAGGGTCGACGCCGCCCGCGCTGTCTATCATGCGCAGGTGAGCGAAATCGTTCCCGCGGCCGACCCAGCCAGCCGCAGCTTCCTGGTGCGCGCCCCGCTGGCCGGCAGAGGCCATCTGCGCCCCGGGATGTTCGCACGGGCGTCGTTCGCCGCGGGCAGCCAGACGCTGCTCACGGTGCCGCGCGCGGCGGTTGAGCGGATCGGCCAGCTCGACACCGTTCGGGTCGATGCTGACGGGACGATCCAGACCCGGATGGTTTCGCTCGGGCGCGGGCTCGGCGCGCGCGTCGAGGTGTTGGCCGGATTGCACGAGGGCGACCGTGTCATCCTCGATCACACCCAAGCGGCGGTCCGATGAACACGAGCGGCGGTGCGGAGAAGCTCGGGCTGACGGCGCGCTTCGTCGATCTGTTCCTGGGCTCGAACCTTTCGATGCTGCTGCTATTGGCCTCGCTGGCGGCGGGGGTGGTCGCGCTGTGGGTCACGCCGCGCGAGGAGGACCCGCAGATCTCGGTGCCGCTGGCCGACATCATCGTGCAGATGCCGGGGGCGAGCGCGGCCGAGGTCGAAAACCTCGTTACCAGCAACCTTGAGAAGCGCCTGTGGGAGATGGAGGGCGTGCGCCACCTCTACTCGGTCTCGCGGCCGGGGATGGCGCTGGTCACGGTCCGGTTTCGCGTCGGCTACGACAAGATCCGCAGCCTCGTCCAGATCTATAACAAACTGGAATCCAACCGCGACGCGGTGCCGCCCGGCGTGAGCGGATGGATCGTCAAGCCGGTGGGGATCGACGACGTGCCGATTCTGACCGTGACGCTGTGGAGCGCGACTCACAGCGATGCCGCGCTGCGCCGCGTCGCCGACGAGATTCTCCATCGGATGCAAGAGGTGCCGGACACCGGGCGCTCGTTCGTGGTGGGCGGGCGGCCGCGCCAGGTCCGGGTCTTGCTCGACCCCGAGCGGCTGGCCGGCCACGGGCTGGCTCCGCTCGAGATCGCGCGGGCGCTGCGCGGCGCCGATGCCAATCTGCGCGCCGGCAGCTTTGCGCATGGCAACCGCGAGTACGTGCTCGACAGTGGTCCGTTCCTCACCAGCTCGCGCGAGGTCGCCAACCTGGTGGTCGCGGTGCGCAACGGCCATCCGGTCTATCTGCGGGAGGTTGCGCAGGTTATGGACGGCCCCGCCGAGCCCGCTGCGTATACCGCGATCGGTTTCGGCCCCGCGCGCGAGCGGCTGCTCACCGAACGCGGCCAGTTGAAGCTGACGTCGGTCGGCGAGCCGCGACGGCTTTACCCGGCGGTCACGCTAGCGTTTGCCAAGCGCCACGGCACCAACGCGGTTGCCGTCGCCGAGGGCTTGATCGCCAGGGTCGAGGCGCTCAAGGGCGTGGCCATCCCCTCGGACGTCGGTGTGCTGGTGACCCGCAACTACGGCGAGACCGCCGACGAGAAGGTCAACGAGCTGGTGCGCGAGCTGATGATCGCGGTTGCGATCATTGTCGGGTTGCTGGCCTTTTCGCTGGGCGTGCGCGAGGCCTTGATCGTGGCGATTGCGGTGCCGATCACGCTGGCGATCACGCTGGTTGGCAACCTGCTCGCCGGCTACACCATCAATCGGGTTACACTGTTCGCGCTGATCCTGTCATTGGGCCTGCTAGTGGACGACCCGATCGTCGACGTGGAGAATATCCATCGCCATTTCCGCCTCGGAGACCATCCCCCGCGCGAGGCGACGCTGATCGCGGTTGACGAGGTCCGCCCGCCGACCATCCTGGCGACCTTCACCGTAATCGCGTCGTTCATCCCGATGCTGTTCGTGACCGGGATGATGGGGCCGTACATGCGGCCGATGCCGTTCAACGTGCCGCTGGCGATGCTGATGTCGCTGGTTGTCGCCTTCACCATCACGCCATGGGCCGCCTATCGCCTGCTGCGCCGCGAATACGCGCCCGGCGGTGACGGCCAGCAGCGCGCCGACGAGGGTGCGACGGTCCGCCGATGGTACGGCGCCATCCTGCGCCCGCTGCTCGAAAGTCGCCGGCGCGCGCGGCTGTTCCTGTTCGCGATGGGCGGCGCGTTCGCCCTCTCGATCCTGCTGGTGGTGTCCGGTCTGGTGCCGGTCAAGATGCTGCCGTTCGACAACAAGAACGAGCTCCAACTGGTGATCGACATGCCCGAGGGGACGCCGCTGGAGGCGACCGACGCCGCGGTGCGCGACTTCGACGCGCTGCTCGCGCGCGTGCCCGAAGTCACCAGCTTCGAGTCTTACAGCGGCGAACCGTCGCCGTTCGATTTCAATGGGATGGTGCGCCACTACTACTTGCGGCGGGCGCCGTGGCAGGCCGATATCCGCGTCAACCTGGCGCCCAAGGGCGAGCGCGCGCAGTCCTCGCATCAGATCGCGCTTAGAATCCGGCCGCCGCTGGAGGCGATCGCGCGCGAACACGGCGCCAAGCTGAAGATCGTCGAGATGCCCCCGGGGCCGCCCGTGCTCGAAACCATCGTCGCCGAGATCTACGGTCCGCCCGAGGCCGAATACGCGCAGCTTATCGCCTACGGCCGCGCGCTGCGCCGCATCTTCGCTCGCACCGGCGGCCTGGTCGATACCGACGACTTTTCGGTCGCCGCGCAGCCGCGCGTGCTGTTCGTGCTCGACCGCGAGAAGGCCGCGCTCCACGGGGTCAGCACCGCGACGGTCGCGCGGACGCTCGGCCTGATGCTCGGCGGTGACGCCGTCGCGACCGTCCATACTGCGACCGAGCGCAATCCGCTGGCGATCGAACTGCGCATGCCGCGCGCGGCGCGCTCCAGCCTCGAAAGCCTCGCCGCGATCAGGGTGCGTGGCGCGGACGGCGCGATGGTGCCGCTGGGCGAACTCGGCGGGCTGCGCCGCACGCTCGAGGAGCAGCCGATCTACCGCAAGGATTTGCGGCCGGTCGCGATGGTGATGGCGGACACGGCGGGGGTGAGCCCGGTCAACGAAGTCCTGTGGCTCCAGCGCCACACCGCGTCGCTGCTGCCGGCCGGCTACACCATCGAGTGGAGCGGCGAGGGCGAATGGAACATCACGCTGACCGTCTTTCGCGATCTTGGAATCGCCTTCGGCGCCGCGCTGTTCTTCATCTACGTGCTGCTGGTTGCGCAGACCGAGTCGCTCGCCATGCCGCTCATCATCATGGCTGCGATTCCGCTGACCATGGTCGGGATCATGCCCGGCTTCTTCATCCTCGACCTGCTCACCAACCGGCCGGTGGCGGGCTACCCGGATCCCACGTTTTTCACCGCGACCGCTATGATCGGGATGATCGCGCTGGCCGGAATCGTCGTGCGCAATTCGATCATCCTCATCGACTTCATCCATCACGGCCTTGCGCGCGGGCTCAGCTTGGAGGAGGCGATCCTGGAGGCCGGCGCGATCCGCCTGCGGCCGATCGCGCTGACCGCGGGCGCCGCGATGCTCGGTTCGGCGGTGATCACGCTCGATCCGATCTTCTCCGGGCTCGCATGGTCATTCATCTTCGGAATCTTCGCCTCGACCGCGTTCACGCTGATCGTCGTGCCGCTACTCTACTACCTCGTCTATCATCGGCGCGGCGCGCCCGGCCAAGGCGCCGCCGGCGCAGACGGTTGACACCGCGGGCGCCCGTCGAGCGCCTCCCGTCGAACCGACGAGTCCTCAGCTTGCGCGCAGCGGCGGCGTTTCGGTCAGGACGAAGGCGATCACCCCGGTCAGGTTGCCGAGCGCGGTCGCCGCGAACCATAGCAGCCCCAGCGCAATCGCATCGGAATGGCCGAGCCCCGCCTTTGCGAACAGCATCAGGTAGGCGGTCTCGCGCAGGCCGAGCCCGTTGAGGGTCAGCGGGAGACTTGCGAAGACGTTGGCAATCGGTACGCAGAGCACGAACAGCGCAAGCGGCGCGTCGAGCCCCAGCCCGCGCGCGAGCAGCCATTGGCAAACCGCAAGCGAGAGCTGGAGCGCGACCGACAACCCTACAGCCGGCAGCATCGCCATCGGCCGGCCGAGATACGGCTCGACCGTCAGCGCGACCGCCGCGATTCGCTCGGGCATGCGCCGGGCCAGCTTTGCGACGAGCGGCAGGGCGGCGTAGCCGACGAGCGCAAGCACTCCGACCGCGATCGTGGGCCCGCGCACGGCGGGCGGCACCGCGGCGCTCAGCCCGGCCGCGGCCGCTGCCGATAGCCAGAACAGTCCCACCATCCCAACTCCGCGGTCGGCGATCACGGAGGCGACCGCCTCACCGAGGCGCTGATGGCGCCGGCCGAGATAGAGCGCGCGCAGCGCGTCGCCGCCGACCAGTCCGGGCACGAATACATTGGTGAACATCCCGATGAAGTAGTAGGCGAGGTATTCGATGAACGGCGACGGGATGGCGAGCAGCGAGCCCAGCAGCTGCCATCGGAAAGTCGACATCACCTGCCCGCCGACGTACAGCGCGATCGCGGCGCAGAAGAAACCGAGCCGCTCGCGCGCGAGCTGATGCAGGATCGGGCGCGCGTCGTAGTGCCAAAGCAGCAGCGCGACGATGGCGGCGCCCGCGCCGATGCGCAGCGCGAAGCCGAACACGGGATGGCGTCGCTGCTTGGCGCGCGGCGGCGCTCCCGCGAGATCAGGTGTGGGCGCGCCGGGCGAAGTTCGCGCCTGACCGGCGGCGGGTTCAGCTTGCATAGCGCGGCTCCGCGATTTTGAGAATCGCGCGCTTGTGCCATTCGGCGCCGATCATCACGTAGTCGCCGAGCCGTTCGCGCAGCCGGTGCAGCTCGCGCTCGTCGATCACCAGCACCACCGGGCCCGGCATATTCCACAAGCGCAGCACGTCGTTCTCGTTATGGAAGAAAAAGCGGTCCGCATCGGCGGCGTGCGCGGCGCCGAAGGCGAGCTCGGTCTGCGCGCCGACCAGGATCACGCGGCGATGAGTGTAAAACGCCAATGCCTGGACGTAGCGCGGATAGCAGATCAGCGTCGCGTCGGGAGCGTGCGCGGCAACCTTGCGCGCGAGCGCGGCGTACGAGCGTAACGGCTCCGCTTCCAGGCGGGCGTAGCTGCCGGCGCCGAGCCCCAACGCGGCCACGAGCACGAGTGCCGCCAACCCGGCTTCGGCTCGCAGGTGCTGGAACAACTCGCCGACCAGCGCGCCGCCGGCGACTCCGACGAGGCCCAGTGCATAGAGCGCGGGGCGTGCGAGCGCGACGTAGGGGCTCTTGAAGATCGGCGCCAGCAATCCAGCGCCGATCGCGGCGGTTCCCAGGACGATCAACGCCGCGCCCACCGCAACAAACGAGCGCGGCGCTCGCGCCGCCGGTGCGCGCTCCGACGCGGGTGCGGCGGCGGAGTCGTTCGCGAAGATACGCGTTACAATTCCGTCGGCGAGCAGCACCGCGATCGGTGCCATCGCGGGCAGGATGTACGGGATGAGCTTGGCGCTTGCCGCCGAAAACAACCCGAGCACGACCGCGGCAGACACGATACAAAAGCGGCCGACCGGCGTGCGCGGCAGCTCGCGCCACGCGATGAATGGAACGAACAGTGTCCACGGCATCATCCCGGCCAACACCACCGGGAGGTAGTAATAGAACGGCTCGCCGTGGCTGTAGCTGGGCTGGAAGAAGCGTCGCAGATGCTCGCCGACGAAATAGAAGTCGATAAAGCCGGGCTCGCGCACCGCCGTCACGGCGAACCACGGGGCGACGAGCGCCGCCACCATCGCGCCGCCCGACAGAGCGTGGAAACGGCCGAGCGCGCCGCGCAGCTCGCCCTCCCACCACAGGAAGGTGGCGAACGCGAGCACGGGAATCGCGATGGCGACCGGGCCTTTGGTCAGAACTCCCGCCGCGATCGCGCCATATCCCAGCCAGCACCATCGGCCGCCCTCGCGCCAATGCAGGTACAGCGCGAACATCGCCGCCGTGACCGTCGCGCTCAGCAGCATGTCAGTCGTAAGCACTTGCGCCATCACCGCGTACAGCGCCGAGGTGGCGAGGATCGCGCCGGCCAGGAACGCGCGCGCCGCACCCATCGTGCGCCGCACGAAGCCCCAGGTCGCGATCACGCCGAAAATCGCCGCGAGCGCCGGCGTCAGGCGCGCGGCGAACTCGTTGACTCCAAGCAGCGCCATCCACAGCGCCCCCGTCCAATAGAGCAGCGGCGGCTTTTCGACGTAGGGGACGTAGTTGAGATGCGGCACGACCCATCCGCCCCCGGCGAGCATCTCGCGCGCGATCTCGGCGTAGCGCGCCTCGTCGGGCTCCCACAGGCCGTAGCTGCCGAGATGGAAGAAGAAAATCGCCGCCGCCAGCGTGACCAACGCGAGCGCCTGGATTAGCGGCGAGTGCCACAGCGTCGCGGGCGCTCCGTGCCAAAACGGCGCAGCGGGCGCGGGTGAGGCGGTCTCGATGGTCGCGGGCTCGGACACGGGGCTCAAGTGTACCGTGGGGCGCGTGGCCGCGCAGCCCATTGCGCGGCGCCGCCTACATCCCTTCGGCGCCGCCGCCCTTGCGCGGATCGAAGGCTCCGTGCATTTCGCCGGGCGCGAGCGTGATCACACCCACCGCGCTGTACAGTTGGGGCAGGACCTTGAGCCGATAGCCCATCTGCGCGAGCGCCTGGCGTGTCGCCTCCGGCATCGCGGATTCGACCAACACGGTTGCGGGCGACGCTTGGTGGTGCACGCGCGGCGCGGCGACGGCCGCCGTCGGCGCGAGGTGAAAGTCGAGCACGTCGAGGGCGACCTGGAGCACGCCGGTGATGATGGTCGGGCCGCCCGATCCACCCAGCGCGAGCACCGGCCGCTCGCCACGCGTCACGATCGTCGGCGACATGCTCGAGAGCGGACGCTTGCCGGGCGCGATCTCGTTAGCCTTGACCCCGATCAGCTTGAACACGTTGGCGACGCCCGGCGCGGTGGCGAAGTCGTCCATCTCGTCGTTGAGGACGAGGCCGAGCTTTGCGACCATCACCTTGGCCCCGAAGATGGTATTGATCGTGGTGGTCGCGACGACCACGTTGCCGTCCTTGTCGGCGACCAGCAGGTTGGAGGTGCCGTGATCGGAGGCGGGCGCCAGATGCGGCTGGGCGCCGCGATGCAGCGCGCGCTGGAGCGCTGCGTCGATATGGCGTTGCGAGAGCAGCTCGTCGATGGGCACATGGACGAATGCGGGGTCGGCGTAGTGCGCGCGATCGATGAAGCCCTCGCGCATCACTTCGACCAGCCGCGCGAGGTAGGGCGGTGAGTTGAGCCCCAGCCCGGCGAGCGGCGCCGCGCCGAGCATCCCCAGCATCTCGAGCACGACCCCGCCCGACGCGGGTGGCGGCATGGTCCAGACGTCGTAGCCGCGGTAGCCGCGGTGGAGCGGCGTGCGCCATACCGGCCGGTAGCGCGCGAGGTCGTCGGCCGTGATGATCCCGCCGTGTTCCTTCATCCACGCGACGAGCTCGCGCGCCACCCTGCCGTGATAGAAATGCGCCACCGGATCGTCGCCGAGCGAGCGCAGCGTCGCGCCGAGTGCCCTTTCGCGCAACATGTCGCCAACCTTGGGCGGTTCGCCGGCGGCGTTCATGAAGGTCGCCTTGAGCCCGGGGTCCTTGGCGATCACCGGCGCTACGCGGGTTACGTCGCGCACGATAAGCGGCGAGGCGGGGAAGCCCCGCTCGGCGAGCCGGATCGCGGGCGCCGCGACGGTCGAGAAATTCATCGTGCCGAAGCGCCTCAGCGCCGCGTCCAGGCCGTAGATTTCGCCTGGGACGGCGACGGCCAGCGGCCCGGTGCGCGCCAGCTCCTCGTCGGCCTTGCCGTTGCGCACGTACATCGCGGCGCTGGCCGCCATCGGGGCGCGCTCGCGGTAGTCGAGCGCGTAGAAGCGGTGAGTCTTGGCGATGTAAATCAGCATGAAGCCGCCGCCGCCGATCCCGCACGAGGCGGCGTTGGTGACGCCGACGGCGAGTTCGGTGGCGACGGCGGCGTCGATCGCGTTGCCGCCGCGGGCGAGGATTTCGACCCCGGCATGCGCGGCGAGCGCGCTCTCCGCCACCACCATCGCGTGGCGCGCCCGGGCGGCGCGCGCGGGCCGCGCGGCGGGCGCGAAGAGAACGAATACAAGCGGCAGCGCGCCGAGCATCAACGCGCGCACGCGGCGTCTGGTCGCGGCGACGGAGCGGACGTTTGCGGACGACATGCTCCGCCTTTCTAACAGCGTCATCTACGCAAGGAAAGCTGAGCGCGCAGGGCGGCGCGATCGGCAAAGCGCGCGCCTCGCTCGGCGCGTTAGATTTCGCTCGCATGAAGTGCTTTGATCGGTCCCGGCCGCATCGCCGGCGGAGGACAAGCCGATGAGTTTCGAAGAGATAATCTATGAGAAAGCCAACCGGGTCGCGGTGATCACGCTCAATCGCCCGGCCCGGCTCAACGCGTGGACTGGCCGGATGGAAGCCGAGCTGCGCGAAGCGATGCTCGATTCTGACCGCGACGACAACGTCGGCGCGATCGTGGTCACCGGCGCGGGCAAGGCGTACTGCGCGGGCGCCGATATGGGCGCGCTCAATCGCATCGCCGAGGGCAGCGAGACGGCCGGCGCGGCGGTCTCGGGCGAGGTCGCCGGCACCGGCGAGACGCGCACCGACTTCCGCCAGCGCTTCTCATGGATCGTGGGGTTGCACAAGCCGGTGATCGGCGCGATCAACGGCGCGTGCGTGGGGATGGGCTTCACCACCGCGCTCTATCACGACCTCCGGATCGCCTCCGAGCGCGCGCGCATGGGGCTCATCTTCGTGCGCCGCGGGCTGGCGATCGAGCACGGCGCGAGCTGGATGCTGCCGCGGATCGTGGGCCTGGCCAACGCGCTTGAACTGGCGGTCACCGGCCGCCTGCTCGACGCCGAGGAGGCGCTGCGCATCGGGTTGGTCAACAAAGTTGTCCCGCACGAGCAACTGATGCCGACGGCGCTGGAGATGGCGGGCGAGATCGCGACGAGCTGCTCCCCGCTGGGCGTCGCCCACGCCAAGCGGCTGATCTACCATCACCTGCTGACCGATTTGACCACCGCGATCGTCGAGGAGAACGAGTCGATCGGGGTGATGACGCACTCGGACGACTTCAAGGAAGGCATCCGCGCCTTCCAGGAAAAGCGCGCGCCGCGCTTCACCGGACGCTAGCGCGCGCGCGCCGCACCGTCAGCGGGCAGCGGCCGCGGGCTTCTTCGCCTTCCTGCCCTTGAGCTGCTCCAGCTCCCAGGTGGCGAACAGTGTGCCATCGTCGCTCCAGTTGTACGAGGTCCGTCCGCCGAAGAGCTTCTTGAGCTCGTGGGCGATCCGATGGGTCAGCTTCTGCGAGGTGGTCAGCACCTCGAGCGCCTCGCCGTCGGACTCGATGGTGTCGATCGAGACGATTCGCCGCTCGGGCTGGGTCTTCATTCCGTAGCGGGCGGCGTTTTCGATCCGGCGGCGGATCAGGTCGCGATGGGCGGCTGCGGCGGCGCCGCGGATTATCAGCCGGCCCTGCGCTTCAAGGCGGCTGACCTGCTCGCAGGCGGGGCAGAAACCCCAGCGCCGGCGCTCGAGCATGTCCTCGGTCAGGTTGTGGTCGTGGCGCCAGGTCTTGCGCATATACATCGCGCCGCAGCGCGCACACACCGTGTATTCCTCGGGCTGCGCGCTCTTGCGCACGACGCGCGGGCTCTTGTCGTCGCGCACGAAACTGCGGTTGAGGCTGCGGATCAGCCCGCGGGCCTTCTTGGTGGTTTTGACCGGCGCCGGCCGTGTGGCTTTTGCTTGCATGTCAGTAGCCTCGTCCAGGACTCCTTGTGTCGGATTCGCGCGGCGGGAACGCTAAGCTCAGCTTGCGACACCGCCGTCCGCAACCATGATTTCCGGCTCCATCCGCACGGTGGCGGTGAGCGATGCAGTAACGAAACACGCCCGCTTCGCCTTGTCGAGCGCGCGCTCAGCCGCCGCGGCGTCCGCGCCCGCGGGCAGCGTCAGCAGCGGACGCAGCACGATTTCGGTGAAGCGCGTCACCCCCTCCTTGCGCTCGAGTTTGCCCTGACCGACAAGCTCGAGCGCCGTGAACTCCACCTTTGACGCCGCGGCGACCGCGCGCAGCGTGAACAGGAAACAGCTTTCGACCGCGGCGATCAGGAGTTGCTCAGGACTCCATGCGTCGCCCGGGCCGTCGAATTCGGGCGGCGGGGCGGTGCGCAGCTCGCCGAGGCCGGCCGCCGCGACGGCGGCGTAGCCTTTGGGTCCGCCTGCCAGCTTGACTTCATAGATATGGGGAAGCGGTTTCATAGGATTAGCGTTCCTTTGCGAAGCGTTAGCGCGGCGGTACCACCAGTACCGGACAAAGCGACTCGCGCACCACGCGCTCAGCCACGCTGCCGAGGAAAAAATGCCCGACCGCCGAACGGCTGCGCCCGTGCGTTGCCATCACGACGAGATCGACGCCCAGCTCAGTCTCCGCGCCGACGATCACCTCCACCGGTTGCCCGCTGCGGACGACGACCTCGCATCGCAACGTGGCAGGAACCTTCTCGCGCGCGATCTCCTCCAGCCGCGCCTGCGCACCGCGCTCCCATACGGGCTGCGATTCAGTGGGCAGCGGTCCAATTTCGCTCGCCGCCAGCGGAAACGGCACGACGTGCATCAGACACAGCGGGGCGTCGTTCTGGGCCGCAACCTTTACGGCAAGTTCGAGTGCCGCCATCGAATTTTCGTCGAAGTCAACCGGGCAGAGAATCTTGTGAAACAGGTTGTCAGCCATACTGCCTCCACGGTCAGGCGAGCTATGCCAGGGGCAGCACTCAACGTGCCAACATTGTGGCATACCGTCTGCCTCCGACGGACGCACGATTTCTAAAATTCTGGCTCCGATGGATACAGGTTCCCATTTCGTGGGCTGTTTATCGTTCGCTCGCTCGGCACGTCGTTTGCGCCTGTAACGAATATTCGCCGGGATTGCTTCAAAAGCCGAGGAAACAATGAAGAAGAAAATCAAGCTGGCCAGCCGCAAACCATCGAAGATTGCCAAGCCGCGCGTCGTGAAGCGGGCGACGAGGCCGCGGCCCGACTCAGCCGACAGGGCCGCTGCACAAGCCGCGGCAAGCCGGGACGAACTCGCCGGCGGGCTCGCGCAATTGATCACAATCTCCGCCGACATGCGCGAGATCCTTCGTGAGATCCGTGATCTCTTGGCCGAGGGAACGGAAGAGGCGCAAGCAGAAGAGCAGGAGGCCGGTGAAGGCGCCAGCACGGTGATCATCGCCGAGAGCGAAGGCGAAGAGTTCGACTAGCGGCTGGCCGCTTACACGTCCGCTGACGCATGCGCCGGCCGTATTTGGGAGCGGCCGGGTTCGCAGGTTTACGCCTAACGCGCCATGCGTGACGGCGCGAGCGCTGCACCCCGCTTCAGCGCGCGGGTTGAGAGTGCGCGCGGGGGCGGGCGGCGAGGATACGCGCGACCTCATCGTCGTCGATCTGATGGAAATCGCGGTAGAACTGGCCGACGGCGAAGAAGTCGGGCGGCGTCGCAAGGCATATGATCTCGTCGGCATCGCCGCGCAGCGCCTCGATCGTTTCGGCCGGCGCGACCGGCACCGCGAGCACCAGCCGCGCGGGCTTGAGCCGGCGCACGCCGCGCAGCGCCGCGCGCACGGAGGAGCCGGTTGCGATGCCGTCGTCGATAACGATCACCGTTCTGCCGGTGAGCGCGACCGGCGCGCGTCCGCCGCGATAGGCGGTTTCGCGCCGCTTGATTTCCTTCAGTTGGCGCTCGATCTCGGCCTGGATGTAGCTGTCGCGGACGCCGAGATGCTCGATCACCGCCTGATTGAAGATCGCGCGCGGATGGTCGCCGTCGACCACCGCGCCGATGCCGAGCTCGGGCTCGCCCGGAGCACCCAGCTTGCGCACCACCACGATATCGAGCGGGGCGCCGAGCGCGTCTGCCACCTGGCGCGCCACCGGCAGTCCCCCGCGCGGGATCGCTAACACGACAGTGTCGGCGCCCTTAAAAGAAGCAAGCTCCGCCGCGAGCAGCCGCCCGGCCTCCTCGCGGTCGGCGAACATCACCGGCTCGCGCAGCGGCGCATGGCCGCGCGCGGGTTTCGCGCTGGCGTGGCGTACGAACCACTCGCTTGCGAGTCGCGCGACCTGCTCCAGTGTCCCCGGCTCCTCGAACAGATGGGTCGCGCCGGGCACGATCTTGAGCGCCTTCTCGCATCGGAGCAGGCGATAGGCCTTCTCGTTCAGCTCGATCACGCCGTAGTCGTTGCCGCCCACGATGAGCAGGGTGGGGGCGGTGACGGCGGCCAGATGGCGCAGCGCAAGGTCGGGACGGCCGCCGCGCGAAACAACGGCGCAGATCGCGGGATCCTGTGCCGCAGCAATCAGCGCGGCGGCGGCCCCGGTACTGGCGCCGAAATACCCCAGCGCGCATGCTGCGGCCTCCGGCCTTGCCCTGAGCCATCTCGTCGCATCGCCGAGCCGATGGGCAAGAAAGTCGACGTCGAAGACGTTTTCGCGATCGGCCGCCTCCTCCTCGGTGAGCAGGTCGAAGAGCAGGGTGCCGACCCCGGCCTGCTCGAGCGCGCGGGCGACGAACTGGTTGCGCGGGCTGAGCCTGCTGCTGCCGCTGCCATGGGCGAACAGCACGATCACCCGCGCATCCGGCGGGACCGTCAGCTCGCCCTCCAGGCGCACCGAGTCCGACGGGATGACGACCTTGGTTTGGTCCGTTGTCTGTCTGTTCATGGCGTCTTGCGGGCGCACATCAGGCGTGCGTTATCAGCTCGCTAAGCGAGCGATCCGTGTGCAGCCGTTTAATCGCTTCCGCGAGCAACGGAGCGACGCTTACCACCTCAAGCGGCAGCCCGAGGTCCGGCGGCCGTGTGACGCTGTCGGTAACGATGAAGCGTCTGACGCCGAAAGCGCTCAGCCGGGCGCGGGCGGGGCCCACGAAAAGCCCGTGCGTCGCGGCGACCGTCACCTCGGAGTCGGCACCGGCCGCGCGCAGCGCGTTAATCGCCGCCGCGATCGTTGCGCCGGTGGTGATCATGTCGTCGATCACGAGGGTTGGGCGGCCGCGGACGTCACCGACCACGCCGCGCGCCTCCACTTCTTCGCCGCTGACCCGCATCTTGCTGACGATCGCAAGCGGCATCTTCAGCAGCCGGGCGCATCGCTGCGCCAGCTTTACCGCGCCTAGATCGGGTGTCACGACCACCGAATTCGCGGGAACCCCCGCAGCCGCTGCCGCCTCGGCCAGCATCGGCACGGCGCTCAGATGCTCGAGCGGCATCGCAAAGACGCCTTCGAGCGCAGCCGTATGCAGGTCGACGGCGACCACGCGCTCGATCGCGGCGGCGCGCAGCAGATCGGCCACCAGCCGCGCACCCACCGGGTCGCGGCCGTTGGCCCGTCGGTCCTGGCGCGCGTAACCGAGGTAGGGGATTACGGCGGTCAGGCGCGCGGCACCGGCCCGCCGGCAGGCGTCGGCCAGCATCATCAGCACGAACAGCCGCTCCTCCACCGGCGGGCTGCTCGGCTCGATCAGGTAAACGTCGCGCCCGCGCACGCTCTCGTTCAGTTCGACGCGAAACTCGCTGTCGGGGAAACGAGCGAGCGCGCGGCTGCCCAGGGTGAGCCCGAGATGCTCGGCGACCGCCGCCGCCATCGGAAGGTTGGCCGAACCGGCAAAGATGATCGGGTCCATCGACGTATCCTGGCCAGCAAGCGGCGCGCCAAGTGCGGGCGACCGCCAAAGGACTGACGGGGTATCCGTTCCCGTGTGGGCAGTTTTGACACAGGTGGCCCGATTAGGGGCAAGCGCAGCGCCGTAGCCTGCGGAGGAAGCTCGCGCGGACGGCGTGTAACTCGCGTTGGCAGGCCGCGCCGGCGGCATAATTCGTGCTCGCCATTGCGGACATGAAAGTGTGGGAACTGATGAAGCGTGAAGTGGCGTCGTGCGCGCCTAGCGATTCGCTCAACGCGGCGGCGCGAATCATGTGGGAGCGGGATTGCGGATGCGTGCCGGTGGTCGATCGCAACGGCCGCGTGGTCGGGATCATCACCGACCGTGACATTTGCATGGGCGCCTACACCCAAGGACGCACGCTGCATTTGATCCAGGTGCAGGACGTGATGGCGCGGCCGGTGGTGTCGTGCGCGCCCGAAGACGACCTGGTCACGGCGGAAAAGCTGATGCGCGACAACAAGGTGCGCAGGCTTCCGGTGTGCGACAGCGACGGCAAGCTCGTCGGTATGATCTCGCTCAGCGATATCGCCCTGGAGGCTGAGCGCGAGCGGCGGGCGGGCGGGGGCCGCGCAATCCGCAGTACCGAGGTCGCGGAAATTCTCGGCGCGGTTTCTCAGCCGCGTCCCCATGCGCTCGCGCCGATTCCGTTCGCACCCGAGGCGGGCGAGACGGAATTCGCGCCGAAGCCGCCCGCCAAGCGCGGCCAAACTTACAAATAGGACGCAGGTGAGCCATGGAAGAGGAAAGATTCATCCGCACCGTCGCCGACCAATTGGGCGTCGATCACGAGGCGGCGTTCAAGATCATCTCGGCAGTGCTTCATGAACTGCACGATCGTCTGACGCCCAAGGAGGCGGCGGACGCCGGCGCGCAGTTGCCCGGGCGCTTGAAGAGCCTGTGGGCCTCCTTCGAATCGCCCGGCCGCGAAGTCAGCCGCATCCACAAGGCTGAATTCGTCAGGCGGGTCTCCGAGCGCGCAGAAATCGCGGAGAGCGACGCCGCCCGCGCGGTGCGGGTTGTGTTCGGCGCGCTCCAAACTCTGCTCAAGAGCCCTACCGGGCAGGAGGGCGAGGCCTGGGACATCTTCAGCCAGCTGCCCAAGGATTTGAAAAAGGTATGGCTGGGCGCGGCCCGCGCACAGGCATCGCGCCGGCTCTAGGAGCGGATGTGCAACAAACCCGTCAGGCGCCGGGGATTTCCAGGATCGCCTGAGCTGCAAGCCAGTGCGCCGGGGTACCCAGCCGCTCGCATAGCCGCGCCATCCTGGACGCGATGGCCCGCGCCCGGTCGCCGCGTGCGAGCCGCGCCTGACAATCGATGATCACCGTCGGGCGCAGGCTCATCCGCCTCATCCGCGCACCCTCCATCTCGAGCGTAAAGACAAATGATTCGTCGTTGCGCTCGACCTCATCGACCGCGTAGTCGTCGATGAAGTCGCCCGTGCAGTACATTATCGGGCGCCCCTTGTAGAGCTCGACGCCCTGAAAGACATGGCCGGAATGGCCGAAGACGATGTCGGCGCCCGCATCGATGAGCGCGTGGCCGAAGCGCACGTGCGCCGCGAGCGGCTCGTAGCCCCAGTTCGGCCCCCAATGCGCCGAGACAACGACCAGGTCGGTCTGCGGGCGCGTTTCGCGCACTGCCGCAAAGAGCCGCGCCGCCCGCTCGTCGTTCACGTCGATCGGCATCCAGAGGACGCCCGGGCTGTGCGGCCCGGCCTCCCACTGCGGCTCGTTGTCGGTGAGGGCAAATAGCGCGACGGTTGCGCCCTTCACCGTACAAATTGCCGGGCGCCTGGCTTCGTCAAGGCACGCACCCGCGCCGGCGCGCTGGATTCCGGCGTGGTCGAGCAGCTCCAGCATCTCGCGCATCGCGTCGTACTCGAAGTCGAGCACGTGATTGTTGGCAATGGATACCGCGTCGATCCCGGCGGCGGTCAGCACGGCGACGTTCTTCGCGTCGGAGCGGAAGTGAAAGGCCTTGGGAGTTCGCGACCACGGCCGTCCGTGGTCGGCGATTACGCATTCCAGGTTGCAAATCCGCAAGTCGGCGTTGTGCAGCAGCGCCATCGCGTCGCCCCACGGGTACTCCGGCGCGACCCGCCGCAGCAAGTCGTTGACCATCCTGCCGAGCATCACGTCGCCGACGAACACGAGCCTCAGCGCGGCAGGTGACGGGGCGATTTGCGAATCGTTTGCCATTCGCGACGAGCATCGAGCATATTCCGTTCCATTATAGAATAGGAAAGTGCGCAGCGGGGTGATTCCGGCACGGTCCATGCAGTTTGATTCGGCCAGTGGCGTCCTGCGCGGCGGAAGTCTGATGCACGCGGACGCATCGGGGCCTTCGGAGGGATCAGTAGTCTCGGTCAGACACATCATGCTGGTTGAAAAGTGGATTTCAAATTTGCGGCAGCTCCTGAATGATCAGGAGCTCTTCGTCCACGACGTACGGGTCGGCGTCTTTTACAGCGGTGCGCAGGTCTCCAGCGGGCACGCTGGCGTGGCCTTCACGCCGCGCGGAGTGAACGACACCGTATGCTGTCCCAGCACGGCGGCCTCGGCACCGCCGGCGGGACGGATGCTGGGGCGGCGCGCATGGGAGTTGGCCGAGTTTGCGCTCGCCGAGTCGCCGCTGCGTCGCGCGATCGGGGTCGCCACGCTCAACGCGCTATCGGCGCTTGCCTTCGAACGTTACGGCGTGCCCGGCGGAAAGGCGCAGCCCGGGCGCGACGCGTTGCAGGCGGCGGGAATTGCGGCGGACGATCGGGTTGCGATGGTGGGGGCGTTTGCGCCGTTCATTAAGGCGCTCAAGGGCAAAGTCGCCACGCTGCGCATAATCGACAGCCATCCCAACGCGCTCAAGCCCGATGAACGGCAGTTCTGGGTTTCGCGCGAGGAAACCGCCGATACCCTTCGCCACGCGAGTGTGGTGATTATCTCGGGCGCCGCGCTGGTCGAGGGTGGAATCGACTTTATCCTGGAAAGTTCGCTGCTCGCGCGCCGGCGCGTGATGGCGGGCCCGACCGCGCCTTTGTGGGCGCCGCCCTTTTTCGAAAGCGGCGTCAATGTGCTCGGCGGAATCCAGGTTCGCGATCCGGCGCTGCTGCTGACGATCGCGAGCCAGGGCGGCTCGGGTTACTTCTTCAACGACGCCGCCGACAAAATCTCACTGGTGCGGGAGGACGCCCTGAACTGACAACGGGCGCGTTGGCGCGCGCGTAGGCGCAGTTTGGTGTCGCGCTATTCCTGCTGCGGTGCCTGGCGCGAGAGATCGCGATGCTCGATGTTTTGGCTCGCCGGCGTTCGATAAGAAATTTCCAGAGGCGAAAGCTCGGCGTCGAGCAGTTGTGCGAAATCCTCGACGCCGCCGATTGCGCACCTTCGGCGGGCGGACTCAAGGCGCGCGAGGTCTCAGTCGTCACCGATGAAGAAACAAAAGCGCGGCTCGTCCATGCAGCGATAGGCCAGGGATTCATCGCCGAGGCGCCGGTCGTCCTCGTGTTCTGGGCGGTCGAAGAGCGCTCAGCAGCCAAATACGGTGAGCGGGGCAGGGGACTTTTCGCGCTCCAGGACGCGACGATCGCGGCGAGTTTCGCATGGATTCAGGCGGTCGGCGCGGGCCTTGGCGCGTGTTGGGTCGGCGCGTTCGACGAGGACGCGGTGCGCCAAATCTTCCGCAAGGACATCGGACGCGATTGGCGGCCGGTCGCGTTGATGCCGATCGGTTATCCCGCCGCGGACAGCTAGTTCGCACTTCCAAAGCTGCGTCCGGATGCGCCGTCAACATCGGGGCGCCGATGCCCCGATGGGGATGCCGAACTCCACACTTTCGCGAGCTGGCCTATTGCCTCCGTCGGCGCCTGGCCGGCTTGCGCGTGAGATCCCAGGGGAAACGCTCCAGTTTTCGCGCGGCACACCTATTGCTGAACCGAGCCTGGATAGGACTCAGGAAAAGACCGAGTAGGCAACACGGATCGGGTGAGAAGATGGCAGCTTCGGCAAATGCTTCGCGCGAAAGCCTCTCCCCTCAGTCGTTTCTCGCGGTGCAGATGCTGGAGCTGTTGCATCGCTGTGACGCGCTCGCGGGCGAGCGCCTGCTCGCCTTCAGAGTGCTCAAGGGCGCGCTGAACCGCTACTTGGGAGGCGCCGATTCCGACGCGCGTCGCGCGGCGCTTTTCCGCGATGCCGAGGACTGGATCAACCGAAAGGGAGAGCGCTCGTTTTTCTCTTTTGAGCACGTGTGCAAGGTGCTCGATATCGAACCCGGCTATCTTCGCGGCGCGCTCCGTCAGCGCCGAACGTACAACGGGCCACCGCTGTTTTCCGACTCGGACAGGGCGCGGCGGCCTTCCTGATATCCTCGCAACGTTGAGCGACGTTTCTCCCTCGAGCGTCGCTGACCGGAGCCGTGGGCGCCGACGGCCTCCTCGGCTCCGGCGGCCAACCCCCGCCTGGCTGCTGTGGCTTGACACAAATTCAAAATCTGCCGCGCGGCGGTGGGCGCGGTAGGATAAGACGCGGGAGCGGACGCGTGGGCGCAAATAACAACCTTCACCTCCTGGTGCGTCTGGCGGTGGCGCTTGCGATCGGGTTGCTGATCGGGCTGGAGCGCGGATGGGAGCGGCGCGAGCTTCCTGAAGGACAGCGCGCCGCCGGCTTTCGCACCTTCGGCATTATCGGGCTTCTCGGCGGCGTGGCCGCGGTAGTTGGCGGCGGCACCGCATGGCTGCCCGCGGTGCTCGCCGTCGCGGTGAGCCTGTTCGTCGCGCTGGGCTATTGGCGCGAGCGCTGGCGCGAGCAGGACGTGAGCATCACTGGCCTGGTCGCGGCGCTGCTCACCTTCTGTCTCGGCGCACTAGCGGGAGAGGGCGAGCTCACGGCGGCGTCCTCGACGGCGGTGGTGGTGACGCTGCTTTTGGGGTTCAAGCCGGAGCTGCACGAAATCATCCGCCGCATCGAGCGCTCCGAGTTGCTCGCGACCCTGCGTCTGCTGCTGATCTCGGTTGTACTGCTGCCGGTGCTGCCCGACAGGGGATTCGGGCCGTGGCAGGCGATCAATCCGTACCGGATCTGGTGGATGGTCGTGCTGGTCGCGCTGATTTCTTACATCGGGTACTTCGCGATCAAGACGCTTGGCGAGCGGCGCGGCGTGCTGTTCACCGGGCTGTTCGGAGGGCTGGTCTCCTCGACCGCGGTCACTGTCAGCCTCGCGCGCCACGCGCATGACGAGCCGCCCGCGCCGGGGCTGCTGACCGCGGGCATCGCCGCCGCAAGCGCGATGATGTTTCCGCGAATGCTCTTGATTATCGGGTTTGTCTGGCTGCCGCTTGCGACCGCGCTCGCCTGGCCGCTGCTGCTCGCGTCGGTTTTGACGTTTGCGGTGGCGGCCTGGTTCTCGCGCCACGCGGATTCCGAGAAGCACGGTGGCGGCGGCGAGCGTGAGCTTAGCAATCCGCTCGACCTGAAGATTGCGCTTCAGTTTGGGGCGCTGCTGGCGTTGGTCATGTTGCTGGCGCGCGGGGCGGACGCCTGGATGGGCAGCCAGGGCCTCTACCTCCTCGCGGCGATCGCCGGACTCGCGGACGTCGACGCGATGAGCCTGTCGTGCGCCGCGATGGGGAGCCAGGGACATCTGGCGCTCGACGCCGCGGCGGCCGCGACGCTTATCGCGGCGGCAGTTAACACGCTGATCAAGCCGCTGATCGCACTGGCGTTGGGCAGCCGGCAGATGGGATGGCGGGTCGCGTTGGCGGTCGTCGCCGCCTTTGTCGGCGGCGGCGCCGGATTGTGGGCGTTCGCCTTTGCCTGTTAGCCGTCAGCGCGAATCAGACCAGGCTCGCGTACGCCGGCCTGTACATCTGCGATTCGATAAAGGCGCCGAGGTCGCTCGGCTGCGCGACTCTCGCGAGACCCCGTGCGAAGACAACCTCGGCGATTCGCCGCGCCGCGTGGGTCTCGGTTTCGAGCATCGCCGAATGCGGCGGATAGATGAGGCCGGCGTCGAGTTCGCGAGCCGTCACCCGCTCCGCGACAGCTTGCGCCGCGGCGACAAACATCTCGTCGGTGATCCGCCGCGCGCGGGTCGCGTACACCGCCAGTCCCATCGCCGGGAAGACGTACATGTTGTTGCACTGGCCTGGGACTAGAGTTCGGCCGGCGATGCTGACGGGCGGCAACGGGCTGCCGCTGGCGAAGATCGCTCGGCCCTCGGACCATTGATAGGCGTCGCGCGCCGTGCACTCGGCGCGTGAGGTCGGATTGGAAAGTGCGAAGATGATCGGCCGGCGGTTGATGCGCGCCATCGTCTCGATCACGCGCCGGTCGAAAGCGCCCGCCGCCGTGCTGACGCCGACGATCACGCTCGGCCGCAGGTCCTCGATCGCGGCGGCAAAGTCGGCCACCGGCGCGTGCGGGTGCGCATAAGGCCGTTGGAAATCGGCCAGGTCGCCGCGCGCCGATTGGATGAGCCCGTTGCGGTTGAACATCCAGATCCGCCCGCGGGCGGCCTCGCGCGACAGACCCTCGGCGGCCATCGCGCAGACCAGTACTTCGGCGATTCCGACCCCTGCGGATCCGGCGCCGAGAAACAGCAGCGTTTGTTCGGCGAGCCGACCGCCCGTGATGCGCATGGCGCTCTGCAAGCCGGCGAGCGCCGCCGCGCCGGAGCCTTGGATGTCGTCGTTGAAGCAGCAGACGCGCTCGCGGTAGCGCGCGAGCAGCCGGAAGGCGTCGGCGCGTCCCCAGTCCTCGAACTGGATGCAACAATCGGGAAATTCCTGTTGCACCGCGGCCACAAATTCCTCGACAAATTCGTCAAGTTCGGCGGCCGGCGGCCGGCGCTGGCGCAGTCCCAGGTAGAAACGATCGCGCAGCAACTCCTTGTTATCGGTTCCGCAATCCAGCATCACCGGCATCGTGACCGCCGGCGGCACGCCCGCGCACGCGGTGTACAGCGCGAGTTTGCCGATGGGAATCCCCATGCCGTTGGCGCCGAGGTCGCCGAGTCCGAGGATGCGCTGCCCGCTGGTGACCACAATGAAACGCACGTCGCGCTCGGGCCAGTTGCGCAACAGTTCGCGCACGCGCCCCTTGCGATTGATCGAAACGTACAGGCCGCGCGGACGCCCCATGACCTCGCCGTATCTCAGGCACGCTTCTGCGACCGTCGGCGTATAGACCAGCGGCAGAAGCCGCGCGGGGTCGGATGCCAAAACCCGGAAGAAGAGCGTTTCGTTCTCCTCGCGCAGGGCGGCGAGATGAAGGTAGCGCTCTAAATCGCTGTGCTTACCCGACAGTTGTTGGAACACGCGCTCGACCTGGCGCTCGGCGCTTTCGATACCTTCGGGCAGCAGCCCGAGGAGCCCCAGCGCCTCGCGCTCGGCCGCATTGAAGGCGGTTGACTTGTTCAGACGGGGATCGTGCAGCAGCTCAGCGCCGCGCATTTTCCGGCCTCATCGTTACGGGAAGGCGCAGACACCGCGCCAGCCGGCGACCGGTGTCGCAACGCGCGTCGCGGCCGTTTGCGGGGGGCTCGCGCTTCGCATCCCGGCGGCGCGCTGGGCAGTCGGCGGTCAGCCGATCAGCCGCTGGATCAGCGCGAGAAGCTGTTTGCGGTAGAAAGGCTTTGGGACGTACTCGTTGCATCCGGCCGCGAGCGCGTTCTGCACGTCTTCGGTATTGGCGTATGCCGTCATCGCAACGATGGGCACGTCCTTCCAGCGCTCCTCGGCGCGCAACTCGCGGGTGAGCGCCACGCCGTCTTCTTCGCCCTCCAGCCTGAGGTCCATCAAGACCAGATCCATCGGCTTCGAGCGATCCTCCAGCAGACGGCGTACCTCTGCGGCCGAAGCCGCGGTGATAACCTCGTACTCGGGCTCGAGGATCAGCCTGAGCAGGGTGCGGGCGTCGGGCTCGTCGTCGATCACCAGCACGCGCGACGACGCGCGCTTGACGTCGCACAGCTCGGCCGCGGCCGACTGGCGCTCGGGCTGCGCCTTATGCTCTTTGTTGCCGCTTGAAGAATCCGCTTTCACGGCCCCGACCTCGGAATCTTCGCGCTGAGCGCGCTCTGCACTGGGTTGCAAATTCGGCGCCGGCGGACCTCCCCCCAGACGGTCCGCCTCGCGCCCCAATCTCGCAGCCTGTCCAGTGAGCTGACGTGTCTGATAGCAATCGGACAGCAAGCGCAATGCCATCGGACGAACGGGTGATCGATCAAAGTTTCGCCCGAGAGATCCCGCAATTCGGGTTTAACAAGATGCACCGGGGCACCAACCATATACATTATTTGTAACGTTGCCAACCCATCTGGGGCAGGCAAACGCCTTTGATTTTGTGGCTCGCGGCCAGGCTCCGCATAAAGCAAGCGGTCGCTGCGATGTAGTCGATGGCAGCGCCGGGATGGCTCCAAAGGAGACAGCCACAAACTTCGTCGCCCCTGGATCACGTCGGCGGCAGGGGCGAAAGTCTTTTCAGGCAGGTTATACACTCCGGCTAAGTTTGCCCCCAAGCCGTCAGCGGGCGCAAATAATTGTCGCGCGATTTTGCCGATCAGCAGCTTACCCAAATATACGCAGCCGCTAATTGAAGGACGTTCTGACAAATATTCTGCTGCAATTGCTGAGCTACAGTCGCATTCTGTGCAAGCGACGCGATGGACTCGTCTGTTGTCAGACTTCGGGCGCCTACATGCGCGATGTCGTCCGACGGCCGCCACCCGGCCACTTGGCATTGAACTTGTGATCGCGAAATACAGACCGGTCCGCGCGAGAAGTAGTTTCGCTCAAGCCTCGGCGACCGACTCATAAATGTCCTTGCCGCACAACGCTCGGCGGCACGCCGCGTTCGATTCAAGAATGGCCCAGCGCACGCGCGCTCGTCACTCCGCGAGCGCCATTCTGATGCCGCGCGGCAACCGCAGGTCGCCGACAGCGCGGCCGCCGCCGTACGCTGCGCGCCAATCCCGCAGGCGCTCGACGCTCTTCGCACGCGATCGCGCACGCAGTTTTCAAACCGACTCGTGCGTCCAGCGCGTGGCCATGCCCGTTGACTGAAGCAACTCGAGCAGACCGGAGATTCTCGCCCGCCCGCTGCGACCGGAGTTAGCTAATGTTAATAAGGCTTCTCCCGATACTCTCGCTGGCCGCGGCGTTCGCTGGGCAAGGATGTTCTGCGGCGGCGCACTTTCGCGGGCGACCGTCAGCCGACGTCACTGGAGTATGGGCCGGCGATTCCGTTGCCGGCTGCAGCACTTTTTTCTACCAGGCCGGGCGCTGCATGGCACGGCAGAAGATCGGTTTCACCCTGATACAAGACAAGTCCGACGTCAGCGGCTTTTACACGTGTCGCTATGGCAATCAACCGTGCTTTAACGAGGACGACCGCGGCAGGGTGGTGGCGGCGACGATGGGAGACGGGCTGCTCTCGATGCGGGTGATGATGGACGACGGGATGGATTGCATCTTCAACGGTGTGCCGGTGGGCGACCGTCTCGGCGGCGCATACCTCTGCCTGCAGGGAGCAGGCGTGATGGAGAAGGGGCACTGGCTGGTGCGTCGGGCCTATTGAGCTGATTGCGCCGCAGCGCGCCGGCTTCGCATAATCGGCGCGGGCGGGCGCGCGCTTGACCGGGCGCCGTCTGCCACGACCCCGGGAGGTGGAGCACGATGGCAGCCCAGCCGCGACGCACGCCCGAGCGTGAAGCCTTCTACACAAAGATCGCCCAGCGCAGCCTTGCGCCGCTGTGGGAGGTGCTCAAGGGGATCCAGAGCCGTGAGCCGCGCCCGCCCGAAGCGCCTGTGCTGTGGCGCTACGAGGAAGTACGCCCGATGCTGATGGAGGCGGGCGGCCTTATCAGCGCACGCGAGGCCGACCGCCGCGTGCTCATCCTCGAGAACCCCGCGTTGCGCGGACAATTCCCGCCCCGGGTGACCCATTCGCTGTTCGCGGGCCTCCAGCTTATTTTGCCCGGCGAAATCGCTCCCAGCCATCGCCACACCCAAAGCGCCCTGCGTTTCATCATCGAGGGAGCGGGCGCGTACACCGCAGTCGATGGCGAAAAGACCACGATGCGCCCGGGCGATTTCGTGATCACTCCCTACTGGACCTGGCACGACCACGGCAATGAAACCGATGGGCCGATGGTCTGGCTCGATGGCCTCGATATCCCCATTGTCGATTTGCTCAACGCGGTCTTCTTCGAGCCCTACGGCGAGGACCAGTTTCCGCTCACACGTCCCGAGGGCGATTCAATCGCGCGCTACGGCAGCGGGCTTTTGCCGGCGGTCTGCGAGCGCCGCGCCCTGAGCAGCCCGATCCTGAACTACACCTACGAGCGCACGCGTGAGGCGCTTGCGCGGATGAGCCGCGGCGGCGACATCGATGCCTGCCACGGCTACAGGATGCGCTACGTCAACCCGGTGACGGGCGAGTGGGCGATGCCGACGATCGGGGCGGCGATGCAGCTTTTGCCGCGCGGTTTCAGCGCGATGCCCTATCGCTCGACTGACAGCACGGTGTTCGTCGTGGTGGAGGGGCGCGGGCGCACGGTGATCGACGGCGAGACGTTCGATTGGGGCCCGCATGACATCTTCGTTGCGCCGAGCTGGCGCCCCTACCGCCACGACGCCGCTGAGGAGGCTGTTCTCTTCAGCTTCTCCGATCGGCCAGTGCACGAGAAGCTTGGCCTGTGGCGCGAGCTGCGCGCCAAGGCCTGAGCGCGCTGCTCAGCGCCAGTCCGTCGGCCGCCCGCCGTCCGCAGCTGATTCGCTATCGCGTTGATGCCGCGGGCGCGCGAGCAGGCGGCGGGCCGCATGCCAAAGGTTTGCAATGACGGCCAGCAGCACGATGAGCGCGACGATAACGATCACCAGCAAGGCAAAGCCGGCGTACAGCTCCATCGCGCTGCCCATGTGCTTCTCCTACGCCTTGCCGCCTGCCGCTCCGATCGGCCGCTGCTCAGATGCCATAGAACGCGGCCGGATTGTCGCACAGGATCTTTTCGACCGAGCGCTCGGGCAGGCCGCAGAGCCGCTCGCGCGTGGTCCGGATCGGATGGACGAAGCCTTCGGCGTGCGGATAGTCGGAGCCGATGAAGAAGCGCTCGTCGCCCGCGAATCCGACCATCAACGGGAACATCCGTTCTTCGGGGTTGGCGCTGACCCAGATATTGCGCGCGAAGTATTCGCTGGCCGAGCGCTTCATCCGTGAGGTATAGCCGATGTACTTGTAGCGGTAATCGATTCGTTCCAGCCACTCGCCGACCCATCCCGCCATCGATTCGATCGTCGCCACTTTAAGCCGCGGAAAGCGCTCGAACACGCCGTCGTACATCATCGAGGTCAGCGCCATCCGCGGATCCTGCACATTCATCATCGTGATGTACATGAAGCCCGGATTGCCCGTACGATACCACTGGCTGCCGGTGTAATTGGGATGGCCGACGAGATGGATTCCCACCGCGAGGCTCAGCTCCTGCGCCGCCGCCCACAGCGGGTCGAAGTCGGGATGACCGAAGCTGCGCCCGCCGATCGGCGCCGCGCCGACGAAGACCGCGCGGCAGCCCATCGCCGCCACGCGCCGCATTTCACGCACGGCAAGCCCGGCGTCGCGCATCGAGATGTGCGCGGCCGGGAACAGGCGGTCGCGATGGCCCGCGACCAGCTCGAACGCCCACGTGTTGTATGCGCGGCACAGCGCGTCTGCGAGATGCGGGTCCTCGACCGAGCTTTCCCATAAGAGACCCATCGTCGGGTACAGCACCTGCGCGGCGAAGCCCTCCTCGTCGAGGTAGCGGATGCGCAAGTCCATGTCCTGCCAGTGTTCGCTTGCGATCCGGTAGCGGTCGAAGTCGCTGAGCGCGCGCCCTTCTTCCTTTTGTCCGTAGCCGGCACACGCGCTCATCAGGTCGTCGATATCAGCCATGCGCATCGGCCGGTTATCGACCAACAGCCGCGTGATCCGCCCGGTGGTGTCGGCTTCGACGCGCACGGCGCGTTCACGAAAGGCCGGGTCGATATAACGCTCGAAGAGGTCCAGTGGCTCGATGACATGGCTGTCGCCGTCGATGGCTCGCATGAGCGATAGCTCCCCGCCGCTCATTCATAGCGCGTCGGCACGGGGAGAGCCAAAGCGGTCGCCAGGACGGCTCAGCGACAGCGGCGAGTACGGAAGGCTAGCTGTTCGGGGCTGCCTGAGGAATTGGGCGGGACGATTCGACGCCCGGCCACATCACGCGTTGGTGAGTGAGTTCGTAATACCGTTTACGCTCGAGGAGACGCTCTGTCCGATGAGCTCGTAGCCGGTGGCTACGACAATCGCGATGCAGGTCAGGATGAGCGCGTATTCGGCCATCGTCTGCCCGCGCTCGGTGGCCAAAGCCTCGCGGGTACGCACGTAAAGTCGGACCAAGAAATTCATCTGCGCACTCCCTGACGATATTCAGTGAAAATTGGCGTCATTGCTTCGCTAGTTTAGTTCAATAACGGCGGAGGTCCAAGGCGAGAAATAGCTCAAATTGCGCTCCATAACCTGTGTATAGTCACTATTATTTGCTTATAGATGTCAAATATCCGCGCACGCACACAAATTTTGGCAGCGATTTCCTGCGCTCGGATGCACTCGGCTATCTTCCCTAAGCTCGCCCAAGCCCATTTCAAACCGCGGCCTATCGGCGTGTGGCTTTCACGCCCATATCGGCGCTGTGCTAAAGGGCTGAGGGCCATCCAAGCAAGGCGACGGTCTGAGGCCTTCGGAGAGCGCGCGATGGAATTCGGAATCGGCATCGATACGCACATCGACAAGTGGGACGTCATCCGCTACTGCGAGGAACTCGGCTACGACCGCGCCTGGGTGCCTGATTCCCAGATGATCTGGTCGGACTGTTACGCGACCCTGGCGCTGGCGGCGGCCAACACCCGGCGGATTAAGCTCGGTACCGGGGTTGCGATCGCCGGCACCCGCATCGCGCCGGTCACCGCGCACTCAATCGCGACCATCAACCGTATCGCGCCCGGCCGCACTTTCCTCGGCATCGGCACCGGGCACACCGCGATGCGCGTGATGGGGCAGAACCCGCTGCCGCTCGGCGAGTTCCGCGAATACCTGCGCGTGGTGCGCGCGCTCCTGCATGGCGAGGCGGTGGACTACACCTGGCGCGGACGCACGCGCGAGATCCAGTTCCTCCATCGCGACCGCCACTTCATCAACCTCGACGATCCGATTCCGATCTACGTCGCCGCCAACGGTCCCAAGGCCTGCGAGCTGGCGGGCGAGTTTGGCGACGGCTGGATCACCGCCGGCGGAATCAACGCGCGGGTCGGCGGCCGGCTGGCGCGGATCCGCGCCGGCGCCGAGCGCGCGGGCCGCACGCTGCCATCGACGTTCCATACCGTTTCGCTGAGCAGCGCGTGCGTGTTGCGCCCGGGCGAGCGGCTCGACTCGGAGCGCGTCGTCAACCAGACCGGCGCGCAGGTCACCAGCGCGCTCCACTTCGCTTACGAGAACTGGAAAGCGCGCGGCGAGCCGGACGACGCGATCCCGCCGTTCTTCCGCAACGTATGGGACGCTTATCTCAAGCGCGTGCGCGGCTTCAGCCTTCCCGAAACCGCGCGCTTTCGCCAGGTCCACGAGGGCCACGGCACCTTCATGCAGCCCGAGGAGCGGCGCTTCGTGACGCCCGAGGCGATTCGCGGCACCTGCCTGGTCGGCGAGCCGGACGAACTCGTCGCGCAGATTCGCGCGATGGAAGCGGCGGGGATCAAGGAGACTTTCATCCTGCCCCCGGCGGATTTCCAGCGCGAGGTCTTCCGCGATTTCGCGGAGTTCGTGATCCCAGCGTTCCGCTAGGCCCGCACGCTCAGGCGAACTTGGGAGGCGGCAGCGGGCCGCGCGCCCGCTCGTAGGCGTCGCCGACGCGGATCACGGCCGCCTCGTCAAACGGCCGCCCCACGATCTGCATCGCGAGCGGCGCCCCGCCCTGGCTCACGCCGGTCGGAATCGCGAGCGCCGGCTGGCCGGTAACGTTGAACGGCGCCGTATGCCGGATGAGCTGGGCGAGTCCGATCCTGGATGTGCGCGCCTCGGCGATCGTCATCGGCGCCATTGCGCACGCGGGCGTGGCGAGCACGTCGCGCCCTTCCATCGCGCTGAGCGCGTCGGCGATTATCCGCGCGCGGGCGCGGGCAGCGCGCACGTAGGTGGCGGCCGGCAGCGCCGTTGCCGCCTCCAGCATCCTGCGCACGCCGCGCCCGTAGTCCTGCGCGCGTGCGACGAACCAGCGCTCATGATACTCGAGCGCCTCGGCGTACATGATATTCATCGCAGCCGCGCCGGCCTCGTCGATCGACGGGATCGAGACTTCATCCACTGCCGCGCCGAGCCCCTCCAACGTGCACATCGCGGCCTGGAATGATTGCGCGACCTCGGCGGTCACGCCCTGGTTGAGCTCGCGGATAACGCCCACGCGGACGCCCTTGAGGTCGTGGCCGAGTGCCGCCGAATAGTCGGGTACGGGCTCACGGCTGGAGGTCGGATCGTCGGGGTCGTGGCCGGCGATCACCGCGAGCATCGCGGCCGCGTCGCGCACGCTGCGCGTGATCGGGCCGACATGGTCGAGCGAATCGCTAAGCGGCAACACGCCGTAACGGCTGACCCGGCTGTAGGTCTGCTTGAGCCCGACGCATCCGCAGAACGCGGCCGGGATACGAATCGAGCCGCCGGTGTCGCTGCCGATCGTCGCGGCCGCGCTGCGCGCGACGATCGCCGCCGCCGAGCCGGAACTCGAGCCGCCCGGCAGGCGCTCGGGATCATACGGATTCAGCGTGGTGCCCCACGCGGTCTTGGCGGTGCCGCCGCAGGCGAACTCGTGCATGTTGAGCTTGCCGAGCAGCACCGCGCCCTGCGCCGCCAGCCGCGCCCATACGGTCGCGTCGCGATCGGGGACGTAGTCGGCGAGCACCCGTGAGGCGCTGGTGGTGAGGATTCCGGCGGTGCAGCAGAGGTCCTTGAGCGCGACCGGCACACCGTGGAACGTGCCGCGCCATCCGCCCGCCGCGATCTCGCGCTCGGCGCGCCGCGCGCTTTCGCGCGCTAGCTCGGCGGTTACGGTGACGTAGGCGCACAGGCGCTTTTCGGTGGCCGCAATACGGTCGAGGTAGGCCTCGGCGACTTCGACCGGCGAGAGTTCGCGGGCCTTGAGCCGGGCGGCCAGCCCGACCGCGTCAAGGGCGAGGATGTCGTCGGCTGCGGCCATCGTCGTTCCTCCGTACGCTCAGGATTGGCGTAGCCGACGCTCCGCGCGCCGGCGCTTTCGACGATTTAGCGCAACTCGCTATGCGGACCCTAACGGTCGTGAGCGAAGGAAAAAGTCGCGAGCTGAAGCCCGTGCCACGCGAATCTCAGCGCCTTACTCAAATGGCCACAGAGCTCCGCGCTTATCAGCTTCACCCGCGGCGGGGGAGCTGGACGCGGGCCCAGCCGGCGGCGCACAGCTCGTCCTTCTGATTGCGCTCTTCGAGCTCGCACTCGACCACGCCGGCCTCGGCGCTGGTCACCTTGCCGCGGCAGGTCAGGGTGTCGCCGGGGATCGCGATGCCGCGGTTCTGCCAGCGGAAGTTGGTCACCCGCGCGCGCGGCCCCGCCCAATCCGCCACCATCTGGAGGAGAAACGATCCGTGCAGATGTGCCTGGACCAGGACGTCGGGATAGCCCTCACTCAGCGCGTACGGCTTGTCGTAGTGGATGCGGTGGGCGTTCCAGGTGACGGCGCTGAAGCGGAAGAGCTGGGCGGTGGTGGGATGTTTGACCAGCGGCGTGAGCGCGGCGCCGACCTTGACGTCTTCGAAGTACAGTTGATTGGCCACGGTCCGTGCTCCCGGTTCAGCGCGCGATAAAGGTTTCGCGGCAGGTTACCAGCGGGCGCTCGGCCGCGTCGCGATAGATCTGCGTCACCCGGATCAGCAGCAGCTCGCCCGAACGTCCCTGCTTGAGCTCGACCCCGTCCAGCCGCATCTCCATCGAGACCCGCATCCCGTCGGTTACCGGGGCGTGGAAGTCCAGGTCCTGGCCGCCGCCCATGATCCGCGTTCCCTCCAGCGGCAGGAAGCCGAACTCATGGCTGGTGGTGCCATCGGGTTTGAGCGCATCGTTGGGCGGTCCGGCCTGCCAGTTCCTGACCGCGCTCAACAGAAGCGGCGGCGCGATTACCCCTGGATAGCCGGCGGCCCTGGCCGCCGCGTCGTCGAGGAAGACAGGGCTGAGATTATCGGAGGCGATCGCGAAGCGCGCGAAGTCAGACGCGCGCATCACGCCCAGATCGACGCGCTCGCTTCTGCCCACGTAGCGCTGGAGTTCCTGGTGCAGCTTGGGAAACGAAATGTTCATGTGCCTCTCGTGGGGGAAGCCGTCAGTCGCGCGACGACTGGCCGAGCATGTTGCGCGCGATCATCCATCGATGGATCTCCGAGGTGCCGTGGCCGATGCGCCATACGCGGACCTGGCGGAAGAAGCTCTGGATCGGAAGCTCGCGCGTATACCCGAGGCCGCCGAAGATCTGGATGCAGCGGTCGGTGACGCGCTGCGCCATCTCGGTCGCGTAGAGCTTGGCGATGAAGGCCTCGTTGCGGATTTTCTGCTTGGCGTCGGCCATCCAGCCCGCGCGATAGACCAGCAGCCGTGCCGCCTCCAGCTCGACCTCGGAGTCGGCGAGCATCCACTGGATCGCCTGGCGGCTGGCGATCGGCTTGCCCCACGTGGTCCGCTGCTTGGCCCACTCGAGCGCGAGCTCGATCGAGCGCGCGGCGATACCGAGCTGGAAGGCCGCGATCTTGAGCCGTCCGTGCGTTAGCTGATAGTCGGCGACGGCGAAGCCGCCGTTGACCTCGCCCAGGCGATTGGCATCGGGCACCGCGCAATCGGTGAACTGAAGCTCGTGCGGATCCCAGTTGTCGCCCATCGTCGGAATCTGGCGCGCGACGGTGAAGCCGGGCGTGCCCATTTCGACCAGAAAGCAGGTGATGCCGCGTGGGCCGGCCTTGGGGTCGGTCGTGGTGAACAGGATGACGAAGTCGGCGCCCTCGACGTAGGAGATGAAGGTCTTGGTGCCGTTGACGATCCAGCGGTCGCCGTCGCGCACGGCGGTGGTGCGGATCCGCGCGAAGTCGGAGCCGGCGTCGGGCTCGGTGAACGCGTAGCAGCTATGCTTGTCGCCCGCGATGATCGGGTAGAAGAAGCGCTGCTTCTGCTCGTCGTTGCACAGGTACAGCGCCGGCTCGGGACTGCCGCCGAACTCGAACATCGCGGGATGCTTGAACAGTTCTTCGTTAATCATGCACATCGCCTGCTGGCCGACGTCATTGCCGCCGTACTCGGCGGGCACTTCGAGCGCCCAGAAGCCGGCCTCGCGCCCTTTGCGCTCCAGGCCGTGGCGCACCTCGATGTCGAGTTTGCCCTTGAGCAGGAAGTCCTTCTCCAGCGGCATCAGCTCCTTCTCGCGGAACTGGCGCACGCTGGCGACCATCATGCGGTGTTCTTCCGATATTCCGAAGTCCATCAGTCCATCCCCCGGCGGCGGATTGTTATCGACGATTGATCTCCAGCGGCGAGCTTAAATCAATCAACTTCGCCCTGCGCGCATGCGGCGGTGCGGAGCGCTATGCGATGACTCCCTGCGCGCGCAGCGCGGCTAGTTCGTCGCGCGCCACACCCGCCTCCAGCAGCACCTCGTCAGTATGCTCGCCGAGCATCGGGGCGAAGCGGCGCAGTTCGGCCGGCGTGCGCCCGAAGCGCGCGGCCGGCCGCGGCTGGCGTATCGGTCCTGCGTGTGGATGGGTCGATTCGACGACGAGTTCGTTGGCGACAACCTGGGCGTTGCGGATTACTTCCTCGCGCCTGAGCACCGGTGCGCAGGGGACGTCGTTGTCGCGCAGGCGGCGCAGCCACTCGGCCGAGCTCCTGGTCTTGAGCACCTCGGCGGTCATCTCCAGCCGCACGTCGGCGTTGCGGATGCGCAGAACCGGCGTCTTGAAACGCTCGTCGGCGAGCCATTCAGGCCGTTCGAGCGCCTGGCAGAGCCCCCTCCATTCGGAGTCGGTGTTGGCGGCGGCGGTGATAAAGCCGTCGGCGGTTTCGAAGATAAGCTCGCGTGCCCGCGCCGCGCGAAGCGAGCTGCGATTCTCGCCGACGAAGGTGTAAGCCGCCATCCCCTCCGGCCACAGGAAGGCGATCACCGCGTCGAGCATCGCCAGCCGCACGTGCTGGCCCTCGCCGCTGCGCTGGCGCGCGAACAGCGCGGCCGTCATCGCCTGCGCGCCGGTCAGCGCGGTGACCTTGTCTGGGATGATGAGGCGGATCATGTGCGGATGGCCGGTGGCGACGTCGGCCTGGATGTCGGCGAGTCCGGAGAGGGCCTGGATCACGGGGTCGTAAACGCGCTGGTCGGCGTAGGGGCCGCGCTCGCCGAAGCCGCTGATCGAGACATAGACGAGGTCGGGCCTGACCGCGCGCATCGCGGCCTCACCGATACCCATCCGCTCGGCCACGCCGGGGCGGAAATTCTGCACGAAGAGGTCCGCGCCCTTTACCAGCCGCCTGAGCATTTCAAGCCCACGTGGATCGTGAAGGTTGAGCACGACCGAGCGCTTGTTGCGGTTGATCATCGCGAAGGTGGGCGCGACGCCGCGCCGCGTCCCGCCCATCGCGCGGGTAAAATCGCCGGTCGGCGGCTCGACCTTGATCACGTCGGCGCCCTGGTCGCCGAGGATCATCGTGCCCATCGGGCCCGACAGATTCTGGGTCAGGTCGATGACGCGAACTCCGCTGAGCGGTCCTGCCATATCGCTCTTCCCCGCCGATGTGCTCGGGCGCCCGCCGATCAGCGGAAAGCGGGAACAACTTCCTTGGCGATCGTCTCCATGTTGCGGTCGATATCGTCGTGGCGGCAGGCCCACGAGAAAATCACGGTGCGCGCGCCGGCGTCGACGTATTCGCGCAGCCGCTTGCGGCAGTCCTCGGGGCTGCCGTAAAGGACGTAGCGGCCGGCGATCTTCGAGAAATCCTGCGCGTAGTTCTTGCCCAGCGCGCGCGCCGCAACTTCCTCGGCTTCCTTGCGGTCGGGATAGACCGAAGCGAAGATGAAGAGCCCGAGGCGAAACCCGCTCAGGTCGCGCCCGGCCTCGCGCCCGAACGCCTGGATTTTGGCCACGCTGTCGCGCAGCATCTCCGGCGTATACATATACGGCAGCCATCCGTCGCCGAAGGTCGCGGCGCGGCGCATCGCGGGCTCCTTGCGTCCGGCGACCCAGATCGGCGGTCCCGGCTTTTGCGTCGGCGCGGGCTCAAGAGTGATGCCGCTAAAGCGGGTATAGCGCCCCTCGAAACTGACATTCTTCTCGGCCCACAGCTTTCGGATCACGGCGAGCGCCTCGTTGGAGCGCGAGCCGCGCTGCTTGACCGGGACGCCGCAGGCCTCGAACTCCTTGGGGAACTCGCCGCCAATTCCGACGCCCATGTGGTAGCGGCCGCCCGAGGCGACGTCGAGGACGGCGGTCTGCTTGGCCAGCATCACAGGTTGATAAAGCGGGAGCAGCACGATCGTGCTCATCAGCTTGATCCGCTCGGTCGCGCCTGCCGCAACCGAAAGCCCGATGAGCGAGTTCGACACCGGCCCGTGAAACATCACGTGCTCGCCGCTGGCCACGTAGTCGAAGCCGAGCTGCTCGGCGCGCCGCGCCGCCTCGCCGATTCCCTTTACCGAGGTTAGCGCGACGCCGAATTCGATCGATGCCACCGTATCCACCTCCTGGCATGCCCGCGTGGCTGCGCGGGCGCGAATTGAAGTTCGACCGGCGCGACGCCTAAGCCGCCGCGCCGGGCCGATTCCTGTCTAGCACATTCGCTGCGACCAGCACCAAATAACAGATTCAGCGCCGAGCCTGCCTCCGCCCTGCGACAGAGGCCGTTTGCCGGTCTCGCGCAGGCGCTGCGCTCAATCCGGCCGGACCAGGCCGCTAAGCCCGGCCGCGAACAGTGGTGTGATCACCCATCCGGCCAGGATATGCAGCCACAGGTACCATCGCAGCACCGTGCCCGAGAGCATGCGCATCCGGCCGCCCGAACCGTGGCGCGGGTTCGGGCGCCAGTAGAGTCCCTGATGGAGATCGACGACGGGCAGGAAATTCTCCAGCGAGTAGATCACGGCGTTGAAGGGCGGATAGTGCGGCGGCGGCTCGCCGTCACGGACGAAGCATTGGTAGGCTGCGGGTTCGGTTGGCGTGATCGCGCGCTCGTGGTAGCCAAAGCGAAAGAGCATCGCACCCAGCGCGACGAAGCCGAAGATCCACCATAGCGCGCGGATCGGCCGGTAGCCGTAGCCGATGGTCGCGTCGAGCAGCAGGCCCCACAGGCGCTCGCCCACTCCCAACTCGCGCTGGCGGCGGCGCGCATCCTCCTTAGCGATGAGCACGCTTACCGCCCCGATGTCCGAGCCGCGCTCGCGCAGCACGCGGGCGAGCTGTCCATAAGGCTGCGGGCGGTAGCCGGGCGGCTGGAGCGCAAGCCACTTCAGCCTGCTCGGCGCATCGGCGGGACCGCCGCTGAGGTCGCCGTACGCGAAACCTTCGAGGAAGAGCCGGCCGGGCGCGGGCCAGCTCGCCGCATCGTCCCATAGCGCTGCCGCGCGCGCGTTGGCGAGGTCGAGTTCGGTGCGCGGGGTGCGCGTGATATCGACCCAGTAAAGCGTGCCGTCGATTTTGGCGCGCTCGGCGTTGAGCCCGTTGTCGCCCGCGCCCACGAAGCGCGCGTGATTGAAACTGAGGCCGCGCTCGACCTCGGCAAGCCGCAAATCGACGACGCCGCTCGTGGTAAAGCCGGCATGGAACGACGCGTCGCCCTTAATCGTCGCCTCGACCAGTGAGAGCGGGTCGTCGCCGCGCACGAACGCCGCGCCGCTGCAATCGAGGCTGCCGTCGATCTCGGTGCGAAAGAGACTGGTGGGGCCGAAGTTGCCGGCGGTCAGGATGAGATCGCCGCCGATTACCGCACGGTCGCCGACGATCGGGCCGGTCGTGCTGCGCGAAAGGTCGAGCCCGGGGATGCGCGCGAAGGAGAAATCGACGCCCTCGGGGATGGCCGAGCTGAGGATGGTCACCGGCGAGGCGAGCGTCAGGTAGGAGAGGTCGAGCTCTCCATCGATCTTGGCGCCGCCGACACCGACTCCGCTCGGATGGACGTAGGGGCGCGCGGCGGGGTCGGCGGCGAGCCATCGGATGAGCGCGGCGCGGATCGTGCGCCCGGGATGCCATTCGGCGGCGTGCGCGGGATCGTTGGCCGGACTGTTGATGTCGTTGGTGGGACCGACCCAGAGCAGCGCGCGCCGCGGCGCCGCGTGCACCAGCTTGAGCTCGGCCTCGCTCAACGCGCCAAAGTTGTCGCGCGCCATCCGCTCCAGCGCCGCGCCGGCCGCCTCCGTGCTGCGATCGCCGCCCGAGAGCTGCGCGGTGGCTGCCTGCGCGTGAGCGAAGGTACAGCGGATGCCCAGGCTCAGCGCCGCCAGGAGCGCCGCGGTCACGCCGATCACCCCCGCGCGCGCACTATGCCCGCGGGTTTGACGCAGGCGAGACCGCGACAGTACAAGTGGGCTCGTCACGATTGCGAACCATTCGACCAGAGCGCGGAGGCAAAAGGCAATGCACGGAATCTCGCACGTGGCGATCGGCGTCGCTGACCTCGAGCGCTCACTGCGCTTCTATCGCGACCTGCTCGGCCTGCGCGTCACCCTTGACAAGGAGGAGCCGGTGCGGGGCTCCGAGCGGCTGTTCGCCGACCCCGTGCAGAACCGCCGCCGGGCGGTTTATCTCAAATGGAACGGCGGGCCGGAGGCGGGGTTTATCGTGCTCTCGCAAAAGCCCGGCGAACCCTCGGGGCGGCCGATCAAGCTCGACCAGGTTGGCATCCACCACTTCTCATTCTGGGTGAGCGACCTGCGCGAGCGGGTCGAGAAACTTAAGGCGGCGGGGGTCAAAATCCTGATCGGTCCGTACGAGTCCGACTCGATCGCCTACGGCGAGCCGCCGGGGAAAAAGGTCCTGACCTGCCTGTTCGAGGATCCCGACGGTATAATCCTGCAATTCGACCAGCGGCTAGGCTAGGACGCCGCGGCTAGCGTGGGGCGCCAGCCGCCGTGCAGCTGGGGCATTTGCCCGCCTCGGCCATCGCGCACAGACGCCTGCCGATTAGCTCGCCGGCCACCCGATGCCCGACCTTGTTCCAATGGCCGAAGCCCTCGCGCGTGTTGGCGAAGCCGTGGAGATAGACGTGATGCTGCTCGGCGTAGCGGAGCAGCGGCTCGGCCAGTGCCAGCACCTCGAAGCCCTCGCGTTCGCCGAGCGCGGCGATGCGGCGGTCGGGATAGAAGAGGTCGCTCACGCCGATCCGCTTCATGAAGTTGGCGCGCACCTGTTGATCGGGCCAGACCTGGATGCTGGTGTCGAGCGTCGTGACCAGGAAGGCCGCGCCGTGCGCCGCGACCTCGCGATGCATCTCGCTGATAAGCGCCTCGGTGACTTGCCAGGCGTCGCTCCACGCCTTGTCGGCGGGCGGCTTGTAGATGTTGTAGTTGATCGCCGCTTCGACCGGGGATTGCGCGGTCGGCCCGCGGCTGTGTTCGCGGATTATCGTCCATCCATTGCGCAGCATCGTGAGCAGTCCCGCCTTGCGATAATCGAAGCGCGTCATGCACCACAGCCGAAACGAGGCCGAGCTCCTGAACGGCCCCGCCGGTTCGAGCTTGCCATCGCGCTCGACAAAGAACGGCCGGCATTCGTCGCCTTCGAGCGATACTGAGTTGTTGCGGACGTCGTTGCCGAGAAAGACCGCGAGCACCACGATGTCGGGATGGTAGGGCCAGACCTTCTCGCGCAGCGTCACCAGCTCCTGCGCGGTGCCGTAGCCGTCAACGCCGAAGTTGAGCGCTTCGACGCGTTTGCCGCGAAACAGCGGGCATTGCGCTAGCGCGTCCGCCGCCACCGAGGCGAAGGTGTCCTCGTAGGGGACCTGCATCGCCTGGGTATAAGAGTCGCCGAGCACCGCGATGCGAATCGTCCCGGGCGGCTTGCGACGCGAAAAGTCGGGGCCGCGGAAGCCGTGTGCGTTGATGCTCACCCAGGCGCCGCCCTCGCGCCGATAGTAGCCGGCGGTGTTCGGCCGCAGCCCCCATCCGCGCGCGGCGTCGTAGCAATAGAAATAAGGGAACCAGTGGTTGGCGATGCGCACCCCGGCCTCGGCGATCAGCAGCGCGCCGACCACGCCGAAGAGAATCAGCGCCGCTATGCCTGCTGCCCTGCGTATCATCGGCTAACTTCGCCCGAACCCGGCCGCGCGAGCGCGAAGGGCGTTCGCGCGCTTCCGTTGACGAAAATCAAGCTGTCAACATAACGTAGGCGGCGGGCCGAGGGGAGACGCCGGCCGCCTCGGCTCATCGGCGCCTGCGGCGACACCTGGTCGCCCGGCGGACAAAAAAGGGCGGCGCGAGGGGTCGGATGCACATCGTCAAGAGCCACGACGAGATTCCCGACGACAATTACCGCAGGATGGTGCTGACGCTGATGGACCGCCAGGCGGGACGCGAGATCGCCACCGCCGAGGTCTTTGGCCAATGCGTGATCCACGCGCCCGGCGTGGACGACAAGATCCGCATCACGCGCTACCAGAACGAGGAGCTCAAGCACTTCAAACTGATCGCCAGGCTAATGGCCGAGCTGGGCGTCGATATCGAGGCCTACGTGCGCGAGCGCCGCAAAGCCGGCGCGCGCTTCACCGGCGACGAGGCCGACGTCCGAATCGAGGACTGGATCGACGCGACGCTGTTCAATTTCATGATCGACCGCGCGGCGACCTTTCAGCTCACCGAGTACACCAAGGGCAGCTACCTGCCGCTCGCCCGCGCCAACCAGTCGATCCTCAAGGACGAGGAGGGACACAAGAACTTCGGTGAAACGTGCCTGGTGGAGATGTGCCGCGACGCGGCGACGCGCGCCGAAATCCAGCGCCGTTTCAGGAAATGGTTCGTTGCCGCGATACGGATTTTCGGACGCCCGGAAACGGCCGGCAACCGCTATTGCATCGAGGTCGGCCTCAAGACGCGCGACAGCGGCGACGTCGCGGCCGCCTACCTCGATTCGATTCGGCCAGTGATGGCGCAATGCGGGCTGCGTTTTCCGGAGCGCCACGAGCTGCCGGTCGAGCTGCCGGCGCAAGTCGATCTCTCCGTGCCCGGCGCCGAATTCGCCGCCGCCCACCTCACGCATTGAACCGAATCCGAGCCCGAGAGGTGGCGATGGCGAAGTGGGTCGGACAGCCGCTCAAGCGCGCCGAAGATCCGCGCCTGCTGACCGGACGCGGCGCCTTCGTCGCCGACCTGCCGCTCAAAGAGCCGTACGCCGCGGCGATCCTGCGCAGCCCGCACGCCCACGCGCGCATCCGCGCGATCGACGCCTCGGCGGCGCTGCGCGCACCCGGCGTCGCCGGCGTGATCACCGGCGCCGACGCGCTCAAATACACGCAGCCGTTTTCGGTCGGCGTGCAGGCGCCGGTCAGGTACTACTGCATGGCGACCGACAAGGCCCGCTTCGTCGGCGAGCCGGTGGCCGTGGTCGTCGCGCGCGACCGTTATCTGGCCGAGGATGCGCTCGAACTCGTCCAGGTTGATTACGAACCGCTGCCGGCGGTGATCGATCCGGAGCGCGCGCTCAAGCCCGGAGCGCCGCTGCTCCACGAGGCCGTCGGCTCCAACGAGGCGTGCCATCGTCACATCGTTTACGGCGACGTCGAACGCGCCTTCGCCGAAGCGGACATCGTGATCCGCGAGCGTTTCCGCTACCCGAAATATTCCTCGACCCCGCTGGAGACTTACGGCGTGATCGGGACGTGGGATCCGACGACCGGAGTGCTCACGATCACGTCGAACTTCATGGGGCCGTTCATCTTGCACGCGCTGGTCGCCCGCGCTCTGGGACTGGCGGAGAACCGACTGCGCTTCGTGGTCCCGCCCGACATCGGCGGCAGCTTCGGCATCAAGACCAGCATCTTTCCCTACCTCGCGCTGATCGGGCTTGCTGCGATGCGCATCGGCGTCACCGTGCGCTGGATCGAAGATCGCCGCGAGCATCTGCTGGCCTCCTCCAGCGGCGTGGACCGTGTCGCCTACCGCGAACTGGCCGCGCGCAGCGACGGCACGATCCTGGCGATGCGCTCGCGATGGTACGACAACGTTGGCGGCTACGTGCGCAGTCCGGAGCCGGGATGCACATTTCGCCCGATCGGCAACTGGGTCGGGCCGTACAGCTTCACGAACCTCGAAGCCGACGCCCACGTCGTGATGACCAACAAGAGCCTGACCGGGCCGAACCGCGGCTACGCCTGCGGCCATCTGTACTTCGAGATCGAGCGGATGGTCGATCTGTTGGCCGAGCGGCTCGCGATGGATCCGGCCGAGGTGCGCCGGCGCAACTTCATCCGCCCCGCCCAATTTCCCTATCGCACGCCGACCGGCGGGCTCTACGATTCGGGCAATTATCCCGCAGCCTTCGAGCGTGCGCTCGAGGCCGCCGGCTACCCTGCGCTTCGCGAGGAGCAGCGGCGCGCGCGCGCCGCCGGCCAACTCTACGGTGTGGGGCTCGCGGTCGCGGTCGATCCGTCGGTTTCCAACATGGGCTACGTCACCGTCGCGCTCGATCCCGAGGTGCGCGCGCGTCCGGAATACCTGCCCAAGTCGGGCGCGATCGAAAGCGCGACCGTCAAGATCGATCCGCTTGGCCGGGTGACGGCTATCCTCGGCTCGGCGCCCCAGGGCCAGGGTCATCAGACGATCGTCGCCCAGATTATCGCCGACGAGCTCGGCGTGGCACCCGCCGACGTCACGGTGGTTGACGAGATGGACACCTTCACCCGCGTGTGGGGCATTTCCTCAGGCACCTATTCAAGCCGCTTCGGCTCGGTCGGCACCAGTGCCGCCGCGCTCGCTGCGCGCAAGCTCAAGGACAAATTGATTCGTCTCGCCTCGGCCCTGACCGAGACCCCGGCCGAGAATCTCATCTTCGCCGACGGGCGCGTGGTGGCGCGCGCGGGCGGCGGGCGCGCGCTGACGCTCAAGGAGCTGGCCGGGCGCGCGCACTGGAACACCGAATCGCTGCCGCGCGGGATGGAGCCGGGGCTCGAGGCGACGGCGGTGTTCGGCTTTCCGCTCGCCGACTCGCCTGACGCGCACGACCGCGTTAATTCATCGAACACCTACGGCTTTATCGCCGAAGTGATGGCGGTCGAAATCGATCGCGAAACCGCCGAGATCAAAATCCTGCGCTACGTCACGGTCCACGATGCCGGCGTGATAATCAATCCGCTCATCGCGGAGGGCCAGATTGTCGGCGGCGCGCTCCACGGGCTCGGCGGCGCGCTATGGGAGGAGCTCGCCTATGATTGCGAGGGGCAGTTTCTCTCCGGCACCTTCATGGACTACCTGGTGCCGTCGGCGAGCCAGGCGCCGCGGATTGAGGTCGCGCACATCGCCACTCCCTCGCCGTTCACAACGCTGGGAGCAAAAGGGCTGGGCGAGGCGAGCTCGATGACCGCGCCCGCGGTGGTCGCCAACGCGGTGAGCGACGCGCTCGCTCCGCTCGGCGTCCGCATCACCGAGCTGCCGATCACGCCCGAGCGCCTGTGGCATCTGCTCGACGGCGCGGGCCGGAGGGCGCAATGAAGCCGCCGCCGTTCGAGTACCATGCGCCTGCCAGCGCCGCCGAAGCGCTCGACCTGCTGGCGCGTCACGGCGCCGACGCGCGCCTGCTCGCCGGCGGCCAGAGCCTCGTTCCGCTCCTGAATTTCCGCTTGAGCGCGCCGGCAGTGATTGTCGATCTTAACCGCACTGCCGAGCTTGCCTACATCAAGGAGGATACCGGGCGTGTGCGAATCGGCGCGATGACGCGCCAGCGCACGATCGAATTCTCGCCGCTGATCAAAGCCCGCCTGCCGCTGCTTTCCGAAGCGACGCGCTGGGTCGGCCATCTGCCGACGCGCACCCGCGGCACGATCGGCGGCTCGATCGCGCATGCCGATCCGGCCGCCGAGTATCCCGCGGTCGCTTCCGCGCTCGACGCCGAACTGGTGATTCGCAGCGCCGGCGGCGCCGAGCGGGTCGTGCACCCGGCGGAGTTCTTCCGGGGCCTGATGACGACCGCGCTTGCGCCGGGCGAAATGCTCTCCGAGGTGCGGCTGCCGGTCGCGCCGCCGAACTCGGGATGTGCCTTCGAGGAATTCAGCCGCCGCCATGGCGATTTCGCGATAGTCGGTATCGCCGCGATGGTGGTTGTGGAGGGCGAGCGATGCCGCCAGGCGCGGCTGTCCGCGTGCGGCGCCGGCCCGATCCCGGTCCGCCTGCGCGGCGCCGAAGAAATCGTCGAACGCGGGGGGCTGGGCGAGCGCGTGGTGGACGAAGCGGCGGCGCGCGCGGCCCAGCTGGTCGATCCCGGCGCCGACCTGCACGCATCCGTCGAATATCGGCGCCATCTGACGCGCGTGCTGACGCGCCGCGCGCTTAAGCGTGCGATCGAAAGGGCGTGCGCCGTCAAGGGAAGCTAGCGATGGCGGAGCCGAGAAAGATCCAGATGACCGTCAACGGCCAGGTGCGCGAAGGATGGGCCGAGCCGCGGCGCCTGCTAGCGGACTTTCTGCGCGAGGAGCTGGGCCTGACCGGCACGCATATCGGATGCGAGCACGGGATCTGCGGCGCCTGCACCGTGCTGTTCAACGGCGAGGCCGCGCGCGCGTGCCTGATGTTTGCGGTGCAGGCCGACGGCGCCGAGCTGATGACGGTCGAGGGGCTGGCGCATGACGGCCGGCTCCATCCGCTCCAGGAAGCCTTCTGGGAGCATCACGGACTGCAGTGCGGCTTCTGCACGCCCGGGATGCTGATGGCGGCGTACGATTTCCTGCGCGTCAATCCCGATCCCAGCGAGCAGGAAATCCGCGAGGCGCTCTCGGCCGTGCTTTGCCGATGCACCGGTTACCTGGGGATAGTGCGTGCGGTCAAGGCGGCTGCGGAGCGGATGCGCGCGGTCCGGTAGAAGGGCGCGCAGCATGCGACGATGACCACGGCGGCTCGCGAACGCGGTTATCTGGAAATTCCCGAGCGCTTGAACGTCGGGGCGTACGTCATCGATCGCCACGTCGAGGAAGGGCGCGGCGGGCGTGTGGCCGCGTGGGCGGAGGGCCGCGGCTGGACCTTCGCCGAACTGCGCGAGCAGACAAATCGCTTCGCCAACGCGTTGCGCGCGCTCGGCGTGCGCCGCGGCGAATGCGTGATGCTGCGGATGGGTACCCGGCTGGAGACGCTGATCGCGCTGGTCGGCGTGATGAAGCTCGGTGCGATTGCGATCCCGACCAGTTTCCTGTTCCGCGAGCACGAGGTCGAAAAAATCCTGCGCAACAGCGACGCGGTCCTCGCGGTCTCGACGCCCGAGCTGCTCGGCCCGATCGAGGCCGTGTGCGCGCGCACGCCGGCGCTGCGCCGGCTGATCCTGGTCGGCGCGGAGAGCGGCGCGATCGATAGCCAGCGCACGTTTTCGTGGGAGCGCCTGATGGCCGACGCGTCGGACGAATTCACCCCGGCGCCAACCGCGTGCGACGACGTTGCCTTCGTAATCTACACCTCCGGTACCACGGGCGAGCCCAAGGGCGTCCAGCAGGCCCATCGCTGGCTGCTTGGCACCGGCGATCCGTACAACCGCGCGATGGTGAAGATGCGCCCTGCGGACGTCTGTTACCAGCCGCAAGACTGGTCGTTCATCTATGCGCTCGGGTCGGGATGCCTGTATCCGCTGATCGAGGGCGCCGCGATCGTTGTGCCGTACGGCCGCTTCGCATCGGAGCCGACGTTCGAGACGATCGAGCGCCATCGCGTGACCGTGCTCGCTGCCGTGCCGACCATCTACCGGATGCTGCTCACGGTGCCGGACGCCGAGCGGCGATGGCGGCTCGATTCGCTGCGCGCCGCCGTCAGCGCCGGCGAGTCGCTGCCCGCCGACACGTTCAATGAATTCCGCCGCCGCTTCGGCGTCACGATCCACGACGGCATCGGCCAGACCGAAACCCATATCTTCGTCGGCAACCGGATCGGGATGGAGGTCAAGCCGGGCTCGATGGGCCGGCCGCTGCCGGGCTACGAGGTCGCGATCCTCGACGATGCTGGTCGTCCGCAAAAGCCCGGCGAGCCTGGCCACCTGGTGCTGCGCAACGACCATCCGGGGCTGACCGTAGGCTACCGCAAAGCGGCCGAGCGCTGGGCCGAGGTCAACCGCGGCTCGTGGTACTACACCCAGGACGTCGCCTACGTCGATGGCGACGGCTACTTCTGGTACGTCTCACGCTCTGACGATTTGATTAAGAGCCGTGCCTATCTGATCTCGCCCAAGGAAGTTGAATCCGCGCTGCTCGAGCATCCAGCGGTGCTCGAAGCGGCAGTAGTAGGGATTTCGCACCCCCAGATCGGCGCACGGGTCAAGGGCTTCGTAACCCTGCGCGAGGGATACGCACCGTCGGAGACCCTCGCGGAACAGATCCGCGCCCACGCGCGCAGCGTAATCGCGCCCTACAAGGTGCCCCATCAGGTCGAATTCATGGCCGAGCTCCCCAAAAGCCCCAACGGCAAGATCCTGCGCCGCGTGCTGCGCGATCGCGGATGACGGCCACGCCGGAGCGACCGAGGAGCGGCGGAGAGGGCAGGGAGCGCGACACCTCGATGGGAACCGGCGGCGGCAAGCTGGTGGGAGCGCGCGTGCGGCGCGTCGAGGACCGCCGCTTCCTGACCGGACGCGCTGCCTACGTTGCCGACTATCTGCCGTCCGGCACGCTGCACGTCGCTTTCGTGCGCTCTGAGTACGCGCACGCGAGAATCGTCGCGATCGACACAGCGGCGGCGCGCGCAAGCGCCGGCGTCGTCGCGGTCGTCGCTGGCGCCGAGATCGCGCAGCAAGCGCGGCCGATGGTGGCGGCGTCGACGATGCCCGGCTACAAACTAACGCCGATCCCGGCGCTCGCGGTGGACGTCGTGCGATACGTCGGCGAGGCGGTCGCGGCCGTCGTCGCCCACAGCCGCTACCTCGCCGAGGATGCGGCCGAGCGCGTCAGCGTCGAGTATGAACCGCTTGAAGTCGTCAGCGATGCCGAAGCTGCGGCCGACTCGGGCTCGCCGCTGGTCCACGAACAGGCGGGCACCAACGTGCTGGTCGCTCGCGAGTTCGCGCGCGGCTCGTTCGAGCTGCCGTCCGGCGCCGATCTTATCGTAAAGGAACGCTTTAGATTTCACCGCGCGGCGGCGATCGCGATCGAGCCGCGCGGATGCGTTGCCGAGTACAATCCGGGTTCAGGCGAACTCACGCTGCATTCGGCCACCCAGTGCCCTGGAATCCTGCGCAGCGCGCTCGCGCTCCATCTCGACATCCCCGAGCATCTGGTGCGCGTCGTTGCGCGCGACGTCGGCGGCGGCTTCGGCGCGAAGTCCTCGGTATATCCCGAGGAGGTCGCGGTCGCGGCGCTGGCGCGGATGCTCGGGCGGCCGGTGCGATGGATAAGTGATCGGCGTGAGGATCTGCTGACCACGTCGCAGGGATGGGACGAGATTGTTGACGCTGAACTGCAGCTCAAATCTGACGGCACCATCGTCGGCTTGCGCGCGGAGGTTGTGGGCGACGTCGGCGCTTATTCGGTCTATCCGTGGACCGCCGTGATCGAACCGATTCAGGTCGTAAGCTTCCTGCCCGGGCCGTACCGGGTGCCGAACTACTATGCGCGTGCGCGCGCGGTCGCAACAAACAAGGCGCCGACCGGGCCGTATCGCGGCGTGGGGCGACCGCCAGCGGTCTTCGCAATGGAGGCGCTGGTCGAACGCGCCGCCCGCCGGCTCGGAATCGATCCCGTCGAGCTGCGCATGCGCAACTATGTGCGTGCCGAGGAATTTCCCTACAGGACACCCACCGGCATCGTCTGGGACCGCGCCGGATTCGCCGAGTGCATGGCGAAGGCGTGTGCGATGCTCGGCTACGCGGCGGCGCGCGCCGAGCAGCAGCGCGCGCGCGCGGGCGGCCGGCTGATCGGGATCGGATTTGCCTCCTACGTTGAGCTCACCGGGATCGGTTCGGCGACTCCGGCCGCGCCCGGGATGCCTGTGCCGGCGGGGACCGAAGCGGCGACCATCCGAGTCGATCCGTCGGGGACGGTCACCGCGATTTTCGGCGTCGCCTCGCACGGGCAGGGGCTGGAGACGGCGCTCGCGCAGATAGTCGCGGACGAACTTGAAGTGCCGCTTGAAAACGTGTGCGCGCGCTTCGGCGATACCGCCTCTGCCCCCTACGGCACCGGCAGCTACGCCAGCCGCGGTGCGGTGCTGGGCGGCGGCGCCGCCACTCTCGCCGCGCGCGCGATCCGTGACAAGGCGCGCCGCATCGCGGCGCATTTACTCGAGACCGATCCTGCCGAACTCGACGCCGGCGGCGGGGAGCTTTGGGCGCGCGGCGCGATCCGACGGCGGGTAAGCCTGCGCGATATCGCGCAGGCCGCGTACGCCGGCGCCAAACGCCTGCCACGCGGGATGGAGCCCGGGCTGGAAACGACGATTTTCTACGACCCATACTACGGCACTGCGACCGCGGCGACGCATGCCGTGATGCTGGAGATCGAGCGCGAGACGTGCGCGGTGAAGGTCCTGCGCTATGTCGTTGCCGAGGATTGCGGGCGCGTGATCAATCCGCTGATCGTGGACGGCCAGGTGCAGGGCGGCGTCGCGCAGGGGCTCGGCGCGGCGCTGCTTGAAGAGATGGTCTACGACGACGCCGGTCAGCTGGTCAGCGGTACCCTGATGGATTATATCGCGCCGTCGGCGTCGGAAGTGCCCGCGGTCGAAGCGCACCATCTGGCTGCCGAGTCGCCGACCACGCTGGGCGGTTTCCGCGGCGTTGGCGAGTCGGGAACGATCGGCGCGCCAGCCGCGATTGCCAACGCGATCGCAGACGCGCTTGCGCCACTCGGCGTCGAGCCGGCCGAACTGCCGCTCACGCCCGAGCGCATCTTCCGACTCTGCTTGCGCGCTGGTGCGCCTGGTTATTGACCTTGGACCGCGCCGCCGCGACGGCGCGGTGCGACAATGGAGGGATTAAAGCGATGACGAAGCACGCCCTGACCGCCGCCACCTCAGCCGCCATCGTGCTCGCGCTGGGCTTGCGCAGCCCGGCCTTGTGCGCCGAAGGCGCGATTCACCCGGCACCGGTGAGCGCCACGGTGAGCAAGACACCGCCGGGCTACAGGCCGGCCAATCCGACGGTCATCCCGGAGCAGCTGCCGCCGTTGCCCGCGGCCAAGGTCGTGCATATCAAGCTCGCGCTGATGAACGAGACCGTTGACATTGGCGGCGGGCGCAAGTACCAGGCGTGGACCTTCAACGGCACGGTGCCCGGGCCGGTGCTGCACGCGCGCGTCGGCGATACCGTCGACGTCGAGCTCACCAATACCGCCACGATGGGCCATTCGATCGATTTCCACGCGGGCTTGGTGCCTAACGAAGTCGGATACCAGACGATTGAACCCGGCCAGACGCTCCACTTCACCTTCGTCGCCTACTATCCGGGCGCGTTTCTCTACCATTGCGGGACAGAGCCGGTGCTGCTGCATATCGCTAACGGCATGTACGGCGCGATCATCGTCGATCCCAAGGGTGGATGGGGCTCCGGCCAGAACTTCGTCCTCGTCCAGAGCGAGTTCTACACCGAGCCAGTGCCGGCTCATCCCGATCTACTCCAGGGCGACCTGACGAAGATGATGCATGGTGTCGCCGACGTGGTGACCTTCAACGGCAGGGCCAACCGCTATATCGACGCTCCGCTCTCGGTGAAGACCGACGAGCCCGTGCGCATCTTCCTTATCAACGCCGGACCCAATCACATCTCGGCGTTCCACGTGATCGGTTCAATCTTCCAGCGGGTCCTAGAAGATGGCAACCCGCGCAACGTGACGGTTGGCCGGCAGACCGTTAACGTGCCTCCGGGGGGCGGCGCGGTGCTCGAGCTGACGCTGTATCAGGCCGGACGCTATACCTTCGTCACCCACGCGTTGGGTGACTCCACGCTGGGCGCGATGGGCCGCTTCATCGCGCACTGAGCGGAGAGCAAGGCGCGCGCGCCTTTCAGTGCTTGCCGTAGTCGAGCGGGACTCCCCTGCGCTGGGCCAGAATATAGGCTTCGAGCGCACGCATCTTGGGATCGTTGGGAGCCAATGTTGCGCCCCTGACCGGATTCTCGATGCACCAGTCGATCATGTCGCGCAGCAGGGCGACGCGCTGGAGCTGCACTTGGTACTTGGGATAGGTCTCCGGATGGGTGTTGGCGGCGTTGGGATGGCACATGTCGCAGCTCACGCCGATCGTGCTGCCGAGCAACTTGGCCGAATGAAAGACCTGGTTGCCGTACTCCACGAAGGCGTCGGTTTGCGCTTTCCAGATCTTGTAGTCGCGCTCATGGAAACTTGCGTACGTGTCGCCCTGCTGTGACTTGGCCGGCGCGGCAACGCCGGGGCCGGCTATACTCGGCTGACCCGCGGCGGGTCCGCTACTGGCGGCTGAGGGCTGCTCCTTCGCCGACCCTGGCCCGGCCTCACCGCCGGCCTGCGCCATCACCCAGTGCTGGTCGGGATGCTTGCGCTGCCATCCGGCCATCAGACGGCGCGTGACTTCGAGCGCTTGGGCGCGGCTCATCTGGTGCCCGGGCTTGAGGCCCTTGACCTCGGTGCTGGTGACCCCGTCGCAGAGCTGAATTACGGCTCCGCCGTTCGTGGCCAGTGGCACGCGATGCGTGGTGACGGGGTTGGCGTCGGCGCGTGCGGGGCGGCGGCCGAATCCAGCGTAGGCGGCTGCGCCAGCTGCGCCGATGATGATCGCGATGGCGGCTATTCTGCTGCGAAGCTGCATGTTCTTTTCCATCGGCCGGTTCAGTGCTCCGCTGCGCGCTTGAGACGGTGCGCGGCGGTCTCAGTAGCTGGCGAACTGCGGCGCGGGAGGCTTATCGACTTTGCCGTCGGAGACCAGGTAGTTCGCCTTGACCGTCACCGGGTTGCGGTCCCAAAGGTTGTAGATCGTATCAACGAGGCTGTCGGCGCGGACGGTGAACTCGCCGTCGCCGCAGCCGTCGAATTGATCGAACGGGTCGGCGCGATTCATCTGCACCGTCAGCTTGGGCAGCCCCTCGGGCGCATATGGCCACGGCCACGCTGTCGAGAGCATCCCGTAAAAGCTGATATTCCCGATCTGGTTAAAGAGCATCTGATGCGTGTGTCCGTGGATGACAGTGACCTTGCGGTAGGGGCGCAGAATCGCCTGCACCTCGCCGGCGTCCTCGGTCCAGAAATTCCACGGGCGGTAGTACTTGTAGAGCGGCGAATGGGAGAAGACGAGGATCGGCGTGGCGGGCGGATACTTCGCCAGGTCCTTTGTGAGCCATTCGCGCTGGGCTTCGCCGACCTCGAAGCGCGACTGGAGCGCGTTGTCGAGCCCGGCGACAGTTTGCATCCGCTGCTCGGGCGTCATCTTGCGCGCGGTCCAGAAGTCCTTTTCGTACACGCTCTGCAAGACCACGACGTGCACGCCTTTCCAGTCGAAGGAATAGGTCGGCGGTCCGAACAGCTCCTGCCATTTCTCGCCCAGGTCAAGAAACCAGTCGTGCTCCCCGACCATCATCTTCACCGGCGCTTTGAGCGTGCTCAGGATCTGGCGTCCCAGTTCGAGCTGCGCGGGGCTGCCGAGCTGGGCCAGATCGCCGCCATAGAGCACAAAGTCAGGTTGCGGATCGAGCGCGTTGACGTCGTCGACCGCCTTGACGATCGCGCGGACGAAGCGCTGGTTGAGCGTGCGCTCGTAGAGATGGGCGTCCGAGATATAGGCGAAGCGGAATGGCGCGCCGCCCTGCGCACCCGTCTTCGCCCATCCCTTGTCCACCGCGGCGTCGGCCACCTCCACGAGCTGGAAGGTATGGGGTGGCGTCAGCCCCTTGCCCATCGCCGCGGCGAGCGTGGCCGCCGACAGCTTGAGAAACGTGCGTCGGTCGCAATTGCGCAGCGCTGTGAGCACGCGGCCGCGCGCTTCGTAATATTTGGTCTCGACGCTTTTGTGGCGCGCGGCCATAACCGATCCTCCGCAACGATACGTCCGGGCGCAGAGGCGCCCTTCAATATCCGCCCAGCAACGCCGGGTCTTCGCGCATCGCCGCCTGGCCCGGTCCGATATCGCCAAAGGGGCCGCCGAAGCCGGGGCCCTTGCGTCCCTTGCGCCCCATCGCGGCTTCGGTGTCGCGTTGCGGACGCGTCGTGCGCGAAAGCTTGAACTGGCGCTCGTACTCGGCGCGCGCCTGTTTCATGTAGGGCTCGCTGGTGAGCGAAAGCAAAAAGGCCGCGAGATCGTCCTCCTGCTGCTCGCTCAGGCCGAGCGGCACGATTCCGCCGTCAAGGAACGGGTTCTGGACCCCGCCCTTGTTATAGTGGTCGAGCGTGTCCCAGATCGTCGCCTGTGAGCCGTCGTGGAAATAAGGCTCGGTGAGATAAAGGTCGCGCAATCCCATCGTTCTGAACGCGCCAATGTCGTGCGGCTGGCGCGTGACCAGGAAGCGGCCGAGTTCACTGAGGTCGGTCGAGATCGCGAGTTCGTCGATCTGGCGCTCGCCGCCGCCTTTGGCGAGCAGCGCGAGCGCCTGGCGCGCATGGGGAACGAAACTCGCCGCATGCGCGGAGACGCCAATGTTGTGGAAGCGGTCGTCGGTGAACAGCGGGCGCGTCGGATTCCATCCGTGGCACGACATGCAGCGTCCCTGGCCGTTGAAGGTCGCCCATCCACGCAGCTGCTGCTCGGTGAGCGCCTTGCTTTCGCCCGCCATGTAGCGGTCGAAGGGCGAGTCGAAGGAGATCTGCGTGCGTTCGTACACCGCGATCGCGCCGACGATGTTCTGGTAGGTGGGCGCCTGCTTGAAAGCCTGCTTGAACAGGGGCTGATACTCGGCCAGCGCGCGGACCTTCTCCACCACCGCCTGCTCATTCGGCATCCCCATCTCCACCGGGTTCAGGATCGGCTGCTTGGCCTGATCCTCGAGCGTCGGCGCGCGTCCGTCCCAGAACTGTTCGATGTTGAACAGGGCGTTGAGCACGGTTGGGGCGTTGCGCTTGCCGAACTTGCCGTGCACGCCCATCGAGGTCGGCAACTGATCGGTAAAGCCCTTGTCGGGATCGTGACAGCTCGCGCAGGAAACCGTGTTGTCCACCGAAAGGCGCGGGTCGAAGAACAGCTTTTTGCCCAGGGCGACCTTAGCCGCCGACTGCGGATTGTCTGCCGGTACGACCCATTTGTAGAGTTGATCGGGGAATCCAGGTTGGTTGACGCTCTTCGGCTCAGCCGACCGTCCCGCCTTGGGTGCGGGGACGGTGGCTCGTGCCACGAGTCCGCTGCCGATGACTGCGGCCGCGGCTAGCGCGGTTAGGGTGGCGAAGAACCTCGCAGACATGGCCGTCCTCCGCAGCCAGATGCCGGCACTGTCTTACGCCGGCGCTTCGATCGCGGCCTCGCCTATTCGGCCAACAACCAGGCGATTGGTTGCTCACAGTCCTGCTGACTGGAGCAAACTCTCCGTAGCGAGTGACGAACAGCGTGATGCTACGCTAGCACGCCTGTCAGTGCTGACCAAAGAATAATTTGTAGAGTGACCAGACCCCGCCTAACCCAGCCGGACGTACTCGAAGTCCAGTGGCTGGCCGTTGATGCCCTTGGCGGGCGGCGCGATCCATCCGGCCACCTTGCCCGGTTGGTACACTGCTCGCATCAGCTCGGCGTTGCGCGTGCGATCTTCCTCGGTCGGCAGCCATGCGCCGCGGCGCGCCGCGAACTCCTCGGCCGACAGCCGGTTGCCCTGTGGATCGTAGCAGGCCGTGGCGAATGCGCCGACCTTGCGGTTGAAAGCGGGATGCGGAAGCGTCAGGCGCTCGCCAAGGCCGCGCGCGGCAAGCTCGCGGTTCCATCGCGCCAGCCCGCGCTCGCAGTCCTGGACGTAGGCGTCACGCAGGATCGCGTTCATCGCCCGGCGCAGCGGGATACGCTGCATTTCTCCGCCTGGCATCCGCAGTTCGTAGTAGCCCTCGAGCGCGCGATGGTCCCCGTACACTCCGGAAGTGTGCTCTCGAAAGCGTCCCTTAAGCCCGGCGGCAAAGTAGGTCGCGGCGTTGCTCGAATCTTCCGCGCCGAAGAGGTCAAGGCTCTCCGAGAACCACAAGTTGATATACTTCTGGATCACGCCGAGGGGGATCGCGCCGAGCGCGTAGAGGTCCGCGCGCCCTGAATCCTTCATCAGATCGGCGCTGCGCTGCACGACGCGCTGCACGCCGGTCTCGCCGACGAACATGTGATGTGCTTCCTCGGTGAGCATGAAGCGGGTGGTGCGCGAGAGCGGATCGAAGCCGCCTTCGGAGAGCGACTCGAGCTGATATTTGCCGTCGCGGTCGGTGAACATCGCGAAACAGAAGAAGTCCAGCCAGTCGCGGATCGGCGCGTTGAAGGCGTTCAGGATACGTGGATGGTCGCGATGGCCGCTGCGCCGGACGAGCAGCTCTTCGGCCTCCTCGCGTCCGTCGCGGCCGAAGTAGCGATGGAGCAGGTAAACCATCGCCCACAGATGGCGCGCTTCCTCGACGTTGACCTGGAACAGGTTGCGCAGGTCGTAGAGCGACGGCGCCGTCTTGCCCAGATGGCGCTGCTGCTCGACCGAGGCCGGCTCGGTGTCGCCCTGGGTCACAATGATGCGGCGCAGTTCCTTGCGCAGCTCACCCGGCACCTGCTGCCACGGGTCGAGATCGGCATGGTCGCCGAAGCCAATCCTGCGTCGCTCGGGCGGGGCCAGAAAAATCCCCCATTGGTACTCGGGCATCCGCACGTAGGCGTAATGCGCCCAGCCGTCGGCCGAGGCACCGATGGCCGTGCGCAGATAGACCTGCGAAGTGTCAAAGCCGTCGGGACCGACCTCGTTCCACCATTGAAGAAAGCGCGGATGCCAGGTCGCGAGCGCGCGCCGCAGCTGCGGGTCGCTGTCGAGCTCAACGTTGTTGGGAATTTCACCGTGCATGGATAACTCCGAATCGCGGCTGTGCGCGGTTCAGGTGCGCCGGAAATCGAACTGCGGACTTTGCGGCTGGCCGTAAAGCCTGAGCGCCCCGTGCTCGCCGACCGCGTTGGGGCGCTGGAAAATCCAGTTCTGCCACGCCGAGAGCCGCCCGAAAATCCGCGTCTCCATCGTCTCCGGCCCGGCGAAGCGGATGCTCGCCTCCATCGCGGTCAGGGCGTCGGGCGAGAGCGACAGCCGCTCGCTTATCGCAAGCCGCAGCTCCTCTTCCCAGTCAAGCTCGTCGGGCGCGACGGTGGCGAGCCCCGCTTCCAGCGCCTCGTCGGCGTCGAAGACCCGTGCGGAGGCAAGCGCGACGGCGTGTGCGGGGTCGGCCACGAAGCGGGTTTGCAGGCGGCTTAGCCCGTTGCTCATCGGCAGCGCGCCCGCATTGAGCGGACCAGTCGCGATTCGCGCGCCGGCGCCGCTCTTCATGTATATCCGGTCGGCGGCGAGCGCGAGCTCGAGCAGCCCGCCGCCGAAGCACGCGCCGGGTTCGACGAGCGCGAAGAAGCTCTTGGCGGTGAGGTCGAGCCGCTTGAGCACGCGTTTCATCAGCAGAATCGTTTCGTTGATGAACCAGTCGGCGCGCCGCTCCCACATCCGGCGCTCCAATTCGAGCACGCGCTCGAGCTCGCCCTGGGACCTGATCAGTACCAACCCGATCTCTGGATAGTTGCAGCGCAGGCGAAGCAGCGCGTCGTCGATTTCACGGAACAGCCTGAGTGGATAGAAGTCGGCCCCCAGCGCCGCGGGCTCGGCGGGAATCGCGGGCACGCCCGCCGGCCCTTCAACGATCATTTCGGCGAGGCGCCGGCTGCGCTCGAGCCGCAGCGTCAGATGGCGGTAGCGGATCTGCTCGTCGCTCTCCGCGGGCGAGAGCGCGTCGAGCGTGATGCCCGCGCGCCCGGCGCGCGCCGGATCGACGAGCGCCTCGACGCGCGCCTCGACTGCCGCGTCAAAGCGCGAGCGCGGCGCGATCGCATCCACCAATCCCCATTTCACCGCCCGCTCGCCGCGCACGCCCTCGGCGAGCGTGACGAAGAGGTCGGCGAGGTCGCGCCGCACCTTGCGCTTGTCCACCAGCCGAATCAGCCCGCCCGTGCCCGGCAGCACCCCTAGGTAGGGGATCTCGGGCAGGCTCACCGCGGAACGGCGGTCGTCCACCAGGATGAGCTCGTCGCAGGCCAGTGCCAGTTCGTAGCCGCCGCCGCTGCACGTGCCGTTGAGCGCCGCCAGATAGCGCTGGCCGCTGTGCCGGCTGGCGTCCTCGATTGCAAGCCGGGTCTCGTTGGTGAACTTGCAGAAATTGACCTTGAAACCGTGCTCGGAGCGAGCGAGCATGAAAATGTTGGCGCCGGCGCAGAACATCCCCTCGGTCGCGCTGCTCAGCGTGACCACGCTGACGCCCGGATGCTCGAAGCGCAGGCGCATGACGGCGTCGGCGAGCTCGATATCAACGCCGAGGTCGTAGGAGTTGAGCTTGAGCGCGTAGCCGGGGCGCAGGCCGCCGTTTTCGTCCACCTTTATCAGCAGGCGGGCGCGGTCGCGCTCGGCCTCGAGCTTCCAATGACGGTAGCGGCACGGCTCGGTCTCGAAACGGATCGGCTCTTCCATGGTTCCTGGCGACGGTTCGGCCCCAAGGGCACTCTATGCGATATAATGCATCTGATGTCAAGCATCATTATGCATGTGGAAGCGTCGCGGGAGCTGCGCGGCCGCGATGCGTGCGCGGCGGATCGTTGCCAGCAAGTCGCGCAGCGACTGTGCGGGAGTTCTGCCCGCGGTGTCGAGCCGGGCGTCGGCCTTGGCGTACAGCGGCTCGCGCTGGGCGAGGATCCGCCGCATGTCGGCCATCGCCTGCGTCGCGCTGACCCCGGCGCTCATCCGGTAGTCGCCCTGGCGCCGCACGCGCTCCCAGTACTCGCGGGGCGAAGCCTGCAACCAGACCGTGTAGCAGGACTCGAGCAGGCGCTCGAAAGTGGACAGTTCGGAAACGAGGCCGCCGCCCGCCGCAATCACGACTTGCGCGTGCGCGCGCAGCAGACTCTCGACCGCGCGCCGCTCGTAGCGCCGGTAGGCGGCCTGGCCGAGGAGGTCGAATATCTCGCCGACGCTCATCCCCGCGGCGCGCTCGATTTCGCGGCTGAGCTCCACGAAGCGCCAGCCGAGCCGTTTCGCAAGCGCCGCGCCAAGCGTGCTCTTGCCGGCGCCGCGCAGTCCGATTAGCGCGATTCGCTCGAGCCGTGCCGGTCGTTCGCCGAAGCGCCGCGCGAGCAGCGCGGCAGCCTCGGCCAGTTCGGCGGGCGAGAGCCGACGCAGGCGCTCGGCCAGCAGTGCGTATTCCACTGGCGGCACCTCTTCGCCGACCAGCTCGGCGAGCGGGACGTCAATTGCGGCAGCGACGCGTCTGAGCAGCGTGATCGAGAAATTGCCGCATCCGGCTTCGAGCTGGGCAAGATAGCGCTCCGAAACTCCCGAGTCGTGGGCCAGCATCCGGCGCGTCATTCCGTGGCGTGCGCGCGCGTCGCGCACGCGCGCGCCGAGCAGCTTCAGGAATTGCGCAGGGCCGCCGCCGCGATCGCCGTCCGGATGCGGAGCGGCGCGGCGCGCGGTGCGCGGCGATGGGCGTCCGTTGCGTTCCCCAACATGTGTCCGTGGATGCATTATAATGCATCCAGTGATATACGAAATCGCGCCCGGGCGGCAAGAGCGGACGGAGCCCGACCGCCTAGTAGCCGCCTGGGGTCGCGGTCGCCGCGGGCGCCGGCGCGGGTTCCGACGAGTAGCTCGAAGAATAGCTGTACGGATTAGGTGCCGCGCACGCCGCAACCCCAAGCCCGAGGATTAGTGCGAGTGCCAAGGAAAAGAGCGTCCTCATCGCCGGATCCTCCCGCGGCTGGCAAACGGGATCGAAGGCCGCACGGTTCCCCGGGACAGAAACAGCCCTTCGTGCGGCAGCTAGGTCGGCCGGCGCGACTTTTCGCCCGGCGCAAGATGCAGCTCGGCGACCGGGTTCAAACCGGAAGTCCAATGGAGGTTGCGCCGGAAGACCTCCATGTCATGGCCGGGAACCACGCGCGGCAGCTTGTCGCCGATTATCCCGGCCATCCGCTCGAACACCTTCATCACGTTCCACGGATTGCCCTGGATATAGCCCGGCGGCCACATCTTCTCGAGGTTCGCGTACCAGTACAGGCAGTCGCCGGCGGCGATATGCGGACCCGCCGAGGTTTCGATCTCCACCCACTGCGAGCCGAAGGTGTGCGATTCGGCGGCGAGCCTGCAGGTGACACCGGGCGCGACCTCGCGGTCGCCATCGAGCAAGGTCACGCGCCCGGCGCGGAGCGCCTCGTCGAAGCGGTCGAAGTTCTCCCAGTTGATCGAGGACAGCGCCCACGAACCCGAACCGGCAGTCCTGATCAGTTCGCCGCGGCGCAGGCGCGTCCAGCCTTCGTACTCCGCGCGCTGGACATATACGCGCGCGTTGGGAAACGCGCCGACATTGCCGGCGTGGTCGGCGTGCATGTGGGTCAGGATTACGGTATCGACCTCCTCCGGCCGGAAGCCGATCTTGCCCAGCACCGCCGCGGGCCATTCGATGTGGGTGAACACGCCGGACAGCTTTTCTTCGGCCGAGGCGAAGCCGCTTTCGCCGAATCCGGTGTCGATCGCGATTACGCGCCGTTGCGCGCTCGCCGGCGCGGAGACCAGCAGCGTGTAGAGCATCGGGATTTCGAACGTCCCGGTGTTGCTGGCGATGGGCGAACCGCCCATAAAGTCGCCCGACACCATCGTGCGCGCATAGCAGAGCACCCAGATCGAATAGTCAGCCGCCATCGCTTTCTCCCCGCTCGATTCGCCGCCCTGCGGCCGGCCCACGAAGCCGGCATCCGGCGCGCCACGCTCACGCGCTGAACTCGACCACCGCCGCACCGCTGCCCCAGATCGAGCCGTAGCCCAGGAGCTTGCCGGTGATGCGCCCGGCTTCCATCGCGCCCATCAGCCAGTAGTAGCCCTTGAACTGCATGTCGGCGCCGGTCTTCGCCGCGTAATCCGGCACGCGGTCCATCGCCTCCCTGCATTTGCCCGCGGCCATCAGGTCGAGCATCGCGCGGTTGTGCGCGTCATCCTCGGGGCTTGCGATATGGTCCTCAGCGTCGCTTATCTCGCGCGTGAAGTAATGGCCCGACAGGCCGCTGGACAAGACCGCAACGGCGCGCCTGCCGAGCGCGCGGACCGCGTCAGCGGCGGCGCGGCCCAGCGCGAGCTCCTCCTCGCGTCCCGCATAAATGTTGCACGACATGCAGACGACCGGGATTTCGTTTTTCGGGTTTAGAAAGTCGAGGGCGACCAGGGTGCCGGTGTCCACCGGGAAGCCTTCGTAATCGACTGCGCGTACCTGGAGGCCCGCGGCGGTTCCGAGTTCGATCGTCTTGCGCGCCAGTTCGACGTCGGTGCGGAAGTCGTACGGCAGATCGCCGAGGTCGTACCAGTTTTCGTCAACGTGCAGGCCGCACGGGTTTGCGCGCGCCTGCACCAGATGCCCGAGCACGGAAATCCACTGCGTGCTGAAGATCACCAGCACGTCGGGCCGCGCCTCGAGCGCGTTGGCGCCCGCCGTCCGGCACGCCCGGCGCAGCTCCTGGCGGCTCGCCGCGTCGCGCGGCAGCATCACGTGCGGCATGCCCGGCATCAGGTAGCCGCGGACGATTCGCCCCTCAGGCATCGGCGTTGGCTCCGTCGCCGCCCGCCGCCGAGAGGTCCCATTCGACCACCGCGTTGCCGGTAGCGATCACGCTCCAGTAGCCGTGCACGCGCGCCGGGACCTTCGGAAATCCCATCGCCGCGAGCATCCAGAACAGCCCGCCCGACTTCACCTCGGCGCCGGTCCTTTCGATAAACTCGGGCAGCACCGCCAGCAGCTCGTCCATCCTGCCCGAGCGCATCAGCCCGAGCACGCGCATGTCCCACAGGTAGTTGGCGTGGCTGAAGACGTGCTCCTTGCTCATGTCCTCGGGCAGGTTGGGGTCGGGCTCGCGATCGAAGTGCAAGTGCGAGAGCGTATTGCTCGCGGCGAGCACGGCGCGCCGGCCGGTCTTCTCGATCGCGCGGCGCGTGGCGCGGCCGAGCTTGTACATTTCTTCGATCCCGACGTTGAGCGAGAAGTAGTAGGGCGAATTGTTCGCGCTGAGGCTCAGGATCGGGATGTCCCAGTCGGGATTGAGCATGTGCGAGGTGACGATCGTTCCGTAGTCGAGGCGAAAGTTGGGGTTGGTCATCTTGCGCGCGATCAACCCCTCGGCGCGCGCCTCGTCGTATACCGCGTCGGCCAGCTCGACGTCGATCGCGGTGTCGAACCTGTAGCGGAACAGATGCGGGAAGATCGGATCGACCGAGAGCCCTTTAAGGCGCGGCACGCGGCTGACGTGATGGCCGACCAGCGTCATCCAATGCGGCGTGTGGACGACGATCACATCGGGTTTGAGCTGTTTGATCTTCGCGCGGCAGTTGTCGTACGCCCAGCGCAGGACCTCCCATCCGCCGCTCGAACGCGGGATGTTCTGCGGAGGATTCTCGCCGTAAACCAGATGTGGCGGATGCGGAGCGATGAAGCCGCAGACGATCGAGCCTTTGCCAGCCATCTCCGGGCGCCCTCCGGGCGATTTGGTTTTGTTCTGCGCCCCCGGGCCGTCCGAGGGCGGGCCGAGTCTACTCTCTTGTCGCGTCGTTGGGGAAGCGAGCGGCGCGACGCCCGACCTTTGCGCGGTCACCGTTGACGCCGAATCGGCGATAGCGGATAAGGCAGGAACGGCGGCCCGCCGCGCCCGTCCGGGGGAATCCATGGAACTGACAGAATTGCGCAGACGAATCCGCGGCAACGTGACCTCTACGGACGACGGCGGTTACGAGGCCCTGCGCCGCGCGATGGTGTGGAATCGGCTGGTGCCGCAGCGCCGGCCGCGCGCAATCGTCGAAGCCGCCAGCGAAGCCGACGTGGTCGAGGCGGTTCGCTTTGCACGCTCCAACGGGTTCAAGGTGGCGATCCGCGGCGCCGGGCATAGCTGGGTCGGCTTCGCGCTGCGCGACGACAGCCTGTTGATCGATCTGGGCCGGCTGAACAACGTAGCGATCGACCGTGCGCGGCGCAGCGCGACGATTGGTCCCGCCGTGCGCGGTCGCGAATTCAACCGGATGCTGGCCGCGCAAGGCCTGGCGTTTCCGGTCGGCCATTGCCCGACCGTCGCGATGAGCGGGTTTCTGCTCAACGGCGGGCTTGGCTGGAACTTCAACGCCTGGGGGCCGGGCTGCTTCAGTATCACCGCGGCGAGGGTGGTGACCGCGGACGGCCGCCAGGTCATCGCGAGCGAGAGAGAGAACTCGGATCTATTGTGGGCGATCCGCGGCGCGGGGCCGGGGTTCTTCGGCGTGATCACCGAATACTCACTGCGGCTTTATCCCGCGCCGGCGGCGATCACGACCAGCAATTACTACTATCCGCTCGAGCGGGCGGAAGAGGTCGGCGCGTGGGCCGGTAAGATTGCGCGCCAGCTACCGAAGCACGTCGAGATGACGATTTTGACCGCGGCCGCGCCGCCCGCGATCGCGGGCCGATGCGCTTCCAGCCGCGGCTTTGCCTGCCTCGTGAGCGCGACCGCGTTCGTCGATAGCCCGAACGAAGCGGCTTCCACGCTGGCCATCCTCGACAGTTGCCAGGTCGCCGGCCTGCTCAAGGAGCCGAACCTGCCCACGCCGATCGACACCCTGCACGACGTGGGCGCGATGGCGTGGCCGGAGGGCCATCGTTATCTTGCCGACACGTTGTGGACGAACTCGCCGCCGGGCGCGGTGCTGGCGACTTTGCGCGATAACTTCATGCGAGCGCCGTCGCCGAAGTCGCATGGGGTCTTCGTGCCGGCGACCGGGCCGCGCTCGCCGCTGCCGGACGGCGCCTATTCGATGACGGGCGACGCGCTGCTGCTGTGTTATGCGGTATGGGAGCGCGTCGAGGATGACGCCGCCAACGCGGCGTGGCATCGCACGACGGTTGCGGCCCTCGATCCCTACGCCATTGGCCACTACGTTGGCGAATCGGACATCATCGGCGACCCACGCCGCGCGCAACGCTCCTACGCCCGGGCCAACTGGGAACGCCTGCAGGCGCTGCGCCGCAAGTACGATCCCGACGGGCTATTCCCCGCGCGCTTCGACGAGTAGCCGTCAACGGGCGCGGCGGAATTTGGGCAGCGTCACCTGGGGCGTGACGTCGTCGAAGACAACCTCGACCGGCATCCCGAGCGCCAACTCGTCGGGCTTGATGTCAGTCACCCACGCCACCATCCGCACGCCCTCCTCGAGCTCGACCACCACTACCGGGTATGGCACCATCGGCGCGAACTGCGGCAGGAAGGGCTGCGCCGCGACGGTCCACGAAAAAATCTTGCCTTTGCCCGACGAGCGCGCCCATTCGAACTTGAACGAGCCGCACCTCGCGCACATGTCGCGCGGGATATGCCGCCACGCGCCGCAATCGGCGCATCGCTGGAAGCGCAGTTCATGCGCATGGCAGTACTTGTAGAAATCCTCGGCCGGCCCGCGCATCCGCGGCAGCGGCAGCTTGTATTCGCTCTGCGTCTCGGCCATCGCGCTACCTCCTCAGGATCGCCAGTCCGCCGTCGCCGAAGTCGCCCCATCCAGTGACCAGCCCGACCTCGGCGTCCTTGACCTGGCGCTCGCCGCATTGGTGGCGCAACTGGCGCGTGGCCTCGACGATGTGGTTGATGCCCCAGACGTGGGCCTCAGAATGAAGCCCGCCGTGGGTGTTGAGCGGCAGCTCACCGCCGAGCCCGATCCGCTCCATCGTGACGAAGTCCTTGACCTCGCCGCGTTTGCACAGGCCGAGCGCTTCCATCTGGAGCATCACCACGTAGGTGAAGCAGTCGTAGATTTCGGCGAAGTCGAGGTCCTGCGGTGTCACGCCGGCCATCTTGAACGCCTTGGGTGCGGCGAAGCTGAGCCCGATGACGAACGGGTCGGGACGCGCGGGGATGTCGTCGGCGGGGTAGGGATGGCCCTCGGCGACGCCCGAGATGTACACCGGCGGACATTTGAGGTCGCGCGCGCGTTCGGGCGAGGTGACGATCACGGCGCCGGCGGCGTCGGTTTCCAGGCAGCAGTCGTACAGGCGGAACGGATAGGAGACCCATCGCGCCTTGAGATAGTCGTCCATGGTCAGCGGCCGCCCGCGCATGAGGGCCTGCGGATTGAGCTGAGCATGCTTGCGCGAGGTCAGCGCGATCGTGCCCATCGCCTCGAACGGCGTGCCGTACGTTTTCATGTGGCGGGTGGCGAGCCAGGCGTACCATTGCACCGGCGCCATCGCGCCATACGGCAGGTAGTAGGCGCCGATCGTTCCCGCCAGCGGACCCGGCGGCGCCGAGCTGCGGCCGCCCCCGCCGCCCGCGCTCACCCGCATCACCGAGTACCCGTTCCATCCGCACGGCACCAGCACGCAGTTGGCGACGCCAAACGCGATCGCCATCGCCGCGCTTTGCAGTGCGACCACCGGGCTCGCGCCGCCCATCTGGACGTAGGTCGAGTAGCGCAGATCCTCGATCCCCAGGTTGGCCGCGAAGTGCTCGGCGCTGGCGCCGAGCGGCGGGCCGACGATGCCGTCGATGTCGTGCGGCCGAAGTCCGGCGTCGTCGAGCGCCCTTGCCGACGCTTCGAGCATCAGTTGCAGTTCGGTCTTGCCCGAGCCGCGGGTGAACGCGCTCTCACCCACGCCGACGATGCATGCCTTGTCCTTAAGTGATTCCATCCAGGTTCACCCACACTCGCGCCGTGGTTCCGTCGCCGCGGCGTCGCTTAGGGCGGAGCGAATCGACGTCGAGTCGCCTTACGCACGCCGCCGATCTCCTTACCATGATTGGGCGCGTGAGTGTTATATCCAAAGCAGCGAGTCGCGCGGCGTGAGAGCCGGCGCGGCTGGGAGGATCACGATGGCGACGTTCGTCCTTGTGCATGGGGCATGGCACGGCGGGTGGTGCTACAAGCGGGTCGCGGCCCATCTGCGTGCCGCCGGCCATGAAGTCTATACGCCGACGATGACCGGTGATGGCGAGCGCGCACATCTGATGAGTCGCGCGGTCAACCTCGAAACCCACATCCAGGACATTCTCGGCGTGTTGCGCTGGGAGGAACTCAGCGAGGTCGTGCTGTGCGGCCATTCGTACGGCGGGATGGTGATCACGGGCGTGGCCGACCGGGCGCCGGAGAGAATCCGCTCGCTCGTCTATCTCGATGCGTTTGTGCCCGGCAGCGGCGAATCGATGTTCGACCTGATGACAGCCGGGAGCCGGGCCGCCTTCCGCGACGACGCGAAACGAAACGGCGAGGGCTACCTGATGACGCCGATACCGGCGGCAGTCTTCAACGTCAATTCGAGAGATGCGGCGTGGGTGGATCGGATGTGCGTCAAGCATCCGCTGGCCTGATTCGAGCAGAAGATTTCGCTGAGCGGTGCCGTAGCGCAGGTCAAGAAGCGCACGTACGTGCTGGCCGCCGGATGGGCGCCGCCGGCCGAGATGGGCGATGAGTCGCCGTTCGTGCCCCTGGCGGAGAGGTTCAAAAAGGACAGCGCCTGGCGCGTGGTAAGCCTGCCATGCGGCCACGACGCAATGGTGGACATGCCGAAGGAGGTCGCCGAACTGCTAATAGAAGCAAGCCTTTGAAATCCAAGTAGCCAATTCCCGCAATGGGCCGACCGGGGAAGCGCCACAACGATGCTGCTAACCCGCCGGTTAGTGGCATCGCCTAAAGCAGCCCAACCGGCGATACACCATCGGTCTTGCGATACGACGCGCTTTTGGTCTAGCGTTCGCTTCGGTTCCCCGTCTGACAAGCAAATCTTTTCGAAGGAGCCCGCTATGCGAACCATCGGTTTTCTTGCGGCTCTGTTACTGATCCTGCTCGCTCCGCTTGGGGTGTTCGCCCAGACGCAGGATTTCTCCGAGATGCAGAAGTGGCTTGCTTTGAAGGCGACCGAAGGAGGGTTGCCGCCCGGTACCAAGATCACGCTGGACAACTGGCGCCAGTATCAGCAGTATATGCCGCTCGGCCTCGATGTGCTGTTCGAGGGCAAGTACTTCTGGAAGATGCCTCCGGGTGCCGAGATCGATATCGGCCCGACCGAACGCGGCCTGTTGCCCAAGAACTACGTGGAGGCGGGTGAGAAGTACGGGGCGCAGACCCGCGTCGTTCATCTGCCCAACGGCCACATGGACATCGCGAACTACGTTGCCGGAATTCCGTTCCCCAGCCCGCAGGGGCCCGACAAGGGCTACGAGATCCTTGTCAATAACTGGCTTGCCTATGTGCCGCATATCTACTGCAATACGCCGGACAACGACGGCCAGCTCTGGTTCCAGGATCGCTTCCGCAGCTTCACCGAATCCGACGTTGACGTAGTCTATCGCCAGACCGGGTATAACACCGATCCCGGCACTCAGCGCACCGAGCCGGCCGGCGGCACCTGGTACACGGAATGGCTGATGCAAGAGACGCCGGAGCAGGCGAAATATACGCAGTCGCTCGAACTGTTCTACATGGACCAGCAGAAGACGCTGGACCTGTACGTCTTCGTTCCCGCGCTGCGCCGCTCGCTGCGCCTGGCCACCACCGCGCGCTGCGCGCCGGTGTTCGGCTCGGACTGGACCAACGACGACGCCAAGACGATCGGGTTCAACGGCGGCATCGCGCTGTTCGACGCCAAGGTTCTGGCCGAGCGCCCGGTTATCGGGCTGATGCACTACAACGAGGACTACGGCACCTTCCCCGGCAACTGGCTGATGCCGATCGGATTCTACAAGCCGTCATGGGGCAAATGGCAGGTGCGCAACGTGTACGTGCTCGATGTGCGGCGCGTGCCCAGCGAGCGTTCCGGCTACTGCTACGGCAGCCGCATCATGTACGTGGACAAAGAAGTCTTTTACACGGTATGGAACGACCTCTATGACTCCAACCTGAGGTTGTGGAAGGTGCAATGGTGGGCGCCGCGAGTCCGACCAGTGCCCGGCGACGGAGACGTGATTACCAACTCGGTCGGCGCCGCAACCTACGACCTGCAGAACGAACACGCCAGCTATTGGAGCAGCGCCAATCCGAAGGGAATCGATCCCTACTTCAACTCGGATACGCCGAAGCAGTACCAGAACCTGGTGCGCTTCAGCACGCCGGCAGGCATGATGCAAGTTATGCGATAATAAGTTCGGCCCGCCTTTCCAACTCGGCGATGTGGCAGCGCACGGCCGCCCATGAAGCGGCCGTGTGCTCCTTTCCGAACGGATTTGCAATGCTCCAAGCGCCGACCTCGCGCTGCCTGTTGATCGTGCCGCTTCAGCGGGACGGCATCCTGCGAATAGTGGGCAACGCGAACGAAGTCGAAGGATCTCGGACAGCTTCGCGCGAGCGAAGCCGGTACCGATTTTTTCATCCGCGAAGCGCGCCCTCGTCGGCGCGTTACCCCTCTCCTTGAACAAGGGGAGGGACCTGAAGTGTTTCGCAACGGCCCCGCGGACCAAGGAGCCGATTTGCAAATCTGCGAGGCTGGTCAGTAGACTATTTTCTCTTCAGTCAGTCGCGCGATCTCTTCCCTGGACAGTCCGAGGATTCCGTTCAACACCTCAAAATTGTGCTGGCCGAGGTCGGGCGGCGGACTGAAATTGAGCTGCGGTGCATTACTCAGTTTGGCGGGCATCCCGGGCAGAATACGCTTGCCGGACTGATGATGGTTAATTTCCCACCAGTAGCCCCATTCCCACAGATGACGGTCCTGATGGATTTCGACGCTGTCGAGCACAGGGCCGGCGGGAACTCCAGCGCGCTGGAGCTGCTCGGCGAGAGCGACATGCTCGTGCCGGCGCGTCCATTCGGCAAGCCGCGCGTCTAGTTCGTCGGAATTCTTCCAGCGGCCGAACTGGTCGGCGAACTTCGGATCGCGCGTCCACGCCGGCTCGCCCATCACATGGCATAGCGCGCGCCACTCGGCCTGGTTGCCGACCGCAATTGCGATCCACTTGTCCTCGCCCGCGCACGGATAGGTGTTGTGCGGCGCCATCACATCGTCGCGATTCGCCCATTGCCGGCGGTCGCGCCCGTTCATGAAATAGTCCATGTACCATTCGGGCGTCTCGCCGATGACGGTCTCGCCCATGCTGGCGTCAATCCATTGGCCCTCGCCGGTGCGATTACGATGGCGCAGCGCGGCGAGCACGTGGAAGACGACCGCGCTGCCGATCGCGTAGTCGGGCCAGGTGCCGCCGGTGTGGCGCGGCGCGCCGCCCGGATAGCCTTGGGCGTCGAAGGTGCCAACAAACGAGCACGCCATCGGGCCCCATCCGACCCACTCCGCGGGCTCGAGGCCGACCTTGCCGAGCAGCGAGACCGAAATCAGGATGATGTCGCGCTTGACCGCGCGCACGTCGTCGTAGCTCAGGCCCAGCCGGCGCGCGAGCGGCGCCGGATAGCATTCCAGCACGAAGTCGCTGCGCCTGATCAGCTCGTAAGCGAGCTCCTTGCCGCGCGCGGTTTTGAGATTGAGGTTGACCGACTTCTTGCCGTAGTTGAGCGCGTGGTAACAGCCGTTGTTGTCGGGATGCTGGCGACCATCGGCCATGAAGGCTGGATTGAGCCGCGAGAAGTCGAGATACATGCGCGACTCGACCTTGATCACCTCGGCGCCCATCGTCGCCAGCCACAGCCCAATCTGCGGGCCGTTGATGATCCAGCTGAAGTCGGTCACCCGGATTCCCTCGAGCGGCAGCGGTGCCATCGATTTTCTCCCTCGCACGCAGTCAGATAACGCCCGCGGCGCGCAGTCCGCTGAGCTCAGCCGGCGGGAGCCCGAGCCGCCCGCACAGAATTTCCTCGTTGTGCTCGCCGAGGAGCGGTGCGCGGCGCGGCGCCGGTGGAGTCGCGGTCAGGCGGACCAGCGGTCCCGGATAGCGCAAGTGCCCTGCGACCGGATGGTCGATTTCAACGAAGGCGCCGCGGTGCTTGAGATGGGGATGCTCGGCGGCCTGGGCGACGGTCAGGACCGGGCCAATCGGCAATCCCAGCTTCTGCCCCTCGCGCACCAGCCATTCCTGGCCGTGCTTGAGCAGCTCTCGCTGGATCAGCGGGCGCACGACGTCGTCGTACTCGGCGCGCTGCGCGGTGTTCTTGAACAGATCGGCCTCTAGCGCTTCGGGATGACCGAGCAGTTCCTTGAGCGCTTCGAAGTGCGAGTCGACCACCCACAGGACGTACACGTAGCCGTCGCGGCAGGGCGAAGGCTCCAGCCCCGCCTTGGCCTTGGCACGCAGCCGGCTGTACGGCATCCCGGCGTAGCCGTAAACGGCCATCTCGACCTTCGCGGTGTTGACCACCGACTGCCAGCACGCGGCGTCCACCCACTGGCCCTCGCCGCTCGCCTCACGTTGCAACAGCGCCAGCATCGAGGCCGCCGCCGCCGTCGTCGCACCCATCATGTCAGCCTGACGGCCGGGCGCGCGTAGCGGATTTTCCTTTTCGGAGTCCGTGATCAGCGTCGGCGTGTTGTAGCCGGTCAGGCTCATCGCCCACGCGATGAGGTCCGTGCCTTTCCATCCGGCATACGGCCCGTGCTGCCCGAACGGCGTGACTGAAGTGACGACCAGCCGCGGGTTAAGCGCGTGAAGCACGTCGTAGGCGAGCCCGATGCTTGCGAGGTAGCCCGGTGGATGGTTTTCGATCAGAAGATCGGCGTCGGCGACCAGGCGTTTGAATAACGCCGCGCCGCTGGGTGTGGCAGGATCCAGCGTCACGCTCTTCTTGCTGGTGTTGAGGTAGAGGAAAAGGCCGCTCTTCTCGGGATGGGGGACGTCGCCGGGGAAGGGCGGATGGCGGCGTGCTTCGTCGCCGGCGCCCGGCGGCTCGATTTTGATGACTTCGGCGCCCATGTCGGCGAACAGCTTGCCGCACATCGGCCCCGACACCATCTCGGCAAATTCGACGACTTTCAGACCTTCCAGCGCCGCGCCGCCCACGTGTGTTCTCCGCAGTTATCCCGGCCGTCAACCGCCCATCCTGTTAGCGCCAGAATAAGCAAAAACCAGCACCGCTACGCCAGCGCAACGAGCGCGCGCCAAGAGTTTGAGGGACGGAGGACGAAACATTGGGCGTAATTGAGAGTAATAGCCCTTAAAAGCAATTATTGTCTAAATAAATTAGTGATAGATAGTTAATGAGATTAATTAAGATGCATTAAAGCTTATTGTCTTGATTTATGCCGTATTGTTATGAAACACAGTGTATAGAGATGAAACCTCGCTTCCAAACCTCAATCTCGGTCTACGAGTCCCATTTCTATCTGAAGGGGAGGAGATTATGCGGACTCTGCGCTCGCCTCGCTCAAAGGCCGCGATGTTTGCGGCAGTGATTCTGGCCTTGGCCGCCTCGGCTCTTGCGCAGTCCTCGGCGGCGGATGCTCAGAGCGTCACGGTCTGCGCCAGCGGCTGTAACTATACGACCATCGCGGGAGCCCTGGCGAGCGCGGTCTCGGGTGAAACCATCAACATTCTCGATGCCGTTCATAACGAGGCGAACCTCACGATTGACGGCGGTCTAACGCTCACTATCCAGGGCAAGGACCCGATCAGCACGGTCATAGACGGCGGCAACGCCGGCCCCGTGTTCACGATCAATAGTGGCACGGTGACGATTCAGAACCTGACGGTGCGGAACGGACTGAACGGCGCCGACGGCGGCGGGATCATCAACTGGGATGCGCTCACGCTTAAGAACTGCGTCGTCTCGGGCAACACCTCCGGCGCCAACGGCGGCGGGTTGGTCAACTTCGGCGGCGTGGTCGCGATCAGCGACTGCACGGTCTCCGGCAACACGGCCGCTTCGTTTGGCGGCGGCGTTCTGAACACTTCTTTCGGCACGCTCACCATCAACCGCAGCACGCTCTCCGACAACCTGGCGACCAACGACGGCGGCGGCCTGGCCAACGCTTCGGGGTCGGTGACGGTCCTCAACAGTACGTTCTCGGGCAATTCCGCCACGCTGGGCGGCGGCGTCGAGAATTTCGACACGCTCGCGATCAGCAGCAGCACGATCGCCGACAACACGGCCAGTGCGAGCGGGGGCGGAATCGACAACGGCGGCGTCGCGACGGTCAAGAATTCGATAGTCGGCGACAACAACTCCGATTGCTCCGGTACGCTGACCGCGCTCGGCGCAAATCTCGACACCGACGCGAGCTGCGCCAATTTCGCCCAGGTCGCCTCGACCGAGCTCGGCTTGACTTCGCTAGCGCTCAATCCGCCCGGGAGCACCGAGACGTTTGCCCTGGTGCCCGGCAGCGCAGCGATTGATAAAGCGACGGATTGTACAGACGTCACCGGCAATCCTGTAACCACTGACCAGCGCGGGGTGTCCCGGCCCCAAGGCCTGGCGTGCGATATCGGGGCCTTCGAGGCGCAGCCGCAAGCGATCTCGGCGGTCACGAATCAGATCGACTACGGCCTGGCTGACGACCCGTATGATACGTCAGCCGGGTCGCGCGTTACGATGGGCGCGTTCGTGCACGAAAAAGCGACGGTTACGACCACCGTTGATCCAATTCCGAGCCGAAGCAGTCTCACTCTCAACGCCTTCTCCGGCAATGATTGTTCGCCTACTCCGGCGGCGAGCGAAATTGTCAACCTCAACGGCGGCGCGATGACGGAATCGGCGGAGTCGAGCGGGAGCGCGGGAGTCGCGGCCGAGGGCCCGCTGCCAGTGGGCGCGGTCGCCTACAACGCGGTCTTCAAAAGCGGCAATACGCTCGTACCCGATGCGACCAGCCCGTGTGCGGCGCTCAATGTGATTTCACCGATAAGCCAGTTCTCCTACACGGTGAACGGCGATGCGAGCGTCTATAACTGTACGCTCGAGTCGATCGCAGGCGGCGCCTGTCCGAGCGGCACTCAGGAGGCTTCCGTAGCGCCGGGCAGCACCAACAGCTACCTGGTCACGATCGCGCTCACGAACCTGACCGGTCTGACCGTCAGCGAGAATGTCTCCGGCTCGTTCGTCGCTGGCAAGGGCGTTTCGATAGGCAATCCCACGCTAACTCCCGGGTGCGGCGACGCGGTCATCAAGCACAACGGCCAGGTCCAATGGAACGCGAACGGCTCCAACAGTCCCAAGGCCGCCGGCTTCACGATGATGCCTGGTCAAAACTGCGCGCTCCAGGTCACTGTCAGCGCGGCGTTCGGCGCGGGGCAGCAAGCGATTACCGGCCAGTGGTCGGCTACTCAGAACGAGTTGTCGCCGCTGACCAACCAGAACCTGACGCTGAAGTCGCCGCTGACCGGCAGCCTTGCGGTCAACGTGAATTAGCGCGTCCCGACGCGCCGCTGCGACATCGCCTATTGAGCCGACGTGCCCGCACCTGCGCCCGCGTTGCCGCTCGCCGACGCGGGCGCAGGGGGAGCGGCGGGCGAGGCGGTGGCTGGTCCCTGCGGCGGCCGTTCGAACAACAAACAGTAGCTCGAGATGAACCAGCTGCCGGGCCACGGATCGATCATCCGGATGTACTCGAAGCCCGCGTGCGTCATTTCGCTCGACACGATAATCGGATCCACGCCGTGCCCTTCGCGATTTGCCGGCAGGCCCTTTGGCCGCCATAGCCAGAGCAGGATGGTAGGACGAAAGTCGAGCACGGCCAGTCGGCCGCCCGGGCGCAGCGCGCGCAGCAGGCTCGCATTGTAGTCGGCGGGGTCGGTCAGATGATGGTAAACGCGGCTCAGGAAAATCGCGTCGCAACATCGCGCGGGCAGGCCGGTGTCGCTCGCGGTCGCCTTGACTACCACTACGTTGGCGAGTCCCGCCGCGCGGGCCGCGCTGCGGATTTGCGCCAGCGCAGCCGGATCGATCTCGGTCGAATAGACGCGCCCCCTGGGACCGACCAGCCCGGCCATCACCAGCGTCATCGCGCCGCGTCCCGCGCCTACGTCCGCCACTACCGACCCAGGCCTGACCGCAAGCAACTCGGCCAGTCGGCCCACATCCTCATCTCCGCTCGAACATCCGGCCGCGGCGGCTGCGATCGCCAGCGCGGCTGCCGCGACGCACAGGTGCGCGGCGGCGGCGCGGCTCAGGGTCCAACGTCGAAGCTTCATCGCGAATTGCTTCCCCAGCTTCGCTTGTCAGTGCGGTATGCTTGCCGATAATACGAAACCCTGAAGTCCGCAACAAAACGGAGGCGTCGATGCCCGCGCTGTTGTACGAAGTCCGCGACCATATCGCCTATCTGACGATCAACCGTCCCAAGGTACACAACGCGATGAACCCCGAGGTCATCGTGCGCCTGGCCGAAGCCTGGCAGCGCGTCGCCGAGGACGACCACGTGCGCGCGGCGATCATCACCGGCGCCGGCAACAAGGCGTTCTCCGCCGGCGCCGATTTGGGCCGCCTGATCCCGCTGTTCACCGGCGCGCGTCAGCCCGAGGACGAATGGGATTACAAGCTTAAGGACAATCCCAAGCTGGGCGCGATCGCGCTGATGCGCGGATGGAGCCTCTACAAGCCGGTGATCGCGGCGGTCAACGGGTTCTGCATCGCGGGCGGGCTGGAGCTGATGGAAGCGACCGACCTGCGGGTCGCGACGGCGTCGGCGAGCTTTGGGTTACAGGAAGTGAAGTGGGCGATCATCCCGGCCGGCGGCTCGCTGGTCCGCCTGCCGCGCCAGATCCCGTACTGCAAGGCGATGGAGATTCTGCTGACCGGCAATCGGATCGCGGCCGACGAGGCGTGGCGGCTCGGCCTTATCAACTACGTCGTCGGGCAAGAGCAGGTGATGGCAAAGGCGGAGGAGCTGGCGCGCACCATCGCCGATAACGGCCCGCTCGCGGTGCGCAAGATAAAGGAGGCGGTCGAACGTTGCTCCGGAGTGCCGTTCGAGGAGGGGTTCAAGATCGAGAACGAGGTCCAGCGTTTCATCGCCCGCACCGAGGACGCGCGCGAGGGCCCGCGCGCGTTTATGGAAAAGCGCAAGCCCAACTACAAGGGGTGCTGATCTTTAAGGACTTCCCCCCCCGCATTCATCGCCGAACGAAAGTTGGGATGTGGGCCCAACTGCTGCGACGCGGAGGCTATCGCCTCACTCCCCCGCGCGGCGGTAATCGCGATAAATGCGCCGGCCGAAGCGGCCGACGAGTTGGCCGACCGGCTTTAGCTTGGCGCCGAGCGGATTTGCATGTGCACCGCGCTGAACGCGGATTTTTCAAAGGTACTGCCGTCGAATCGGCAATGGCCCAGGTTGCGGCTTATGCGTGCTGAGTTCAGCGGGGCGTCCGCGCACGCCCGTCCAATGCCGACCATCGTTTGGGGGCAGGCGCGGAGGCGCAATTCATTGCGGCCGGAACAGCCAGGCTCGCTCAGACAGTGCGAACTAGCGGTCTTCGCGATAGCAGGTGCGCTCGGGGCCGCAGTCGCGCGCCGAGCACGGCTGCCCGTCGGGGCCCACGGGGCGCTGGGTAAGCAGGCAGTTGTAGCACGCGGTCGAGCTGTCCGGATCGATCAGGCGCTCGCCCGCGGGCGACCGGAAGTAGCCGTTCTTGGTCCTCAGATAAAAGCAGAAGCGGCGCGCCGCGCCAGCCATCTCAAACGTCCTCCATCTGGCCGGCGCGCAGAATCGTGCGCCGGATGAGCGCCCGGGCGATCGCAACCTTGTAGGCGTTATGCGGCAGGGGACGCGCCTGCTTGAGCGCCGCCTCCGCCGCTTCCATTGCCCGCGCGCGCGTCAGCGCTCCCGCGCCCAGCGCCTGTTCCGCCTCGCGCGAGCGCCACGGAATCGGCGCCACCGCGCCGAGCACTACACGTGAGTCGTGGACCGCCTTCGAGCGCGGATCGATTTCGAGCATCGCGGCGACGCTCACCAGCGGCCAATCGAAGCTCTGCTTCTCGCGTACTTCGAGGTAGGCGCTGCGCGCGGCCGGCGCCGGTCGCGGCACGATAACTTCGAGGAGGATTTCGCCCGGCCGCATCACGTTCTCGCGCGTCGGATCCACGCTCGGCAGCGTGAAGAACTGGTCGAGCACAACCGCGCGCTCGCCGCCGGGGCCGACGAGGCGCGCGCTTGCGCCGAGCGCGATCAGCGCCGGCGCGAGGTTGGACGGATGCACGATGAACGACGGGCCGCCGCCAAGCACCGCGTGGTAGCGGTTGAGCCCGCCCAGCGCGTAGCAGGTGCGCCCGCCTTTCTTGAGGCAGGCGACGTCGGGGTTGCGGAAGTACCAGCATCGCGGGCGCTGCAACAGGTTGCCGCCCACTGTGCCAAGATTGCGAATCTGCGGCGTCGCCGCCTCGCCCGCCGCCGCGGCCAGCGCGGCGAAACGCTCGCGCACGAGCGGATTTTCGGCGACCTCGCTCAGACGGGCGAGCGTGCCCACTCGCAACCCGCCGTCTGGCGTCGGACCGATTCCCCGCAGTTCCTTCAGCCCCTTCAGATCGACCAGTGTGTCCGGCGCGACGAGCCGCTGCTTGAGCAGATCGGCGAGATCGACGCCGCCGGCGAGCGCCGCATGCCCGGGCTGCGCGAGCAGGCGGACGGCGCTTGACAAATCGGCGGGCGTTACAACCTCGAAGCGCTTCATCGCTTTCCATCAGCGCGGTTCGTCAAACGCCCGCGCAATTCCCAGGTCAGACCTTGCCGAGCGCCGCCAGCACGCGATCCGGCGTGATCGGCAGATCGCGCACCGGCACGCCGATAGCATCGGCTACGGCGCATCCAATTGCCGCCGTCGTGCTGACGTGCACCGCCTCGCCGAGCCCGAGCACGCCGGTGTTGGTTACGCCGTTGGCAACCTCGACAAAGCTCACGTCGATCTCCGGGGTGTCGAGGGGCCCCGGCAGCTTGTAGTCGTCCATCGTCGGATTGACCATCAGCCCGGTCTGAGGGTCGAGGCGGCGGTCCTCGAACAAGGCAAGGCCGACGCCCATGATCACGCCGCCGTTGACCTGGCTGCGCGCGGTGAGCGGATCGATGATTAATCCCGCGTCGTGCACCGCGACCACGTTGAGTACGCGCACGACGCCGGTTTCGACGTCAACCTCGACCTCGATGAACTGACATCCAGCCTGGTCGTAGCGGTAGCCTTCATAGTTGGGCACGCGCTCGCCAGTAGCGGAGATCGAATCGCCCGGAATGCGCCGGCAGACGTCACGGATCGAGATCGCGCGCTCGGGTTGGAAGCGCACGCGGATCGCGCCGTCGCGCGCTTCCAGATCGGTCGGCTCGGCGCTCAGCATCGGCGCCGCGATCCGCAAGAGCTTGTGCTTGAGATGGGCCGCGGCCTGGCGGACGGCGGGCGAGTCGGAGGGCGAGGTGCTGCTGCCGCCCGAGGGCACCGAGAACGGAAAGCGCGAATCGCCGATCTGCGCGGCGACCCACTCCAGCGGCACGCCCAGCTCCTCCGCCGCAACCATCGCGAGCACCGTGCGCGTGCCGGTGCCGATATCCTGCGCGCCGATCCGCATCTCGAAGCGCCCGTCGCGCCGCGCGACCACGATCGCCTCGGGCCCCGAGCGGCCCAGGCCATGCCATGCGCCGGCGGAAACTCCGATCCCGCGCCTCAGCGCCCCGGCGCTGATTCGGCGCGCCCGGTTTTTTTCGTTCCATCCGAAGCGCGCCGCTCCCAGTTCGAACTCGGCCGCGCGCACCGGATCGCGGTTGTTGCGCCGGCGAAACTCGAGGCGGTCGAGCTTGAGCTTGCGCGCAAGCTCGTCGATCGCAAGCTCCAGCGCGAACAGCCCCTGCGGCCATCCCGGCGCGCGCATCGGCGACGACGGCCCCGCGTTGATATAGACGTCGCGTTCGGAAGTGCGCACGTCAGGGCATGAATAGACGGCGAAATAGGGGCCCGAGCTTCCGGCGCCGGCCCCGATTCCGCCGCTGCCGTGCTCTTCGAGCTCGAGCGCGACGAGCGCGCCGTCGGCGCGCGCGCCCAGCTTGACCCGCTGCCACGAACTGGGCCGGTTGCCGGTGGCGACGTGCTCGGCTGCCCGCGGCAGCATCAGCTTCACTGGGGCGTCGGCCGCGCGCGCAAGGCGCGCCGCGATCACGACCTCCGCCCCCGCGCCGAACTTCGAGCCGAAGCCGCCGCCGAGGTATTCGGTAATCACGCGCACGTTTTCGGGCGGCAGGTCGAACAGCACGGCGAGGTCGTCGCGGACGGTGAAGATGCCCTGGGTGGAGCACCAGACGGTGAGTTTGTTGCCCCGCCAGCTCGCTACCGCGCCGTGCGTCTCAAGCGAGACATGCGTCTGCACGGGCGTCGTGTAAACCGCCTCGTGAATCGCGGCGGCCTGGGCGAAGCCGCGCTCGACCTCACCGCGGACGCTGATGCGCGGCGCGCTGACATTGCTGCGTCCGCTGAACACGCGCGGCGCGCCGTCGGCCATTGCGCTTTCCACGTCCACTACGAACGGCAGCGGCTGGTATTCGACCTTGATAAGCCCGAGCGCCTCTTCGGCGATTTCGGGGCGCAGTGCGGCGACCGCGGCCACCTCCTGGCCGGCGAAGCGAATCTCGCCTTCGTCCACCCGCAGCGCGGCGCGCACGCCCTCCATCCGCCGCGCTGCCGAGAGGTCCGCGTTGCGCACCGTGGCATGGGGATGCGGGCTGCGCAGGATCGCGCCGTAGAGCATCCCCGGCAGCCGGATATCGTAGCTGTAGCGGGCGTTGCCGGTCGCCTTGAGCGCGCCGTCGAGACGCGGCGTCTCCCGCCGCAGCACACTGAAACGCTCGCCCCATTGCCATGGCGTCGGCTCGTCGTCGGGGATTACGACCGCGACCTCGCGGACCTCGCCGTCGAAGCCGAGCCTCAGTGTCTCGCGCCGCGCCATCAGACGCCGCCTCTCGCAGGCTTGCCTGGTTTGTAACCGGCCGCCGCCAGCGCCGCCCTGAAGACGTGCGGATAGGTGCCGCAGCGGCAGATATTGCCGGCGACCGCGCGTTTGATGTCGTCGAGGGTCGCGGCGGGATTGCGGCTGATCTCCGCCGCCACAGACATCACCATCCCGGGCGTGCAAAATCCGCACTGGAGCGCGTCGTTGGCGACGAAGGCGCTCTGCACCGGATGCATCCGGTCGGCCGATCCGAGTCCTTCGACGGTGGTGATCGTGTGGCCGCGCGCTTCGAAGGCAAAGATCATGCACGCGGTTACTGGACGGCCGTCGAGGTGGACCGTGCAGGCGCCGCAGGCGCCGCGATCGCATACCAGCTTGGTGCCGGTGAGCCCGAGATGGTTGCGCAGCGCATCGACCAGCGTGACGCGCGGCTCGACCGCGACCCGCACCTTGTTGCCGTTGACGAGAAGCTCGATCGCTTGCGCGCCCGGGCCTAGCCGCTCGACGACGCCGGGCTCCACCGGCGCCGTCGCGGCTTTCTCATCGGCGTCCGCCAGCCGGGTGCCGCCGAGTCCGGCGATTGCAGCCGCCACGCCCGCGCCCTTGATAAACGCGCGCCGGCTGAGTGCGCGCCCGCCGGGCGCATCCGATCGGGGCTGACCCGAATTGTCCGCGTGCGGTGGCGTATTCGGACCGTCTGCGTGATCGCCGGTTTCTGCCGGATGAGCGCGGGGTGGAAGGTTAGGGCGCTTGGTCTTCATCGCGGGTCGGCTGGCGAGGGTTGAGCAGCCTTCAGCGTACCGCCGCTGCACGCGCTCAGGCTTGCGCCAACCACGACGGCTCCGAACAGTCCAAGGCCGAACAGGAAAGCGAAGCCGACGGTCTTCACAAAATAAACGCCCGCGATCAGAATTTTGTCAAGGAGCTTGGCGGCGGCGTAGCCCGCCAGGGAGGCGATTCGCTCAGGCGCGATTGCGCTGGTCGCGTCGGCGCCGACGCGACCAGCTGCAGCGCAAAGACGGGTCAGCGGCACCAACAGTACAGCGTCGAGCGCAAGTGTCAGAAGCGCGGCCCGGCGTCCGGAGCCTGTCTCGGAAAAGAACATCCCGACGCGCAGCGCGATCAGCAGGCCGAGTGCGGTGGCCGCGCCCTCCATAAAGTAGAACTCGTATCGGTTCCACCACGCGCCGAAGGCGGGCGCCGTCATGCGCAGCTCGTAATGGAGCGTGGTCGCATAGCTCAACGTCGAAACGACCCCCACCGCGAACGAGGCGCCGAGGAGGTAGCGCAGAAGTCGGCGAATTACCGCATTCGGCATCGTCAGCGCCCACTCAGCGCACCGCCAGCATTGCCGGCGCCGGCCCGATCCGAGTCAGCCCTAACGATAGATAAACGATCACGAGCACGAGGATCCCGACTCGCAGGCCGACGCGGCGAAAGCGCGCCTGCAAGGCGGGCAGTTGAGGGTCGGGCCCGTCGGCCGAAATCTGCCAGATCCGCGCGCCGAGCGTGCCGTACTGGTAAAGCGCGAGGATTATCACGAGCGCTACGAGGACCAGTTTCACCGCGAGCAGCGCGCTCATCGTGCCGAGAAAGAGCACGTTGAAAATGCCGGTGACGACCAGAACGGCGAGCGCGCTCAGCACGATCGCGCCCAGCCGGCGCACGATTCGGCGCGCGACGCGCACCCGCGCCGGCGGCTCCAGCTCTTCGGCGAGCACCGGCGTCAGCGCGAAAGTGCTGAACAGCGAACCGCCGAGCGCAACAATCACCGCGGTCACGTGGATGAAGAGGGCCAGCAGGCGCAGGCTGAGCATGATAGGGGCTTGTATTCCCTTGCAGGCGCCGGGGACAAGAGATGCCGCCGGCCTTCAGTTCGCGGCTGCTGGTTGAAAAAAGCGCGCCGTTCGCGAATCGCCCTTACAGAAGACCCCGGAATGAGGCAATCGCGACAGACACATGACGGAGCTTCTAAAGCGCGCGCCGATAGGTGACGAAGTTGCCGCTGACGTGGGCGCCCAACGCCATCGCGGTGCGCCGCGAGGGCCAGTTGTCATCGAGCACCAGCGTGTAGCCCGTGTACCGCATCCCGTGGCGCGCCATCGTCAGAAACGACCGCGCCGCCATCGCCAGGGCCGTGCCCCGTCCGCGCGCCGCCTCGACCACGCCGATATTGATGAGCGCGCCGCGTGTGCCGCCGCCGCGTTCGGGATGAAGCTTGACGCCGGGTCGGAGCTGCGCGAGCACCGGGCTCAGGTCCGGTACCGAGAAGACCACGCCAACCGGCTCGCGCCCGGCCACCGCCACCATCGAAAGGTCGCTGACCAGCGAGCCGTGCAGCGGCGCCATCATCGGCCTCACCTCAGTGCGCGTTATCGGATTCCATCCCCAATGGCGGGCGAATGCCGCGTTGGTGACATCGGTCCAGGCGTCGGCGGCGGCGAGGAATCCGTACTCGCGCCAGCTCAGCACCGTGATCCCGGCGGACCGTATCGCTTCGACCATCGATGTATAGCGCGCCAGGGTCTCGGGCGTCAGCGCGGCGGTGTAATCGATATGCCCCTTCTCGGTCTCGAAACCGGCGTCCTTGAGGTAGCGATGGTAGTAGTCGGGATTGCCGCGCAGGAGGAAGGATGGCAGGTCGCCGTAGTTGTCGATCGCGTAGGGATAGTCGAGAAAGGCGGCGAAGCCGCTGCGCGCAAACCGCATCCCGCGCCGCGCCAGCCACTCCAGCGCCCGCGTCAGCATTTCCGCCACCGCCTCGTCCTCGCCGGCGATCGCCTCGAAGTGGATGAGCTGGCCAAGCTGCTCGCCCCAGTGCTCGATATAGCGGCGGTTGACGACTGCGCTGACGCGCGCGACCAGCCGGCCCTCGCGCCATGCGCAAAACGGCTGAAGATCGAGAAAGGGCGCGGTGCGCGTGCGCCCGGCGAGCAAGTCAACCTCGTTGCGGATATCGGGCGGCCACCACGCCTCGCGCTCGGCATAGACCGCAAACGGCAGGCGGGCAAACTCTTCGAAGTCCTGCGGGCTGCTTATCGCCTCGACGCGTATGCTGGCGGCGGCGCTCAACGTCATCGACGGACCGGCGCGGCGCACTAGGGCCGGCGCCGTCGCGGTTGCTTAATCCCAAAGACTAGCATTTGCCTGAGCGCGCTCCACATACCGCGCTCCTGTTGAGCGGCTCGGGCGTGCGCCGAGCGCGCCGGGCGGGAACCCCACGGACGGTGCGCACGGTTATGCAAGATGCCAGGCCGATGTGCGGCCAGCATGGCGGCGGTTTGCGCCGAAGCGCATCGGTGCCCTGGCTCGCTTCTCCCGGAACCGGCCCGGTGTGTGGCGTGAAATCCCCCAAACCCACCGCCGGGCCGGTCGTAAGTTCGAAATTGTGCGACGCCCGCACGAGCGGGCTACACCGGCCGCGACGGTTCTCCAGCGTGATGGGTTTCGCCCAGCACGGCGTCGCATCGCCGGCGTGCCTCGTCCGCCACAGCAGCAAGCTCGGCGAAGGGCGGGATATGGTCGTCCCATTCGATAAGCGTCGGTACATGGCCGAAGCGGCAGACCGCGTACTCGTAAAGCTGCCAGACCTCGGGGCGGATCGGATGATCGTGGGTGTCGAGCAGATAGGCGCCGTGATCGCTGTGGCCGGCAAGATGGAACTGCACGACGCGGGCGGGATCGATCGCGTCGACGTAGCGGCGCGGGTCGAAGCGATGGTTAAAGGCATTCACGAAGATGTTGTTGATGTCGAGTAGGATAGCGCAATCAGCCTCTTCGGCGACCGCGCCGAGGAATTCCCACTCGGCCATCGTCGAAGCACGAAACCCCAGGTAGCTCGAGACGTTCTCAATCAGGATCGTCTGCTCCAGGATTTCCTGCACCTGGCGCAGGCGCGCGGCGACGTGGCGCACGACTTCGTAGGTATAGGGCAGCGGCACGAGGTCGTGCAAATTGCGTCCACCGGTGCCGGTCCAGCACAGATGGTCGGAAATCCAGGCCGGCGCAAACCGCCGCGCCGTATCGCGCAACGCCTCGAGGTAGGCACGGTTGAGCGGGTCGGTCGAGCCGATCGACAAACTCACGCCATGCATCACGATCGGGTAGCGCGCGCGCACGCCTTCGAGCACCTCCAGCGCGCGCCCGCCCTTGACCATGAAGTTCTCCGAGATGACCTCGAACCAGTCGATCGGCGGGTGAGGCTGCGATGCGTCCGGGTCGAGCACTTGCGCATAGTGGGGCCGGCGCAGGCCGACACCGAAGCCCAGCGGTGCGAACGCGGAGCGCTTCATCGCCAGACTCCGCGAGGCGGCGCGCCGCGCACAACATCGCCGCCGCGCGCCCCGCGCAAGCTCACGACTTCTTCTCAGGCGGCGCGGGATGGCCGCCCTTGTCAGTGCACTCCTTGACCGACGCCGTCGTTACCCATCCCTTGCCTTTGCACGAGTTTTGTCCCATGCAGGAGTTGGTCGCGCTCGCGCACGAGCTCTGCCCCTTGCAGCTGTTGCCACCGATACACTTGACCTGGCTCGCGCTCGACCCGCTGCTAGACCCGTTCTCGGCGAATGTCGGATTAGCTAGGAACATCGCGCCGACCGCCGCCGCCAACACCGCGCCGGTGAGTGTCTTGCCGTTCATCCGTGGTCTCCTCTTCTGTTCTGCCGCGGGTCCGCGTCGCTGCGGTTCCCGCCGCGCCCGCTGCTTTGACCAATCCAAAGGCTCGGCGTGTGGAACCGAGGCCGGCCTCGTACGCGTTGAACACCCTGAGATATGGCGAGCGTTCCTTGCCGCCTGACCGGCGCGCTCCGCTCCCCCTGACAGGCAAAGCATAGGCCTGCCGATGGACCGGGTGTCAATAACACGCAGCCTCTCCCGCCTGTGTTGCGCGACAGCCTGCAGCCGCTTGCGGTCGCAGAAATCGGCGCGCGCTCGTGAGGTTGGGGGAACTTTTCCGCCGCATAGGCGATTTACTCAGCGGCCGATGCTATATGTTGGTGCTCCGTTGGATATGGGGGAAAAAGGGGGCACCGGAAGAGAAAAGCGCGCGCTCTTCGAGCGCGAGGCGTTGGCTCACGTCGACGCCCTGTACTCGGCGGCGCTGCGCCTTGCGCGCAATCCCGACGACGCCCGCGACCTGTTGCAGGAGACCGTGCTGCGCGCCTACCGCTTCTTCCATCAGTACACCCCGGGCACCAACTGCCGCGCGTGGCTGCTCACCATCCTGTACAACAACTTCCGCAACGGCTACCGCGGCGGCTCGCGCGAGATGCTCGCGGCAACCCCGGAGGACTTCGAGCGCGAGCTGGAGGGAGCCAGCATGCGCGCTGACCGAGCCGCCGACAATCCCGAGGCGCTGCTCGCCGAGCAGATCCTCGACCATGAGGTGGCGGCCGCGCTCGACGCGCTGCCCGCCGACTTTCGCACGGTCCTGATCCTGGTCGACGTCCAGGAGCTCAACTACCAGGAGGCCGCGCAGGTGCTCGGATGCCCGATCGGCACCGTCAAGTCGCGGGTTTCGCGCGGGCGCCAGATGATGCGCAATGCGCTGGCGGCATTCGCCCGCAAGCGCGGGATCACCCGGTGAGCCGGATGCAGTCGGGGCCGTGTTGCGTGTATAAGGCTTGGTGAAAGCCGTGAACTGCGAGGAGTACATTGCTAACTGCCTCTCAGCCCACGCCGATGGCGAGCTGACGCCCGAGGAGGAGCGTGCGGTTGCCGACCATCTCGGCCACGGGGTCGACGACGGATGCGCCGCGTGCCGCACGCGCCTTGCCGAGGAGCGCCTGCTTAAGGCGCTGATCCGCCGCCACGGCGCGGCCCAAGCGCCCGAGGAGCTGCGCGCTCGGCTGAGCGCCGCGCTCGACGGTCTCGATCGCGAAGCCGGGGCGCGGCGCTCCGACGGGGGTGCGCGCGGCGGCGCAGTCGTGCGCGAGCTGCGCCGGCCGTGGGTTTGGGTGCCACTGGCCGCGGCGGCCGCGATCCTCGTCGCGCTGTTCATCGGCAGCTTGCCCGGGGTGCGTCAAATGAGCGCCCCCGCGCTCAGCGGGGTCAGCTCGATGGTGGCGAGTGCGGCGTTTGACCAGGCGGTGGGCGCCTTCGACGGCTTCCAGGGCGGCTTTCGTCCCAACGTGCCGTCCTCTTCGCTCGCCGCGGTCGCCGCCGCCTACGGCGCAGCCGAGATGCCCGACCAGATGTGGGACCTTACACAAGCCGGCTACTCGCTCGCCGGCGGACGGCTCGATCGCCTGCCCGACGGAAGTCCAGTGACCTACACGCTGTACCGCGGTCCGAAGGGCGACCTTCTGTGCACCCGCTACAAGGCGAACAATTTCAGCTTCCCGCCCGGCGCCGTCGCTGAACATCACGGCCATCGCTTCTACAGCTACAAGGGCTACAGTCTCTGCCTGACGATCTCGCGCGAGGGGCGCTTCATCTGCGTGCTGACGGCGAGGGAGCCGATGGAGCAATTCGAGCGGGACATTTCGATGGCGCGGGCGTTCACGCTCAGAAAGTAAGCGCGCGCGATGGCGGGGGTGCCGAGGGCGGGCTCGCGCACCGCGCTGTTCTCGATCGCCGCGGGCCTGGCCCTGATGTTCCTGGTTGGCCCGCTGCTCAAGCTCGTCCTGGGCGCGGACCCTCACGCGCTGGCGCGCGTTCGGCGACCGCACGGTCCTCGACGCAATCGGGCTCAGCGTGATGGCAGCGACGTGGGCAACCGTGCTGGTACGATCGTCGGCACACCGCTGGGCTTTTTGCTCGCGCGGCGGGACTTCTCGGGCAGGACGATCGTCGAGGCACTGACCGATCTGCCGGTTGTCGCGCCCCATCGAATCGCGGGGGTCGCCCTGCTATTCGTCTTCGGCCGGCGCTTCTTCGTCGGCCGCGCCTTCGAACTGTTCGGTGTCCACTTCGGCGGTGCGGTGCTGGGGATCGTGATCGCGATGTTGTTCGTCAGCGCGCCGTTTCTGATCAACGCCGCGCGCGACGGCTTCCGCGCCGTGGACCCGCGCCTGGAAAGCGTCGCGCGCACGCTCGGACGCGGACCGTGGGCGGCGTTCTTCGGCGTGACGCTCCCGCTTGCGCGCGGGGCGCTGGTCTCAGGAGCGGTGACGATGTGGGCGCGGGCGCTTTCCGAGTTCGGCGCGATGGTGGTGCTCGCCTGCTATCCGATGACCGCGCCGGTGCTGATCTACGACCGCTTTGAGGGCTACGGGCTGAGCGCGGCGCAGCCGGTGGCGGCGGCGGTGGTAATCATCGCGCTAATCTTGTTCGCCGCGCTCCGCACCTCAACCTGCGCCAGGCCGCGGGCTGAAGAGAAACCGGACCACAGACCCAGGCTGGTGATTGCGCCACGCGGTCAAGCACGGACTGGGTGCTTTATGACGGTCGCTTCGAGTGTTAATCTCTACGGGAGTCAAGGCGCGTCTTGACAAACTTGATCATCTTATGACTGCGGCAGAGCAGGTAGGTCTCGAAACCTCAAGGGCGAAGTGGAGCCGCATCTCCCTGTTCCGCTATTCGCCCGCCCTGGTCCTGGTCGTCATTGCCATCGCCAACTCGATGCGCGTGGCGGACCCGGATATGTGGGGCCACATCCGCTACGGCCAGGCCGTTCTTCGCCTGCGCCAGCTTGTCCTTTATGATCCGTATTCCTATTCGGTGCCCGGCCATCTCTGGCTCAGCCACGAATGGCTCACCGAGGTGATCCTGGCGGCGCTCTACAACCATTGGGGAGTGTTCGGGCTGGACCTGATGAAGCTTGCGTGCGCAGCGGTGGCGATCATCTTCGTCGCCGCGGCGCTCGCGCAAACAGGTGCGTCCACGCGCGTCCAGTTCGCAACCCTGATCGCCGCCGCGGTGCTACTCAAGCCGCAGATTCAATATCGTCCGCAGTCGTTCACCTTCGCGCTGCTCGCGGTTCTTGTCTTCTTGCTCGCGCGCGACACCTATCGGCGAAGGGGCGGGCTCTGGCTTGCGATTCCAATCATGGCGCTGTGGGCGAACCTGCATGGCGGATTCATCATGGGAATCGCGTCGCTCGGGGTGTACGGCGCAGTTTCGGGAGCGCAGGACTTCTTTGCCGGCCGCGGCGCCGCGCGGGGGATGAAGCTTGCGGCGCTGACGGCCGCCGCCACGCTTGCCACGCTGGCGACCCCGTACGGAATTGACACCTGGTACACGGTGATCCACGCCCTACGCAACCCATACACGCGGCTGGTTATCCAGGACTGGCTGCCGCTTGGGCCGGCGATGCTTGCGCACTGGGCGCACGGCGGCTTCGTCTCGAATTATGAAATCGCGGCGCTGCTGATGGCCGGCACGGTGATTTTCTGGAGCCTGACGATCGAACCCGACGACCTTGCGCTGGCCGCGGTGGCGGCCCTGATGAGCATCTCGGCCGTCCTCTCGGTTCGTAACTTGCCGATCGCCGGGATCGCGGTGGCGGCGCCGTTCGCGCGCCATCTGGAAGCGGCGCTCCGTCGTTGGCGCGGCAAAGCCGCTGAGCGCAAGGAGGCGCCCGGATGGGCCTGGTGGCTGAATCAGGGTGTGCTGGCCGCGCTTTCGGTCTTACTGTTCGTCCACAGCGGGCTGTTCACGAGCCGGCTGGAGTCGGCCAATCCGCTGCCCTTCGGCGCCTGCGCCTTCATGGACGAGCACGATCTGAAGGGCAACATCCTGAACGACTTCGCGTGGGGACAATTTCTGATCTGGCAGGAGCCGCAATCGAGAGTTTTTATCGACGGCCGCTACGACACCCTCTATCCGTTCGAGCTGATCCGTGACTATATCCGCTTCAACTTTGATCAGCCCGGCGGCGACTTCGTGTTGACGAAGTTCCCAACGCAATTCGTGCTTATCTCTCCGCGCTCGCTCTCGCGCAAGCTGATGGACGCGAGGCCTGACTGGAAGCTGATCTACCGGGACAACGTCGCGAGGCTTTATGCGCGCGCGGACTCTGCCGCCGCACGTCTGTTTGCCGCGCCGGTGCGCGGCCACGAAGCCATCGATGACCGCATCGTCATGACCGCGGACGCCGTGCGTCCGGCACCGCAGGGCTGATTCTCACCCGCGACGGTCCGCCTGGTTATCGCCGGCACGGGCGTTCTCAGCGCCCTAGTGCGCCGGGGGGCCGTCGGCGGCCTCGAACAGGCGCAGTTGATGTGGCCCGCGGTTGGCCGGGATCTCTACCGGATAGCGTCCGGTGAAGCAGGCGTCGCAAAAGCCTTCGCGCGCGCCGTTGCTGAGGAACGAGTACAGCCCGTCCCAGCTCAGATAGGCGAGCGAGTCGGCCGTGATGAAGTTGCGGATTTCTTCGACCGAATGGCTGGAGGCAAGCAGCTCCTCGCTGGTCGGGGTGTCGATCCCGTAGAAGCAGGAATGCGTGGTGGGCGGCGCCGCGATCCGCATATGCACCTCGCGTGCGCCCGCCTGCCGTAGCATCGGGATCACTTTGCGCAAGGTGGTCCCGCGCACCAGCGAGTCCTCGACCAGCACCACGCGCTTGCCGCGCAGAAGCTCGGTCACCGGGTTGAACTTGATCTTGACCCCGAAGTGGCGGATCGACTGGCGCGGCTCGATGAAGGTGCGGCCGACGTAATGGCTGCGCACCAGGCCCATCTCGAACGGCAGCCCCGACTCCTCGGCGTAACCGAGCGCGGCGGCGTTGCCCGAGTCGGGCACCGGCACCACGATGTCGGCGTCGGCGGGCGCTTCGCGGGCGAGCGCGCGCCCCTGCATCTTGCGCACCTGGTAAACGTTGCGCCCGAAGAGCAGGCTGTCGGGGCGCGCGAAATAGACATACTCGAAGATGCAGCGGCGGGTCGGCGCGACGGCGAACGGACGCGTCGAACGCACGCCGTCCTCGTCGATGATGACCATTTCGCCGGGCTCGATCTCGCGGACGTAATCGGCGCGCACCAGATCCAGCGCGCAGGTCTCGGAGGCCACGATCGTCGCGTCGTTGAGCGAACCCAGCACCAGCGGGCGGAAGCCGAAGGGGTCGCGCACGGCAACCATCTGGTGCTGCGACAGCACGAGCAGCGAGTAGGCGCCGCGCACCTGGACCAGCGCCGCCGCCACCCGCTCGGCCAGCGTCGGCGCGCGCGAGCCGGCGATCAGATGCATGATCACTTCGCTATCGGAGGAGGACTGGAAGAGCGAGCCGCCGGCTTCCAGCTGCTCGCGCAGCTGGGCGAAGTTGACCAGGTTACCGTTGTGCGCCAGTGCAAGCCCGCCGTCGGCGTACTCGACAACCAGCGGCTGGCAGTTCTTCAGCGTGGTCGAGCCGGTGGTCGAATAGCGGTTATGGCCGATCGCGGAGGTGCCTTCGAGACGACTGATCACTTCGCCGCTGAAGATGTCGGCGACCAGGCCCATCCCGCGATGCGAGATGAGGGCCTTGCCGTTGGAGGAGACGATGCCGGCGGATTCCTGCCCGCGATGCTGGAGCGCGTAGAGGCCCAGGTAGGCCAGATTGGCGGCTTCGGGGTGGCCGAAGACGCCGAAGACGCCGCACTCTTCGTGGAAGGCGTCGAGCCTGGACTCCTCGCGCGCGATCTCTACCGAGAGCTCTTCATCCATTGGCGGCCAGCCTCCGCTCGATCGCCAGCTCGTGGATCCGCTTCAAGGCGTGCACTTCTTCGTCGAGCACCGTCGCGAAATTCCGGATCACCAGCCGTGGCTTCTCGGATACCCGGCCGATCTCGGTCACGCCGATTCCTGCACCCTTGAATATCGCGCGCAGCTTCTCCACGTCGCCCATCGCGGCGGACAGCACTACGGTCGAGCAACCTTCGCCAAAAAACACCGCCGCCTCATCACCGTCCGGCATCCGGTCAATTTCCGCGCCCACGACGCCGTCGGGATTGAAGCAGCATTCCGCCAGCGCGACCGCCAGCCCGCCCTCCGCAATGTCGTGCGCCGATCTTATCAACCCGGCTTCTGCGGCGGCAACCAAGGCGTCGATAAGCGCCCGCTCGCGGGCTAGATTGAGCGGCGCCAGCACGCAGGCGTCCTCGGCGCGGCCAACGCCGAACAGGTAGGCATATTCGCTGGCAGCGAGCCTCGGCTGCGCGGTCTGCACCACGATTATCGCGTCGCCTGGAAATCTGAAGAATTGCTTTAACCGACGTGAGGCGTCCTCAAGGAGCCCCAGCATCGCGATCGTCGGCGTTGGCGGAATCGCGCGCCCTTCAGTCTCATTGTAGAAGCTAACGTTGCCGCTGACGACTGGCGTCCCGAGCGCGATTGCCGCGTCGCGGATTCCCTCGACTCCGCGGACGAACTGCCACATGATCTCGGGCCGTTCGGGATTGCCGTAATTGAGACAGTTGGTGAGTCCGATCGGTCGTGCGCCGGCGCAGGCCACGTTGCGTGCCGCCTCGACCACAGTCGCCGCCGCGCCGGCGTAGGGGTCGAGCGCGCAGGCGCGCGGGTTGGAATCGACCTTGAGCGCGAGCGCGCGCCGCGTGCTCTTGATCCGCAGCACGGCCGCGTCGCTCCCCGGCCCCACCATCGTGTTGCTCTGCACCAGCGAGTCGTATTGCCGATAGACCCATCGCTTCGAGCCCACGTTGGGGCTGTCGAGCAGGCGGCGCAGTGCCTCGGCGGGCGCGGGGGGCGTCACCGTAACCTGAACGGATGCTTTAAACTCCGATTTTGCCGGCGGTGAAGCGGGACGGTCGTACATCGGCGCCTCGTCGGCCAGCGCACCGACCGGAATATCGGCTACCAGTACGCCGCGCCAGCGCGCGCGCCAGCGCCGGTCGCCGGTTATCCTCCCGACCACCACCGCATGCAGGTCCCAGCGTGCGAAGACCTCCATCAGCTCGGCCTCGCGCCCCGCCGCGGCCACCAGCAGCATCCGCTCCTGCGACTCCGAGAGCAGGATCTCGTACGGCGTCAGGCCCGCCTCGCGCAGGGGCACGCGCTCGAGCTCTAGCTCGATCCCCACGCCGCCGCGCGCCGCCATCTCGCTCGACGACGAGGTAAGCCCGGCCGCTCCCATGTCCTGGATCGCGACGATCGCGCCGGTGCGCATGGCCTCCAGGCACGCCTCGATGAGCAGCTTCTCGGTGAACGGGTCGCCGACCTGGACCGTCGGTCGCTTGGAGTCGCTGCTGGCGTCGAACTCGGCGGAGGCGAGCAGGCTTGCGCCGTGGATCCCGTCGCGCCCGGTCGCCGAGCCGACATAGATCACGGGATTGCCGACCCCGCGCGCCCGCGCGCTCTGCAACTCGCCGCGCCGCGCAAGCCCCAGGCAGAAGGCGTTGACCAGGATATTGGCGTTGTAAGCCTTGTCGAACATCACCTCGCCGGCGACGGTCGGAACGCCGACGCAGTTGCCGTAGCCGCCGATACCGCCGACTACGCCGCCCAGAAGATAGCGCGTGCGCGGATGGTCGAGGGCGCCGAACTTCAGCGAATCCATGCTCGCCACCGGCCGCGCGCCCATCGTGAAGATGTCGCGCAGGATTCCGCCGACGCCGGTCGCCGCACCCTGGTGCGGCTCGACGAAGGAAGGATGGTTGTGGCTTTCGATCTTGAAGACGGCGACCCAACCCTCGCCTATGTCGAGCGCGCCGGCGTTCTCGCCCGGGCCGCCGACCACTCGCTCGCCCGCCCGCGGCAGCATCGCCAGATGGCGGCGCGAGGATTTGTACGAGCAATGCTCCGACCACATCACCGAGAACACGCCAAGCTCGGTGAAGGTCGGCGTGCGGCCCAGTCGCCGCTCGATCGCGCGGTACTCGTCGTCGCTGAGGCCGTGCGCGCGCGCCTGTTCGAGCCCGACGGCGGGCTCGCCGGGCAGCGCGACCGGCGTTTCGGTGCGGCCTGCTGCGCTCATAGCGGTCTCGCGGCGCTCGTCCCCACCGGGCTCATTGGACGCTCTCGACGATCGAGCGAAAAATTTTGAGTCCGTCTTCGCCGCCGAGCTCGGCCTCGACCGCATGCTCGGGATGCGGCATCAGGCCGAAGACGTTAAAGCGCTCATTGGCGACGCCGGCGATCGCGTGGATCGAGCCGTTGGGATTGGCCGCCTCGCTCTCGCGGCCCGCGGCGTCGGTATAGCGCAGGAGCACCTGTCCACGCTCTTCCATCGCGCGCAGTTCTTCGCCGGGCGCGACGTACAGCCCCTCGCCATGCTTTATCGGCAGGCACAGGACCTCGCCTTGGCGCGCGGCGCGCGTAAACGGTGTGGCCGCGTTCTCGACGCGGACGTGGACGCGCTCGCAGATGAACGAGAGCGAGCGGTTGCGGGTGAGCGCGCCGGGCAGCAGATGCGCCTCGCAAAGGATCTGGAAGCCGTTGCAGATTCCCAGCACCAGGCCGCCGTCCTCGGCGAAGCGCACGACGCTCCGCATAATCGGCGCGAAGCGCGCAAGTGCGCCGCAGCGCAGGTAGTCGCCGTAGCTGAACCCGCCGGGCAGGACCACGCAATCCACGCCGTCCAGCGAGGTGTCTTTGTGCCAGAGCGCGCGCGCCTCCTGGCCCATCACGGCGCCCAACGCCCACAGCGCGTCGGCGTCGTCAAGCGAGCCTGGAAAACGGACGACTCCCCACCTCATTTTCCCAGCATTTCCTCCGTCCTCAGCCGGCCGGCGATGCCGTCGATTTGCCTCTGGGATCCGTGCTCGGCAGCAGCGGTCACGACTCGACCTCGAAGGTGAAGTCCTCGATGAGCGGATTGGCGAGCAGTTGCTCGCACATCCGGCGCGCGGTCGCGCGCGCCTGCTCGGCGTCGGCCGCGTCGAGTTCGAGCGTGATATAGCGGCCGACGCGCACCGCGCCGACACCGCTGAAGCCGAGGCTGCGGAGCGACTGTTCGACGGCGCGCCCCTGGGGATCGAGGATCCCCTTGCGCGGCGTCACGAAGACCTTGACCAGCAACTGAGTTAACCTGCGCGCGGCGTGAGATGTTTCTGATGCAACTTCGCAAAGTTCCGGCCGTCATTCCGCGCGAAGCGAAGAACCCCGCGGCCGCACTCTTTGCGGCCGCGGCGACGGGTTTCCAGGGAAGGCGAAAAAATCACGCGGTGCAAAGATGCCGCGCCGGCTCCGCTCGCAGGCCTGCTTCGACCAGGCTGACGGACGCTGCGGCGGAGCAAATTGCTAATGGGACACCGTACCCGCCTAAAAGCCGCGTGTTGGCCCACCGTTCGGCTCAATGCGACACCCGGCGCAGCATCTCCTGGTAGGCGTCCTCGACGCCGCCGAGGTCGCGCCGAAAGCGGTCTTTGTCCAGCTTTTCGCGGGTCTTTTTGTCCCAGAAGCGACAGGTGTCGGGACAGATCTCGTCGCCCAGCAGGATCCTGCCCCGATGGCGGCCGAACTCCAGCTTGAAATCGACCAGGATGACGCCGCGCTCGTCGAGGAAGCGGCTGAGCACGTCGTTGACCTTAAGCGCCATCGTGCGAATGGTCTCGATCTCGGCCTCGGTCGCCCATCCGAAAAGCACCGCGTGTTCGGCGTAGATCAGCGGGTCGTCGAGCGCATCGGACTTGTAGTAGTACTCGACGATCGGGTGTCGTAGGACCTCGCCCTCTTCGCGTCCCAACCGCTTGGCCATCGAGCCGGCGACGATGTTGCGCACGACGGTCTCGACCGGGATTATCTGGAGCCGCCGACACAGCATCTCGCGCTCGTTTATCCGGCGCACGAAGTGGGTGGGGACGCCGTTGCGCTCGAGCAGGGTGAAGAACAACTCCGACATGGCGTTGTTGACCACGCCCTTGTCCTCGATCGTGCCGCGCTTCTTGGCATTGAAGGCGGTGGCGTCGTCTTTGAAGTAGGCGATCACCAGACCGGGGTCGGCGGTGGCGTACAGCTTCTTCGCCTTGCCCTCATAGAACATCTCGAGCTTCTGCAGCGCGTCGTCCACGATGGGGCCTCCGTTAGTGAATTATAACCATTGAACTAGCCGACGTGCGCGCCGGCCACAAACCTTGCGCGCTGCCCTTTTTTCACAGGACCACGCGCTTATACACAACAGCGCGTGTCTAGCCCTTGGATTTGTCGCCGGGGACGAAACGGTCAACCAGTTCGGACGCCAATCCAAGGTAACTTGCCGGGGTCAGCCGCTCAAGCCGCGCCCGCGCGTCGGGAGGCAGGTCGAGTCCGGCGATAAAGCGGCGCATCGTTTCGCGATCGATCGCGCGCCCGCGGGTCAGCTCCTTGAGCCGCTCGTAGGGGTCGGGCAGCCCGTGGCGGCGCATCACAGTCTGGACCGCTTCTGCCAGCACCTCCCATGCGCCATCGGCCTCCAGGTCGGCGGCAATCCGCGCTTGGTTGAGTTCGACCCGCTCCAGGCCGCGGCGCAGCGAGTCGAGCGCGATCATCAGGTGCCCGAAGGCAGTGCCGAAGGCGCGCATCGCGGTACTGTCGCTCAGATCTCGCTGCCATCGCGAGACCGGCAGCTTGGCCGCCAGATGCTGGAAGAGCGCGCTCGCGAGGCCAACGTTGCCCTCGCAGTTCTCGAAGTCGATCGGGTTGACCTTGTGCGGCATCACCGACGAGCCGACCTCGCCCTTGACCGCGCGCTGGTCGAAGTAGCCGAGGGCGATATAGCCCCACATGTCGCGGGCGAAGTCGAGCAGGATCGTGTCGATGCGCACCGCCGTGTCGAACAGCTCGGCGACGAAGTCGTGGCTTTCGATCTGGGTCGTCAGCGGGTTCCACACCAGCCCCATCGACTCGACGAACCGGCGCGAGACCTCGAGCCAGTCCACCTCCGGGCAGGCAGCGCGATGGGCGCCGAAGCTGCCGACAGCGCCGTTGAACTTGCCCAGGTACTCCTGGCGGCGGAGAAGGCGCAGCTGGCGTTCGAGCCGCGCGGCGAAGACCGCCAGCTCCTTGCCCATCGTGGTCGGCGTCGCCGGCTGGCCGTGAGTGCGCGCGATCATCGCCACGGCGCGCCATCGCCGCGCCATCGCCGCGATCGTCGCAATCGTCGCCTCCAGCGCGGGCGCCAGCTCGCGCTCGCAGAACTCCTTGAGCATCAGCGCGTAGGCGAGGTTGTTGATGTCCTCCGAGGTGCAGGCGAAATGCACCATCCCGGGCGGCACCATGAGCCCGGCGGCGGCGAAGCGTTCGTTGAGAAAATACTCGACCGCCTTGACGTCGTGGTTGGTCGTGCGCTCGAGCTCCTTGACCCGGCGTGCTCCCTCAAGCGTGAAGTCCTCGTAGAGCGCGCGCAGACGGCCTGCCGTATCGGCGTGGAGCGCAAATCCAAGCTCAGGAATCGCAGCCAGCTCGATCAGCCACTCGATCTCGACCCGCACCCGGTAACGAATCAGCGCAAACTCGCTGAAGTAGGTGCTGAGCGTGCGCGTGCGCGCGCGGTAGCGGCCGTCGATCGGCGTGACCGCGGTCAGCGCGGCGTCGCTTTCGCTTTCCTTCATGCTCATCCGCGAATCGGGCACGTCCCTCTGTGCGGAACGCGCTGCATCTATCTTCCAGTATGCCCGAAGCCGCCGTTGCCGCGCGAACTTGGTTCGAGCTCGGTGACTTCGACTATTTCGGCACGAGCGACCGGCGCGATGACGAGCTGGGCGATCCGGTCGCCGGGGCGGACGACGACTGGGGCCTCGCCGAGATTTACAAGTATCACTTTAATTTCACCCCGATAGTCGGCGTCGATCGTGCCGGGTGAATTGACCAGCGCAAGGCCCTCGGCGAGCGCCCGTCCGCTGCGCGCGCGCACCTGTCCCTCGAAGCCGGGCGGGATTTCCAGCGCGATCCCGGTCGGCACCGCCGCCCGCGCACGCGGCGCAAGGGTAAGTGGGGCGTCCAGGTCGGCAACAAGGTCCATCCCTGCGGCGTGCGCACTATGGTAGCGCGGCAGCGCGGCTGAGCCGGGCCGCAGCCGCTGGACCTTGAGTCGGAGGTTCATCGGCACGAATTTGACGCCATCACTTAAGCCGCATCCGTAGCCGAGTTGCAACGCAAGCCGCTCGAATCATTCACAGGCGCTTGCAAGGCACGGGAGACTGATGCTGCGACGGCCGCGAATTTGTCCGCAGGCGCCAGCGGCTGACCGTCGTCAGCGAATCCCGCCCAGTTGGGCCCGAAACTCCGGCCCAAATGCGCGTGCGTTGCGGTGAATCCTTACGTCGCCCCGGCGGCCGACGCGCGTTAGCGTTAAACAGATCGGCGATCCCGCCGTCGGCATGCTGCCCGACGGCGCTCGCCCCGTCGGGATCGCCGGAGTTCGCAATGGCGATTCGCTCGCGCACACGCCGCGCGGCAAGCATCGCGACCGTAGCCGCGCTGGCCGCGATCGCAATTGCCGCCGTGCTGCGCGCCGCCGGCGGTACCGCCGCCGACCATGAGTTTGGCCAGACCAACTTCGTCAACAGCGCAGCCAATTTTGCCGACGCACGCGGCCTCAATTCGCCAACGGCGGTCGCAATCGATCCGGTCGGCGGCGAGGTTTACGTCGCTGACACCGGCAACAACCGGGTGCTGGGATGGAAGGGCGTGGCCGAGTTCGCGAACAACCAGCCCGCCGATCTCGTGATCGGCCAGGCCGACTTCAGTTCCTATTACTGCAACCGGACGGCCGGCGTGCTGTGGAACAACGGTCTGGCCGCCGCGCCCGCGCAAAACACGCTGTGCACACCGCAGGGCGTCGCGGTTGACGGCGCGCGCAACCTCTACGTCGGCGACACTGGCAACAATCGGACGTTGGTATTCAGCAATCCGTTCGCGTCGCTGCCCGGACAGAACTCGAATTTCGATGCGGCAATCGTGTTCGGTCAGGGCGCCGCAGGGTCGCAATTCACAACCAACGCCGCCGCCGTCGGGGCGACCGCGCTGGCCGCACCCGAGGGCGTGGCGGTGGATGCCGCCGGCAACCTGTTCGTCGCCGACACCGGCAACAACCGTTTCGTCGAGTACTTCGATCCGCTCGGCGCGGCCAACTCCGACGGCACGGGCGACGTGACGGCCGACTTGGTCTTCGGCCAGCCCGACATGAGCGGCGCGCTTTGCAACCAAGGCGGCGGCGTCGGCGCGCAGACCGTATGCGTCGCACACGGCTTCGGGGTCGGCGTCGCGGTTGACAGCCACGGCAATCTCTACGCCGCGGATACCGGCAACGGGCGCGTGGTCGAGTATAACGGGCCGTTCGACGCCGGCGGCGGCTTCGCCGACGATCCGCCAGCTTCGCTCGTCTTCAACTCGTTCGCGGCCTTCTCGCTTGCCGGAGTAGCGGTCGATCCGCTCAACAGCCTGTATGCGGCTTCCAACGGGGTCGTCTCGCAATTCAAGGAGTTCAACAATCCGCCCACCAACACCAGCGCCAACGCGAAGATTGGCCCGCAGTTGAGCATCGCCAATTCCGCCGGGCTGAGTCAGATCCTCGGCCTTGCTGCCGACAGCGCAGGCAACCTCTACGTCGCCGACGCCGACAACCATCGCGTTTTGGAGTACTACTCGCCCGGCAACGGCGCGCCCGAACCGCCCGGCTTTGCAGGCGATGCCGTACCCGACCAGATGCTCGGACAAATCAACTTCGGCAGCACGGCAGTCAACTTCGTTGACGCGCAAGGGCTCGCGCAGCCGGCGGCGGTCGCTATCGACGCCAGCACCGGGGTCGATCCGAATCATGTTTACGTGCTCGACGTAGTGAACAACCGGGTGCTCGGATGGAAGGCGCTAAGCGAACTGGTTGCCAATCAGCCGGCCGACCTCGTCGTCGGGCAGCCGGACTTCTTCGGCTCCGGATGCAACCAGGCGCAGACCAGCGGCGGCGGCGCGCCAGGCGCACAGACGCTCTGCCTTGCGGGCACGTCGGGCGGCGCAGGCGGAATCGCAGTGGACAGTGCGGGCGACCTGTTCGTCGCCGACACGGGCAACAACCGGGTGGTCGAATTCCCGTCGCCTTTTACGACCCTTGCGACCAGCGGGCGACAGAGCGATTTCAGCGCCTCGAGCGTATTCGGACAGGCCGGCAGCTTCACCAGCGCCCTGTGCAATCTCAGCGCGAGCCCCGCTTCCCCGTCCAAGGGCGGTTTATGTGCGCCGACCGGCGTCGCGCTCGACCTCGCGGGCAATCTCTACGTCGCCGACGCCGGCAACAGCCGCGTACTTGAATTCGCGCCCGACGCAAACGGTTCGTTCGGCCCCACGCCGATGCCGACCGCGGTCATCGGCCAGGCCGGTTCTTATGTGACCCGGACCTGTGCCGACGGCGCAGTCGCCAGCCCCACGCCCCGGCCGACGCCCGGGCCGGGCAATCTGTGCGGCAACGAGAGTACGCCGAGCCTCGGTGTGGCCGCCGACCCACTGGGCAATCTCTACGTCGCCGATTCCTACAACAACCGCGTGCTCGAGTTCACCGCCGCGACGCCGGGGAACTTCGGCAGCAATCCGGCCGCAAGCCTCGTCTTCGGCCAGGGTGCCAGCGGAGCGAACTTCACCTCGAATGTCTGCGGCGCCGACGCATCGAGCCTGTGCCTGCCCTCGGGAGTTGCGATCGACGAGGCGGGCAACGTGTACATCGCCGACCTCAACAACAGCCGCGTGCTTGAATACGACCAGCCCGGAGAGCCGGCATCCAACGTCGTTGCCAATCGCGTATTCGGACAGCGCAATCTGAGCACTTCCGGATGTAACGCCGGCGAGGCCGGTGTGGCGGCAAGCGCGGCCAGCCTGTGCTTCGCTGCGAGCGCCGCCGCCGACGCGCAAGGCCATCTTTATATCGCCGACAGTGCCAACAACCGGGTGCTGGAGTACGACCAGCCACTGGCGCCGACGCCCACTCCCACCCCAACGCCGACGCCCACTCCCGACCCGACACCCACGCCGGCGCCGACGCCCAGCCCGACGCCTACGCGGGTGCCCAAGTGGCTGCACTTCGGTCCGACTCCGCTATGGTTTCCCAACACGGTCTTCGGCGTGACCGGCGCCACCAGCGTACCGCTGCATGTGTATCTGAAGGATCCTGCGACCGCACCGACCTTCCCGATTACGCTGGAGGGCACGGTCTTCGGCGGGGCCAATCCGGGCGACTTTGCGCTTGCGGGGACGGATTGTCCCGCGGTGCTGAGCCCGGGCCTTCAATGTTCACTTAGCCTCACCTTCCGGCCGGGCGCTTTGGGGCTGCGGCGCGCCAATCTCAAAGTTTTCGACAACGCGGGCAACGATCCGCAGATTTTCTACCTGCGCGGCTACGGTGTGCGCGGCAGCCTGCGACTCTCCACTACCGCTATCTACTTCGGCAAGGTCGGCAGAGGAGAGGTGAGCCAAAGCAAGGACCTTGTACTGACCAATCCAAACAAGGCCGCGTTGGATATAAGCAAGGTGACCGTGTTCACTACTTCGGCCGTGGCGCTCGATCAGTTTGCCAAGGTCGCCGACGGATGCACCGGAATACTCGACGCGGGCGCGCAGTGCACGGTTAGCGTGGCCTTCGACCCGACCCGCCTCGGTGTGCTCACCGGCGAAATCCGCATCCGCGACGACGCCCGCAACAGCCCGCAGAGCGTCTATCTGCAAGGGACCGGAATCAAATGAACAATCGTGCGGTCGCGACGCCCTCAGAACGCCCAGTGGCCGCGGACGAACTCGCTCGTAAACATCCCCAGCCAGAGCAGCGACCATACGGTGATCGCGGTGTGCCAATGGCGGTTGCGCGCGAGGATCGCGATCAGGATAAACAGCGGGAACATCACCAGCAGATAGCGCGGCGCGCTGATATCCCACGCCTGACTCGCGAACACCAGCCAGTTGAGCCCCATCCACGCCGCATACGATGGCCGCAGCAGGGCCGCCGCCGCGATCGTGCCCGCGAGTCCGACCGCGAGGTAGAACAGTATCTGCGTCCCAATCATCGCGGCGTCGTGCGGATTGTAAGTGTGCGCGACCCCGAGATTGACTGCGACTCCCTGCCACGGCGCGATCATCCGGTTGGACCAGTGCGCATACTCCAAATGCAGGAAGGCAAGCGGGTCGCCGGTCACGCGATAGTTGACCAGCATGTGCACGCCGAGGCCGAAGACCACCGCACCGGTCCATAGCCAGCGCCACTCCAAACGCCGCGTGCCCCACAACTCGGCGAGCGCTTCGACGCCCAGCGCCGGCATCAGGAGGATGCCGTTGGGACGCGCCATCGCGGCCAGCGCGCCCAGCCCGCCGGCCTCGACCCATCGCGCGCGCCGCGCGGCGAGAAAGGCGCCCGCGACCAGCGCGATAAAAAGGCTTTCGCTGTAGCCGACGTGCAGAAAATAGGAAGTCGGAAAGATGAAGAGAAACCAGACCGCGCGGCGCGCAAGTCGCGGCGGATAATCCAGCGCGAAAAGCCGCCCGAGCACAACGCCCGTGGCCACCGAGGCCACCGTCGAAATCAGCAGCGCGCATAGCACCGCGTCATGCACTACCGACGCCAGTGCACGGATCAACATCGGGTAGAGCGGAAAGAACACCAGCGCCAGACGCGCGTCGCCGGCCGCGCCGTATCCGTGTTCGGCGATCAGCACGTATTGCGGCGCGTCCCACCGGTTCCAGAGCGACAGCCAGTGGGCGAGCGACCCCAGGGGCTCGTCGTTGGTTATCTCAAAGGAGAGTGCGCCGAAGGCGAGCACCGCCGCCTTCACGATCAGCACCATCGCGACGATCGACCAGTCCGATGCGTTGAGGCCGAGGATGGTGGGCGGGCGGCGGTCAGGCACGGGCGGCATCGCGCGGCGCTCCGGAGCCAAGAGGCTAGGGAAATCGGGAGCCCGCGCGCAAGCTGACGGCTATTTCGCGTCGCGGCGTTCCAGCGCATCGAGTTTGTGGCCGCAACGTCAATTTGCTGTTGCCCGAGCTCTCGCGCATGGGAGAACATTGCAGAGTGTTTTCGCGGGCCGTGCGTTCCATCGCGCTGAGAGGATGAGTTAGCGATGTGTGCGCGTCCGCACAACCCCGTCCGCCTGCTCAGCCGACCGGCTCATCGGCCGAGTCGGTGACGGCGGTTTCGGCGATGTCGTTCCCAACGGGGTCGTGACGAAGCCCGCTCCGGTGCCGACCCTCGGATTGCCGCTCGATCTCGGCTCGTTCACGCGCACGTGAGCAAGGGCCCGGCCGAGCAAGGCTATGAAGATCGCCGCGCGCCGCTCGAAGCTGATTACTTCAGCGCGGAGAAGACGTCGGCGCCGAATTGGCGCCCCTTGAGATCGCCCAGCAGCACCATCGCCATCCGCCCGGGCTCGAACGAGCGCGCCGCCAACTCGACGAGCTGGTCGTTGGTGACCTGGTCGATGCCGCGCGCGAGCTCCTCGATCGGAACCTCGCGCCCGAAGTAGATCTCGTTGCGCGCCAGCCGATTCATCCGACTTTCCGTCGATTCCATCCCGAGCAGCATGTTGCCCTTGAGCTGGCTCTTGGCGCGCTCGAGTTCGGCGCGGCTCAGGCCGTCGCGCACGAGCTTGCCGATCTCGCTGAGGGTGACCTCGATGACCTCGTCGATCCATTCCGGGTTGGTGCCGGCGTAGATCGCGAAGTAGCCGCAGTCGAGGTACGACGACATGAAGGAGTAGATGCTGTAAACGCGGCCGCGCCGTTCGCGCACCTCCTGGAACAGGCGCGAGGACATCCCGCCGCCGAGCGCGGTGTTGAGCACGTAGCTCGCGTAGCGCAGCGGCGAGGCCTGGCTGATGCCGGGTCCGCCGATGCAGAGATGGGTTTGCTCGAGGTCCTTGTGGTGGTTGATGACCACCATCCGCTCGGCCGGCGGGCTGGTCGGCTCGGGACGGCCGTCGCCGGTGATCCCGCCGAACAGGCGCGCGCATTGCTCGACCAGCCGTTCGTGATCGACCATCCCCGCCGCCGCGATAAACACGCGCCCGGCGCGATAGCGCTCGGCCATGAACGACAACAGCAGCTCGCGGTTGATCGCGTTGACAGTGGCGACCGAACCGAAGATCGGCAGTGCCAGCGGATGGCCCTCCCAGAACTTGAGGTTGAAGAGGTCGTGGATGAAGTCGTCGGGCGTGTCCTCGGCCTGCGAGATCTCCTGGAGCACGACCTGGCGCTCGCGGTCGATTTCGGCGGGGTCGAAGACCGAGTCGAGGAAGAGGTCGGCGAGCAGCTCGGTTGCCATCGCGAGGTCCTCGCCGAGCACCTTGGCGTAGTAGCAGGTGTACTCCTTGCCGGTGAACGCGTTGAGCACGCCGCCGACCGCGTCGATTTCCTCGGCGATCTGTGCCGCGGTGCGCGTGCGCGTGCCCTTGAAGAGCAGGTGTTCGATGAAGTGGGAGACCCCGTTCTCGGCCGCGACTTCGTAGCGCGAGCCGTTCTCGACCCAGATGCCGAGGGTGGTCGAGACCACCGAGGGCATCGGCTCGCTCAGCACGCGCAGGCCGTTGGGCAGGACGCTTTTGCGAATCATCGCACGCGGCGGCGGGCCTATTGGGCCTTCTGCGCCAGCTCCTCCTGCGCCTCGCGCAGCGAGAGCCGGATCTTGCCGTCGCGTCCGACCTCGAGCACCTTGACCATGATCTCGTCGCCCTCGTGGATCACGTCTTCCACCTTGCGCACGCGCTGGTTGGAGAGCTGCGAGATATGGAGCAGGCCGTCGGTGCCGGGGAGGATTTCGACGAAGGCACCGAACTCGACGATCTTGCGCACCTTGCCCTTGTAAATGCGGCCGACCTCGGGCTCGGAGGTGAGCGCCTGGATCGACGCGATCGCCTTCTCGATCGCGGTGCCGTCGGCCGAGGCGATGACCACGGTGCCGTCGTCCTCGATGTCGATCTTGCAGCCGGTCTCCTCGACCAGCGCGCGGATCACCTTGCCGCCGGGGCCGATGACGTCGCGGATCTTGTCGGGCTTGATGTGGATGGTGACGATGCGTGGGGCGTACATCGAGACTTCGGTGCGCGGCGATTGCAGCGCCTTCTCCATCACCCCAAGCACGAACAGCCGCGCGTCGCGCGCCTGATGGAGCGCCTGGCGCATCACCTCGCGCGTGATCCCGCCGACCTTGTTGTCCATCTGGATGGCGGTGACCCCGGTGGCGGTGCCGGCGACCTTGAAGTCCATGTCGCCCAGGTGGTCCTCGTCGCCAAGGATGTCGGTCAGCACGCGGACCTGCTCGCCCTCCTTGACCAGGCCCATCGCGATTCCCGCCACCGCCGCGCGCACCGGCACCCCGGCGTCCATCAGTGCCAGACTGCCGCCGCACACCGTCGCCATCGACGAGCTGCCGTTGGACTCCAGCACTTCGGAGACCACGCGGATGGTGTAGGGGAACTCCTCCTCGGGCGGCAGCACCGGCAGCAGCGCGCGCTCGGCGAGCGCGCCGTGGCCGATCTCGCGGCGCGAGGGGCCGCGCAGGAACTTGACCTCGCCGGTGCTGAAGGGCGGGAAGTTGTAATGGAGCATGAACTTCTTGTAGCGCTCGCCCATCAGCGCATCGATCTTCTGCTCGTCGGCGCTGGTGCCGAGGGTGACCGTCGCCAGCACCTGGGTCTCGCCGCGGGTGAACATCGCCGAGCCATGGGTGCGCGGCAGCATCTGGACCTGCGCCGCCAGCGGGCGGATCTCGGTCGAACTGCGGTCGTCGACGCGTCTGTCCTGCTCGATAATCGCCTTGCGCACGCGGTCGCGGATCACCTTGTCGCAGGCCTCAGTCAGCTCGCCCGCGCGCTCGGGAAAGCGTTCGCCAAGCTCGGCGACAACCTTGTCGGCGAGTGCGCGCAGCGCGCTGCTGCGCTCCTTCTTGCTGCCGGCGCTGAGCGCGGCCTCGAGCTCGGGCGCCATCCGCTGGCGCACCGCCTCGAGCAGCGCGGCGTCGATCGTCTTGGGGGTGAACGGGCGCTTGGGCTTGCCCGCCAGTCGGCGCAGCTCGCTCTGGAGCTCGAAGATAGGATTGAGCGCCTCGTGCGCGGTGAACAGCGCTTCGAGCACCGACTCTTCGTCAACGATCTGCGCGCCGCCTTCGAGCATCACGATCGAGTCGGGCTTGGCCGCGACCACCATCGAAACGTCGCTGCGCTCCAGATCGCTGAGCGTCGGGTTGGCAACCAGCTTGCCGTCGATCCGGCCCATCCGCACCGCCGCCACCGGCCCGTTGTGCGGGATGTCGGAAACCTCCAGCGCGGCCGAGGTCGCGATCAGCGAGAGCATGTCGGGGTCGTTGTCGCGGTCGGCGGAGAGCACCGTGACGATGATCTGGGTTTCCTTGTCGTAACCCTTGGGAAACAACGGGCGCATCGCGCGGTCGATCAGGCGCGAGGTCAGGATCTCCTTCTCCGAGGGGCGCCCCTCGCGCTTGAAGAAGCCGCCAGGAATCTTGCCCGCGGCGAAGGTCCGCTCCTGGTAATCGACGGTCAGCGGAAGGAAGTCAATGTTGGGCCGGCTCTCATGCGCCGAAACCACCGTCGCCAGCACCACGGTCTCGCCGTATTGCGCCAGGACCGCGCCGTGCGCCTGCTTGGCGACGCGTCCGGTCTCCAGCGACAGCCGGCGGCCGGAAAATTCAATCTCGAGTTTTCGATACATCGGGTTCTTCACACCTGAGGGAGGAAGGAGGGCCGATCCGCTTGCGCCACGCCGGCGCTGATGGGCGCCTTGTCGGGGCCGGCCCCCGCCGGCCCGCGCCCGCCGCACCGCCTGCGCGGCGCGGCCAAGCTGGCGGCCTACCTCCGGATGCCGAGCCGCTCGATCAGCGCCTTGTAGCGCGCGAGGTCGCGCGAGCGCAGGTAGTCCAGAAGCCGACGGCGCTTGCCGACCAGGCGCAAAAGTCCCCGGCGCGAATGATGGTCTTTCGCGTGAGTCTTCAGATGGTCGGTGAGCTGATCGATCCGCGCGCTGAACAGGGCGACCTGAACTTCAGGCGAACCGCTGTCGGAGTTGGACCGAGCGTGAGTCTGGACTATTTCCCGCTTGCGAACGGCTGCGAGAGGCATCAGGAGCTCTTACTTTCCCTTTTCCTTTTAGTTAACCGAGGACTCTAACAGAGGGTGCGCAGCAGGTAAAGGCGGCCCGTCCGAACACGGCTTATCCGGCAATTTTGCGCTGAAGCGCCGGCTGACGCCCGCTCCGCTTCGACTTTTCGTCGCTCGCCTCAGCCTATCTTGTCATCACCGGCAGGACGATATGCGAGGGGTGTGCCGCCGCATGATGGACCGTGTTGTCGGCGACCACCATCGCGCCCGGCTCGCCCAGCGCGCCGCCGGTGTTGGGGTTTACGTCGAAGCGCGGAAAGTTCGACGACGAGATGTCGAGCCGGATCCGATGCCCGCGGGCGAACAGGTTGCTTATCGGATAGAAGGGGATGCTGACCTCGTAAATTTCGCCCGGCGTCATCGGCTGCGGGTCGGTCCACGAGTTGCGAAAACGCATCCGGATGATCGAATCGGTCAGGTTGAGCGCGTAGCCATCGGGATAGTCGGCACTCGGCGGATACAGATCGATCAACTTGGCGGTAAAGTCAGTGTCGCGCGCCGACGACGACACCCACAGCTTGACCAGCGGCGAGCCGGTGACCTCCAGCGACTCGGCCAGCGGCTCCGAGACGAAGACCATGACGTCCGGCCGCGCGGCCAGCGGCAGCGACTCGCCTGCCGCAAGCGGAAAACGCGCGCGCTGGTCGAAGCCGCCGGGCGGCATGAACTCGAAGCCCACCGAGATACATCCGCCGACCGTCGGCACCGGATCACGCGGGTCATAGCGAAACGTGCTCGCGCCGCCGTCTTCCTCAGGTGTCCGCGGCGCCAGCGCGCCGCCCCGATGGAGATACCACGGGGTCTCGCGCACGCCCGCCGGCGGCCATTGCGACTCCAAGCGCCATCGCCCACCGTGGTCGATTCGTCCGCTCAGCCCCAGGACGTCGTAAAGCTTGCGCCCGCTGCCGCCGCCCATCACGAAAATCCGCACCGCCGGCTGGTCGGCGACGCCCGTGTCGAGTCCCTTGAGCCACTGGTCGAACCATCGCAGACGCATCCCGTTGTAATGTTCGAGCGCGGCGGGGCCAAAGCTCGCCTCGCCGGCGAAGTCCTCGTCGGCGCGCACGCCGTGCGTCCATGGCCCCATCACGAGCCGTTGCGGCGAGCGCTTGAGCCTGCTGAGGGCGGCAAAGTTCTCGACCGTGGCGCGCGCGTAGGAGTCGTACCAGGCGCCGAAATAGACCGTCGGGACGTCGGCGTGCTCGGCGTAGTACTGGTCGATCGCGTAGCCGCGCTGGCGCCAGTACTCGTCGTAGGCGGCGCGCGTCTGGAGGTCAATCACCCACTGCTCGTAAGTCGGCAGCAAGCGCAGCGGCGACGCTCCGCGCTTGAGCGGCAGGCGGCGGAGCCACTGCCCCAGATTGAGCCGCGCTTCGAGCAGCGCCTGGCGCAGCGCCGGATTGGCGCGCGCCTCGGGGCTGGTGACCGCCATGTGGAAGGCGTAGATGAGGAAGCGCTGTTCGAGCGCGCCGTTATGGCGCATCGAACAAGCGTAGTAGTTCGACGGCCCCTCGGTGACGAACATCGCGGCCAGATGCGGCGGGTTGAGCGTCGCCGCGGCGCTCTGCACCGCGCCCATGTACGAAGTTCCCATCGTGCCAACCTTGCCGGTGCACCACGGCTCGGCAGCCGCCCACTCGATCGTGTCGTAGCCGTCGGGCGCCTCGCGCGCGAAGGGATACCAATCGCCCTCCGAGCCACCGCGCCCGCGCACGTCCTGGATCAACACGACGTAGCCGTGCTCAGCGAAGAAGCGGGAATGGACGACGAAGCGCGGCGTTGCCTTGTCGTAGGGCGTGCGCTCGATCAGGACCGGGAAGCGTCCGGGTGCGGGCGCGCCTTCGAGCGCTGGGCGGTAGATGTCGGTCGCCAGCCGCGTACCGTCCCGCATCGCGACCATCACGTCGCGCTCGACCACGACCTCGAACCGATGCTCAGAGCCTTGCCGACCGAGTTTCGTCATCAGGCGCCCTCCTGGCTGGCGGGCAGGTTACTACAAGGGCAGGGCGATGCGTGATTGCGCCGGGCGGGACTCTGGGGTCTCAATATGAGCAGCCCCCGGACCCGAAGGCGGCGCGAATCCCTGGCCCGCCGGCGATGGCTGTCGGCCCGATTATTTCCCGCCGGCGGCTTGAAGGGCGGGATTAGCCGATGTTAGGCTAGGACCTTCAAACTCCTTGCTCCCCTGCGGGGGCTGGTAGTCCATAAGGAGGCGGCCGCGTGCGGCGCTACGAGACCATTTTTATTCTGCGCCCGGACTTGGGCGAAGCGCAGTCCAAGGACAGCATCAAACGTTTCGAGGGCATCGTTGCCAGCGGCGGCGGCGAACTGCTCGAGACCGACGAGTGGGGCTTTCGCGAGCTCGCCTACCGAATCCGCAATGAGCGGCGCGGCTATTACGTGCGCCTCGATTATGCTGGCGACGGCAACGTGATGAACGAGCTCGAGCGCAACCTCAAGCTCTCGGACGCCGTGCTGCGCTATCTCTCGGTGCTGGTCGATCCCGAGGTCGATACGGCCAAGGTGCGCGCCGACATCGAAGCCCGCCGCCATCGCGCTGCCGAGGCCAAGGCCGCGGCCGAAGCCCGCGCAGCCGCAGCCGCCGCTTCGCACGCTGCGGCGGCCGAACATGCAGCCGCAGGCCAAGGCGCTGAGAAGGGCGAGGCGGCGGCCACGGCGGAATCGGAGGAGCCGGCCGCAGAGGACGGCGGCGCTGCCGCGGCCGAGGCGAGTTCCTCGGGTGGGCCAAAACAGGATTGAGCTGACCGGCAGGGTGGCTTCGGCGCCCGAGCTACGGACCGCCCCAAGCGGGATGCCGGTGATGAGATTCGAAGTGGAGTGCGGTGACGGACGTGAGCGGCTGCGGCTGGCAGTGGTGATGGCGGGGGCGCAAGCGCGCGAGCTAGGCGCGCGCCTGCGCACGGGCTCGCTGGTGAGGATTACCGGCGCGTTGCGTGAGACGCGCGCTCATGCGGGGGCGGCGCGCTGGGCGGTCGGCGTCGAGGTCGTCGCCAGCGGGATAGCCGAGGTCGGCGCCGCCTAGGCGGCGCATTCGAAAAACTGGAAGCGATACGGCAGGGTCGAAGATGGCCGATGAAGAAAAGGTAAACCAGGCTGCCGAGCAGCACGGCGGCCATGAGCACGCGCGCGGACCGCGCCAGGGCGGACGCGCTGAGGGCGAGCGTCCCAGCGAAGGGCGTGGGGGCGCGCGCCGGCGTCCGGGCGGCCGGCGCAAGGTATGCCGCTTCTGCGCCGACAAGGGGCTGAAGGTGGACTACAAGGACGTCCGCACGCTCCAGAACTTTATTACCGAGGGCGGCAAGATCGTGCCCAGCCGCACCTCGGGCAACTGTGCGCGCCATCAGCGGCAGCTCGCGGTGGCGATCAAGCGCGCGCGTGTGATCGCGCTGCTGCCGTTCTCCACGCTGGGAGTCTGAAGGCGGAAGTGATCCGCGGGGTTGAAATCGCAAGGCTGGTGGTCGCGACGGTGCGCGCCGCCTTTCTGGCGGCCGCGCTTTATCTCGCCGCCGCGCTGATACCCGTGGCTGGCGCGATCGCGGCGCTCTTTGCGCCCGCGCCGATCTTGCTCTACGCGGTGGGGACGGACGGCGCGCGCTGGCGCGCGGGAGTGGCGATCGTTGTCGCCGCGGTCGCGGCGGGCGCGCTCGGCGGATGGGCCGCCGCGCTCGGCTACGTCGTGAGCTTCGGGCTGGCGACGGCCGTGATGTGCGACATGCTCGAGCGGCGCAAGCCCTTTGAGAGGATCGTACTGGTCACCGCCGCGCTTACGCTGGCGGCCGGCGTGATCACTGCGTTTGCGATTGCGGGCTCGGTGGAGGGGTTGGCGGCCAACGTGCACAGCGCGCTGGCCAACGGAATCGCGCGCGGGCGCGATTTCTACAAGGTGCTTGGGATGGAAACCGGGCTGGGGCGCGAGGCCGAAGCCTCGATGGTCGAGGCGACGATGCGGTTGACGCCGGCGCTGGTCGCGCTAGTTGCGGGCTTCGGCGCGCTGCTCAACCTGGGCGCGTTCTGGCGGTTGGGAGGCCAGCGGCGGTTGAGCTACTCGCTCTTCGGCGACCTCGCGCGTTGGTCGGCGCCCGAGTGGCTCATCTGGGTGCTGCTGGCGACCGGCTTCGCGATGTTCGTGCCGATGCCGGCGCTAGCGGTGGTGGCGCTCGACGCTTTCGCCTGCGTAGCGGCAGTGTACTTCTGCCAGGGGCTGGCGATCGTGGCCTTCTATTTCAAGGCGCTCACGATACCGCCGTGGGTCAGGGGGCTGATCTACTTTGTTATAATCGTGCAGCCGGTGCTGGCGGCGCTGGTCTGCGCGGGCGGCATCTTCGACTTGTGGATCGACTTTCGGCGGCTGCGGCCGCCGCGCCGCGAGGCCGGCAGCTTCGGCGATTTTTTCTAAGCGCCCGCAGTAGCGCCAGCGTATAAACTTATGAACGTGCAAGTGATTCTCAACGAGGACGTGCCCAACCTGGGGCGCACCGGCGACGTGGTCAAAGTGCGCGCCGGCTACGCGCGCAATTTTCTGCTGCCGCGCCGCCTGGCCGTCGAGGCCAATCCCAAGAACCTGCGCGCCTTCGAGCATCAGAAGCGCCTGGCGATGCTGCGGCGCGAGGCCAAAAGGACCGACGCGCTCAAGCTCAAAGAGCGCCTCGAAGCGCTCAGCCTGACCATCAGCGCCAACGCCGGCGAGGAGGGCAAGCTCTTCGGCTCGGTCACCAATATCGACATCGAACGCGCCCTGCGCGAGCGCGGCTTCGATATCGAGCGGCGCAAGATAGTGCTGCCGGAGCCGATCAAACAGCTCGGCGAGGTAACAGTAGTGGTGAGGCTCGATGCGGAGGTCGAAGCCGGCCTGAAACTGACGGTGGCGGCGGCCCAATAAACCTGTCCGGGGAATGATGAAACTCTACGACTTCCTGCCTTGTCCCTTCGGCCAGAAGGTCCGGATCGTGCTGGCGGAAAAGGCCCTCAGCTACGAGCTGGTCCAGGTGGACCTCGCCCAGGGCGAACAGCGGCGCCCGGAGTTTTTGCGCCTCAACCCGTTCGGCCGGGTCCCGGTGCTGGTTGACGAAGACACCACGGTCTACGACTCGACCATAATCATCGAGTACCTCGACGACGAATATCCGGAACCGCCGATGCTGCCGGCGATCGGCTCCAGCGCACTGCGCGCGCGTGCGCGTATGTTCGAGGACTTCGCCGACACCTCGTTCACGCCGCAGATGGGGCAGCTGATGGCCGAGATGGCGCGGCCCGAGGCCGAGCGCGATCAGGCGCGTCTCCAACGCCTGCATCGCTCGATCGAGCGGGTGTTCGACTACCTCAACTACGAGCTTAACGGACAGCAGTTTCTGGCGGGCGAGTTCTCGATCGCCGACATCGGCTTCGCACCGCGGATGCTGGTGGTAACGCAGCTCGGGCTCGACGCGAGCGCCAACCGTCCGAATCTGGACGCGTGGCTCAAGCGTCTGATGGAGCGGCCGAGCGTCCAGAGCCTCCAAGGCGTCACGATTCAACCGCTGGCCGGAGTCTAGGCCGCGAAGACGCCTGAAAATGCGCAAGCGCGCCGCCCATCGGGCGGCGCGCCTGCTTTCGGGTTACGAATGCCGAGGCGGTAGCCTTAATCTACTCGATTGTCTGCCGCATTAGTAGCGGGCTTCGGTCTCGGCCGCGGCTTCCTCCTCGTCGGCGCGGCTGTAGGCCACGTTGGCCGTTCGGAAGACCAGCTTGGCGGCAAAGAGCTTGTTGCCCAGGCGTCCTTGTGGCTTCAACATCCCGCCGTGGCGCCGGCAGCGCGGACAGGCGATAGTGCCGCTAAGGAGCGAGGCGTTATCTGGGGTGATTCGCAGGTCAAACGTGGACCCGCATCCGGGGTTCTGGCAAACAGTGCGATACACAATACCCGGCCGTTCGCTGGTGTTGGGTTCTCGGTTCAGTTCGGTTTGCATCGCGCCACCTCCTGGCCTGGCTTTTCAAGGGCTGTCCTCGGCCATGCGTTCGATTAGACGTAAATTCTTGGGCGAGGTTTCAAGCAAGCGATATGCCGGGGCGGGGTTCGACGGTCGATTGCGAGCGCAAATTGGCGAAATTTGAGCTAAATCGAGCATTTGCCCTACTTTCGCTAAGTGACGGCTTGGGGTGATGTTTCCCCATAGTGTGGAATTTTTTGCAACATCCTGTCGGCACACCTGCCAATCAATCTGAGCAGGCTGCGATCTGCAGCGGGCTCCATCGTCGCAACTTTACGGCTTTTCCACGTCACTTATATTAGGATTTGACGATCGCGCCGTGATTTTGCCGTTGCCGGCGCGCTAACCAAGGGCGAGGCGCGATGAGGACGCTTGCGATGGTGATGGCGGGGGGCTTGGGGAGCAGGCTGCATCCGCTGACCCGTGACAGGGCCAAGCCGGCGGTTCCCTTCGGCGGGAAATACCGAATCATCGATTTTGTTCTGTCCAATCTCGTCAATTCGCGAATTTACGCGATTTATGTCCTCGTCCAGTGGCGCTCGCAGTCGCTTATCGAGCATCTCAAAGACGGATGGCAGTTCGGCGGACTGATAACCGACCAGTTCGTCACTCCGGTTCCTGCGCAGATGCGGATGGGGGAGAGCTGGTACCAGGGAACCGCCGACGCGATCTTTCAGAATCTCAATCTGCTGGACGATTTCCGTCCCGATCTCGTGGCCGTGTTTGGCGCCGACCACATCTACCGGATGGACATCCAGCAGATGATCGAGTTCCACGTCGAGCGCAAGGCCGCGGTCAGCGTCGCTACCATCCCAGTGCCGGTCGGGGAGGCCCACCAGTTCGGCATCCTCGAGGTGGACTCCGGGATGCGCGTGCGCAGCTTCGAGGAGAAGCCGATGCGCCCGCGCCAGCTCCCCGGCGCTCCCGGCCGATGTCTCGCCTCGATGGGCAATTACCTGTTCGAGCCCGACGTGTTGCGCCGGGCGCTTGCCGAGGACGCCGCGATGGCGTCGAGCCATCACGACTTCGGCCACGACCTCATCCCGCGCCTGATCGAACGAGTGCCCGTTTTCGCCTACAACTTCATGACCAACCGCATCCATGGTGACTCCGAGGTCAACCTGAGCTACTGGCGCGACGTCGGCACGATCGACGCCTACTACGAGGCCAACCTCGATTTGCGCGACGCGCGGCCCCACCTCAACCTCTATAACCCGCGCTGGCCGCTGCGCACGGCGTACTACGACCAGCCGCCGGCGAAGTTTGTCTTCGACGAGAACGGCCGCCGCGGCCAAGCCCTGCACTCGGTCGTCTCCGAAGGCTCCATCGTTTCAGGCGGGACAGTGCGCAATTCGATCCTCGGCCGCTCAGTGTTCGTCCACTCATGGGCGGCGGTTGAAGATTCGGTGCTGATGGACTGGGTCGAGGTGGGCCGCGGCGCGCGCGTCCGCCGCGCGATTATCGACAAGAACGTTTATATCCCCGAGGGCGACCAGATCGGCTACGACCTCGCCCGCGACCGCGAGCGTTTCCACGTGACCGACTCGGGCTTGGTCGTGATCCCCAAGGGCCCCAAGCGCGAGCGACAGGGCCTGTGAGCCGACTGGTGCGCGCTCCGATGGCCAGCGAGGTTTCAACTGTGGCCGGCTCCGCCGATGCAACCGCGCGCACCGGCGAAGCCAGCGCGCCGGGCGATCGCGCCGCCCGCGAAAGCGGCGCGCTAAAGACGGCGCGCTCCACGCCGGGCGCGCGTCCGCCGCTAGCGGGACTCAAGCTCGACTTCAAAAGCCGCGCGCTCTTTCATCTGATGCGTGCGGCGATGCACGCGCTCAGCCTGTTGCCGGACTTCATCCTGTATCCGCTGGGGGTGGCCGGCGGATGGCTGGGTTACCTCCTGGACCGCCGCCACGTACGGGTCGGGATGGCCAATCTGGCGATAGCTTTTCCCGAGCGCGACGAGCTTGAGCGCCGGCGCATCCTGCGCGCCTCCTACATCAATCTCGGCCGCAGCGCGGCCGAGTACGTCCGCCTCGGCGGCTTCTTCTACCGTCGCCTCGCCCGGCGCGTGACCTACGACCGTCTGGATTACTGGGATGAGGTCGCGCGCCGCTATCCCGGCCGCGGCATTGTCGTCCTGACCGCCCATTTCGGTAATTTCGAGCTGTTGCCCTCCGCCCACGCCATCCTCGGCCATCAGATAACCCTGGTTCATCACACCCAGCGCTTCCTTGCCGGCGACGCGCTGATGACCTGGGTGCGCGAGCGGGCCGGGGTCGAGATCGTGCGCAAGCATTCGGCCGCGCGCGCCGTGCTCAAGACGCTCGGCGACGGGCGGCTGGTCGGCGTGCCTTTCGACCAGAACGCCAAGCGCGGCGAGGCGATCTTCGTGCCGTTCTTTGGCGAGCCTGCGGCAACCTCGCGCACGCTGGCGCGGGTGGTGCGGACATCGGGTGCACTGGTGGCGCCGGTCTTCATCGTGCGCCAGCCCGGCGGCCGCAGCCATCGCATCGTTATTCAGGACCTGATCCCGCTCGCCGAAAGCGGCGACGCCGAGGCCGACGTCGAGGAGAACACGCGGCGCTTCGTGGGCGCGATCGAGGCGATGGTGCGTCGCTACCCGGAGCAGTTCCTGTGGACGCATCGGCGCTACCGCACGCGCCCGCGCGGGATGGCGCCGGTGTACGACCAGCCGCGCCGCCACCGCCGCTCGCGCGCGCCGCAATCTGATTGACCCGCTTGGGTCGGGCCGCTCTTGTGTGCGGAACTCTCCGGCATCGCCCGCGGTTTCCATGATGCCGGGGGGTAATCGATGAGCTTCGAATCAACCGCACTTCCGCGGGCGGCCGCGACGCCCGCGCCGCTGGTTTCCGCGACCGGCGTCGCGCGCCTCCCGCACAACGCTGGCGCAGCGCGCCCGGCCTCGGCGCCGGCCGCCGAGGCGCCGGTGATCCTGGCCGCGGCGACCGCGCTTCCGCCCAATCCCGTCGATCAGCGCGAACTCGCAGAGCTGCTCCGCGGGCTCTGGAGCGCGCAATACGGGGAACCGCGCCGATGGCGCTCGACCTTCGACCAGATCCAGCGCTCGGTGCGGATCGACCGCCGCTACCTTGCGCTGCCAATCGGCGAATATCCCGCGCTCGACTCCTTCGCCAAGACCAACACGGCGTGGGCGCGCGTGGCACCGCCACTGGGCGCGGCGGCCGCGTCGAGCGCCCTCGACGCGGCCGGCCTGACCGCGCGCGACGTCGATCACCTCTTCTTGGTCACCGGCACCGGAATTGCCACGCCGAGTATCGACGCGCGGATCGTCAACCGCCTTGGGATGCGCGCCGACGTGCGGCGCACCCCGATCTTCGGCCTCGGATGCGCGGGCGGAGTCGCGGGCGTCGCGCGCGCCGCCGAGCTTCTGCGCGGCTTGCGCGACGATGTCGCGCTGGTTGTTTCGATCGAACTGTGCTCGCTCACCCTGCAACGCGACGACGCCACGGTCGCCAACGTAATCGCCTCGGCGCTGTTCGGCGACGGCGCGGCGGCAGTGGTGGTGGGCGGCGCGTCGCGCGGCGGGCGAGGGCAGGACGGCTTGCCGCGGGTGGTTGGAACGCGCGCAGTTTTCTATCCTGACAGCGAGCGGATGATGGGATGGGACGTCGTGGACGGCGGGCTCAGAATCGTGCTCTCGCCGGAGATTCCCGCGCTGGTGCGCGCGCATCTGGGGCGCGACGTCGACGCACTGCTCGCCGCGCACGGCCTTGAGCGCGGCGCAATCCGCCATTGGATCGCGCATACCGGCGGCAATCGCGTGCTCGAGGCGGTCGGCGCGGCGCTCGGGCTCGGCCCGTGCGCGCTTGCGCGCTCGTGGCGGCTGCTCGCGGCGACCGGCAACGTGTCGTCGGCCTCGGTGCTGTTTGTGCTGCGCGATCTGATGGGGTCGGGCGAGGCGCGCGCGGGCGAGTGGGGCGTGATGCTCGCGATGGGGCCCGGGTTCTGCGCCGAGCTGGCGCTGCTGCGGTGGTGATTTCGCGCGGAGCCTTCCTTCTGATCCTGGGCGCGCTCGCCCTCGAGCGGCTGTTCGAGTTATGGCTCTCCGCGCGCAATGCGCGGCGCGCCTTCGCCGCAGGCGCGGTCGAGGCCGGAGGCGAGCATTACGCGGCGATGGCCGCATTCCATGCGCTCTTCATCCTTTCGGCGGCGGCAGAGGCAATCCTGTTCGACCGGCCGTTCCTCGGCCTATTCGGATGGGTTGCGTTGGCGCTCGCCCTGGCGGCGCAGGCGCTGCGCTATTGGTGCGTGGCGACGCTCGGCCCGCGCTGGAACACGCGGATAATCGTATGGCCGGCGGCGGCGCCGGTGAGCGGCGGGCCCTACCGCCTCGTCCGCCATCCCAACTACCTTGCCGTGATCGTCGAAATCGCCTGCGTGCCGATGATTCACGGATGCTGGCTGACGGCGGCCGTCTTTTCGGCGGGCAACGCCGCGCTGCTGATGCGGCGGATTCGCGCCGAGGAAGGGGCGCTCGGCCCGCGCTACGAACTCGCCTTCGCCGCCCGCCCGCGCCTGTTGCCTGCGATGCTTCGCGCCGGGCGCTGCGCGCCTAATCCTCCTGGTGAAACTCGTGGTACACGCCGGCCGCCAACTCGCGTCCGTCCGTGCCGTCGGTGATCAGATAGTTGTCGCACAGGTAGCCGGACCAATACTGGCCCGGATGGATAATGTCGCACGGGTGAGAAACGCCGACGATCGCGACTACGGCGTGATCGTCGGATAGCGCGTTTAAGGCCGCGGATTTGCCGGCGCCGGTCAGGCCGAAAACCTTCCCCGGCGTTCGCGTGCGGATCGCGCTGGTCACGCTCACCGACGCGAGCCCTTCGCCGAAAAGCTCCGGCCGCGCGGCGACCGCGCGGCGGATCTCTTCGCGGTCGATTTTCCATCCGCACACCCCCGGATGCATCCGGGCGGGCTCGGAGCGAGCCGCGTCGGGGGCGCCTTCGGCGACGATGGAGGCGAAAAGGCGAAGGCGTCCTCGCATATCCGTGCTCCGCGATCGGGCGGAGCGCCCGGGGAGAGATTCGGAAGCATCCACTGCGCATCCACATACCTGCGGTAATTGTCCGGCAGCGCGAAGCGTGCATTCGCCACATAGTCGCGGATTTCACGTTGGGTACGCGGTTCGGCGGCATAGTCGCCAAGCTCGGCGTCAAACTGGAACAGGCCGCCGGCCGCGGAGTTGGCGCGCGCGGCCTCGCCGAGCGCGGCAGCGACCTGATGCAACGAATGGTCGCGCGGGTTTATCGGGACGCGCAGCCTGAGCGCACGCTCGGCGGTGGGGGGCCCTTGGGAGTCGGCGCGGCCACCACGGTCACGCCCACTGCGGCGGCTGTGCGCTCGCCCTGCGCGTCAGCAACCGGGATGCGGGCCGCAGTAATCGCGAACGCCGCCAGCGCGATGAGCAGGTGCGAGCGGATGCGTCGAGCGGCCATAGGTAAAGGCTGCGACCGGAGACTTTAGCATCCCCTGCTCGTCGCTGCAGACGGCCGACGGCGACTCTAGGAGCGCTTGCCGGCCAGGCGCGGGAGCAGGGCGAGGATCGCGAGCGCCATCACCCACGCCGCGGCGCCGCTTATCAGGGCCGGATGCCCGTAGCCGATTATCCAGTGCGGCGGCGCGACCGCCGGCGCCCCGCTGTACGGCCATAGCTTGGCGCCAATCACCAGCCCCGCGTGCAAGCCCATCGAGAGGTAAACCGTGCCGGTGAGCAGGAACGCCTCGCCCAGGACCAGGCCGAGCAGGAAAAGCCCTGCCAGCGCCGGAAACGCGGCGGCCGGATGGAGCAGGTGGGCGAAGCTTGCGGCCAGGTTGTGCACGCCGGCGGCGGCGTCGAGACGCTCGAGGTAGAAATGACCGGGTGCGCGCACCAGATGCGCCAGCGCGTAAATCGCGGAGCTCACGACCAGCGCGCCGGCGCGGCCGAAATCGTCGCACATTCCGCCCAGCAGCACGGCGCGAAAGAAGCCTTCCTCGATAATTGCGATCGCGATCGCGCCCGCGACGTACTTCGGCGTGCGCGCCAGCTCCGCCGCCGCGTCCGGGGCGGTGCGCGCACCGAACGCCGCGCCGAGCCCGAGCAGGATCGCGATTACCACGGCGGCGACTGCAATTCCGCGCAGCACCTGGCCCACATGGCCGAGCGGGCGGGCGAAGCCGCGCCCAAGCAGCGCACCCAGCCGCAGCTCGCGCGCCCACCACCACAGCATCAGCGCAACCGTCACCATTACCGTGCGGTCGAAGATTCGCGGAAACGGGAATCGGAAGCCGGCGGCGCCCACCGCGAGCGCGGCGAAGGGCGCGATCGCGACGGCCAGCGCGGCCGCGATCACGAACGCGACGGCTAATCTCAGCGTGAACGGCATCGTCGGCTGCGCGTGCGCCGCCGAAAGCGGCGCAGCGTCCCCGAAGCGATATCGGTTGCAAGCGCGCGGCGCAAGCGGTGATTATGAGGCGGCTTCCACAGCCATGGCGGAGGGTCGCGCGATGGAACTCGGACTCAAGGGCAGAGTTGCGCTGATAACGGGCGCGAGCATGGGAATCGGCGAAGCGACCGCGTACGAGTTGGCAGGCGAGGGCTGCGACCTGGCGCTCTGCTCGCGCCATCCGGAGCAGCTCGCGCCGGTGCGCGAGCGGGCCGTGGCCCGGGGCGTGCGATGTATCGCCGTGAAGTGCGACATCCGCCAGCCCGCCGAGATCGCCGCGCTGGTCGACGAGATCGGGCGCACGTTCGGCCGCCTCGATATCCTGGTCAACAACGCGGGCGCCGCGACTCATGGAACTTTCGCCTCGCTCACCGACGAGCAGCTGCTTGCCGACTACGAGCTGAAGATTCTCGGCCAGATCCGATGCACGCGGGCGGCGCTGCCACTGCTCGCGAAGAGCGCGGCGCCGCGGGTGATCAACGTCAACGCGATTGCAGGCCGCGTGGTGATTCCGGGCCTGTTCGCCACCACCACTCATCGCGCCTCCTGCTACGCGCTGAGCAAGGCGCTCGCCTGGGAGCTGGCGGAGAAGAAGATCCTGGTCAACTCGGTCAATATCGGGCTGGTCCACACCAACCAGATCGAGCGCGCGCACGCGCGGCGCGCGCCCGACGTGCCGCTGGAGAAGTTCATGGCGCAGGCGGCGCAGATCGTGCCGCTTAAGCGCTTCGGCGAGCCGCACGAGGTCTCCGGGTTGATCGCGTTCCTGGCCTCCGACCGCGCCAGCTTCATTACCGGCGCTTCGATCGACGTCGGCGGCGGCCAGGGCGCACACGTCTGAGGCGCGCGGCCGCAAACGCGCCGCCAGCCACAGGGGAGACGGAGACGATGGCTATCGATTTCACTTTGAGCGACCAGCAGCGCGAGCTCCAGGCGCAGGCGCGCGCCTTCGCGCGCTCCGTGCTCGGCGGGGTGAGAAGCGCGATCGCGAAGATCGGCGATCCGGGCGAGCGTTTCTACGCGACGCGGCCGTTTTACCGCGAGATGGCGCGCGCCGGCTTCGCCAAATCGCTCATCCCGGCCGAGTACGGCGGGAGCGGGCTTTCCACGCTGGACCTTGCGCTCGCCGCCGAGGAGCTGGCCGCGGTTGACGTCAACGTTCCGACGACTCTGCTCGCGACCGGGCTCGGGCTGCAACCGGTGCTGCGCTACGGCAACGAGGAGCAGCGCCGGCGCTTTTTGCCCGACTTTGTCGAAAACGGCGAGGACCGGCTGGCGGCGTTCGCCTTTACCGAAGTCACTGGCGGCGCCAATTACGACTCGCCCGACCCTTCATCCGGCGTGCGCACCTTTGCCCGGCGCGACGGCGATCAGTGGGTAATCAGCGGGCACAAGCACTACACCACCAACGGCACCGGATGGGACGGCAAGGGCGCGCATCTTTACACCGTGATCTGCCGCACCGACCTCGGCAAGCCGCCGCAGGATTCGCTCGCGGTTATCGCGGTGCCCGGCAACAGCGAGGGCATCCGCATCGAGGGGATGATCGACACGCTCGGCCATCGCGCGGTCAGCTCGCCGCGTATCCGCTTCGACGAGGTGCGCGTGCCGGCGGCGAATATCCTCGGCCGGCCCGGCGACGGCGCCGCGATTATCTCGCGCTCGTTTGCGTGGACCGCGGCGCTGATCGGCGCGGCGTGCACGGGCGTGATGCGCGCGGCGTTCGAGTGCGCGCTCGGCTTTGCGCGAGCCGACAAGCGCTCGGGGCCGGTGCCGGTGATCGAGTATCAGAACGTGGGCTACATGCTGGCCGACCTGAAGATGAGAATAGAGGCGGCGCGCTATCTCACCTGGAAGGCGTGCCATTACTTCGACAGCACCGGCGGCGCCGGCGAGGAGCTTCCGATCATCACCAAGGTCTATTGTTCGGAGCTCGCGGTGCAGGTGGTGTACGACGCGATGCGGCTGGTCGGGATCGACAGCTACACCGACATGCAGCCGCTCGCCGGGCTGATGCAGGACGTGCTGGCGTTCCCGCTGTATGACGGCGGCAACATGGGCGTGCGGCGCCGCCAATTGCACGCGTTGTTCCGCCGTCCGGGGTACGATCCGATGGCGGCGGCCGAGGGGCGTCCGCCGACGCGCTGAGTATCGTCGGGTCTGCCGCGGCTGCCGGCCGTCTCCCGCGCCCGGTTCATCATCGGGAATCCCGGTTCACTGTCTCAGGAATAGGGGTCTTGCCGCGCATCCAGCCCCTGCACGCGGCGAATTCGCAGACGCAAGGTTCGGTTAGCGCGCGCGTTCGGGAGGACGCTGCGGCTCGAGCACGATTTCGGTCGGGCAGGCGCGCGCGGGCGCGCGCACGACCGCCATCATCGCCTCCGCCACGTCCTCCGGGCGGAGCATCAGCGCGCGGTCGAGATGCTTGCTGTGCGGGATGAGAGCGGTGTCCACCAGGCCGGGGATTATCACCGCGACCTTGATGTCGCTGGAACGTAGCTCCGCGAAGGCCGCGCGGCTGAATGCGATCAGGCCGGCCTTTGCCGCCGCATAGATCGCCTCGCCCGCCGGCGCGCGCAGCGCCGCATCCGAGGCGATATTGACGATTGCGCCGCCGCCCGCCCGGGCCATCTGTCCGGCGGCAAGGCGCGCAAGCGCGATCGGCGCGCGCAGGTTGACCGCGAGCATCCGATCCTGCGCCGCGCTCGAAATTTTGCTCAGCGTCGTGCGCGGCGGCGCCCATCCCGCGTTGTTAACCAGCACGTCGAGCCGTCCGAAATGTTCGATCGCCGTGTCGAACAGGGTCTGCGGGGCGTGCTCCTCGGCGAGGTCAATCAGCACGATAAGCGAGCGCGCGGGAGCAAGTCCGGTCAGGCGGCGGGTCTCCTCCAGTTCGTCGCGCGAGCGCGCGGCAATGCACAGCGCAAAGCCCTCGCGCGCGAGCGCAACCGCGACCGCACGGCCGATTCCGCGGCCGGCACCGGTCACAATCGCGATCCGCTGTGGATGCTCCTCAACCGCCATCCGGGTTTGGCAATCTCGTGTGGGGTGCCGCGATCGTTTGCGTAAAGGGCGACCCGATCACGGTTAAACCCGCACGCTTGCGCATCCGCAGCTTGCACCATCGAGGCTGGTTCCACAAACTGATCCAAAGCACGGGGAACCGCCCACGATTGCGGAGGCACGCGGCAGGAGAGGCAGGACGCAGCGATGAATCCACAGGTCTTTCGCGAATACGATATCCGGGGCGTGGTCGAGCGCGACTTCGACGACGCCTTCGTGACCGATCTCGGCCGCGCCTACGCCACCCTGCTCAAACGCGCGGGCAAGAGCACGGTGACTGTGGGCCGCGACTGTCGGCTCTCGTCGGACCGGCTGTTCGCGCTGTTCAGCGAGGGACTGCTGAAAAGCGGAATCAACGTGGTGGATATCGGCGTGGTGCCGACGCCGCTTTTATATTTCTCGGTGGCGCACTGGGGGATGGACGGCGGCGCGATGATCACCGGCAGCCACAACGCCGCCGAGTACAACGGCTTCAAGCTCGGCGTGGGGCCGTCGACGATCTTCGGCGACGAGATCCAGGAAGTCCGGCGGATAATCGAGCGGCGCGATTTCCCCGCCGCCGGCGCGCGCGGCGCGCTCAGCTCGCGCGCGGTGATTCCCGAGTACTGCGACTTCATCAAGCGCAACATCACGCTGCGCCCCGGGCTCAAGGTCGCAGTGGACGGCGGCAACGGATGCGGCGGCGCGGTCGCGGCGCCGCTGATGCGCGAGCTGGGGGTCGAGACGGTCGAGCTGTATATCGAGATGGACGGGCGCTTCCCCAACCATCATCCCGACCCGACCGTCGAGGAGAACATGCGCGACCTGATCGCGGCGGTCAAAAGCTCCGGCGCGCGGCTGGGTATCGCCTACGACGGCGACGCCGACCGGGTCGGCGCGGTGAACGAGCAGGGGCGAATCGTGTGGGGCGACGAGCTGATGGTGGTGTTCTCGCGCGCGATCCTGCGCGAGCGGCCGGGCGCCGCCTTCATCGGCGACGTCAAATGTTCCAATCGCATGTACGACGACATCGCGCGCCACGGCGGCCGCCCGATCATGTGGAAGACCGGCCACTCGCTCATCAAGAGCAAGCTCAAGGAGGAGCACGCCGCGCTCGCAGGCGAGATGAGCGGGCACATGTTCTTCGCCGACCGCTACTACGGCTTCGACGACGCAATTTACGCCTCCTTCCGCCTGCTCGAGATCGTCAGCCGCGAGGGGCGCGGGCTCGCGGAGCTGCTCGCCGACCTGCCCAAGAGCCACTTCACGCCGGAAATCCGGCTCGATTGCCCGGACGACCGCAAGTTCGAGATCGTGCGCAAGGCCGCCGAGTACTTCCGCGGCCGCTACGACGTGATTGATATCGACGGCGCGCGCGTCAACTTCCCCGGCGGATGGGGCCTGGTGCGCGCCTCCAACACCCAGCCGGCGCTGGTGATGCGTTTCGAAGCGCGCGACGAGAAGACACTCGGCGAGATCCGCGCGCTGTTCGAGAGCAAGCTCAAAGAACTGGGCGCGATGTGAGCGCGCGGCGCGCAGCGGCGCTGATCATCGCGGGCGGGCGCGGCACGCGCTTCTGGCCCGAGAGCCGCGCGCGGCGGCCCAAGCCGCTGTTCTCGATCGACGGCCGCGCAACGCTGCTCGGCGAGACTATCGCGCGGCTCAAGCCGCTGATCGAGCGGCGCCAAATTTTCGTGCTGGTCCCCGTGGACCAGCGCGCGCTCTTCCGCAGCGCGCTGCGCGGACTCCTGCCGCCGGCCAATCTGATCGTCGAGCCCGAGGGGCGCGGCACCGCGGTAGCGATCGCTTACGGATGCGCCGTGATCGCCAATCGCTGCGGTGCCGGCGTTGTCGCGGTGATGCCGGCCGACCATTACATCGCCCCCGCCGCCGGCTTTCGGCGCACGCTGGCCGACGCGATCGGACTTGCCGCCGCGCGCCGCGCGGTGGTGGTGATCGGCGTCGCGCCGACGCGGGCCGAGCCCGGCTACGGCTACCAGCAGATCGGCCGGCGCGTCGGGCGTGGCTTCGAAGTCGAACGCTTCGTCGAGAAGCCGCCGCTGGCGCAGGCGCGCCGGATGGTCGCGTCGGGCAGGTTCCTGTGGAACGCCGGGATTTTCGTGATGGACACACGGGCGCTGGAGGCGGAACTCGACGAGCACGCCCCCGCGCTTGCCGGCGCGATGCGCGAGCTGGGCGGCGCCCGGCCGGCGGCCGTCGCGCGCATCTACCGACGGCTTCACTTCGACGCCTTCGACCGCGTGGTCGCCGAGAAGAGCCGCAACGTGCTCACGGTCAAGGCGCGCTTTGGATGGCACGATGTCGGGAGCTGGGAGGGACTGTGGCAGGCGGTGCGCGGGCGCGCCTCCAACGTGCTCAAGGGCGAGGTGCTCGCGCTCGACTCCGAGGGCGTGCTGGCGCGTGCCGACCGGCGCCTGATGGTGCTGCTCGGGGTGAGGGACCTGGTGGCGGTCGATACCGGCGACGCGATCCTGATCGCCGGCCGCCAAAGCTCGCAGGAACTGCGCCGCGTCGTAGACGAACTCGCCCGCCGCGGCCTGCAGCGCTACCTGTAGGCGTGACCTTGTACGGCGGCACGCGCGATCGGCTAGGATCGCCGCGCGCGGCCCGGCACGGCGATCAGCGGGCCGGCGGCGAGGTGAGTACGATGCTCAAAGAGAGGCGGCGAATCGTAACCGCCATCGACGCCGACGGAAAATCGTACGTGGCAAGTGACGGGCCGTCGCCCAACCTCCGCGAGCACGGCGCGGGCGGCGCCGCCGAGCTGTGGGTGACCGACGCCACGCCCGCCGATAACCGGGCGGCGGGTGACCCCGCCACGCGCCCGGCGCGGCTCGAACCGCCCGCCGGCGGCAGCGTGTTCCGCTTCTTCATGGTCGCGCCCGAGAACAGGGCGCTCTCGGCCGAGGCGCAGGAGGCGATCGCGGCGGCGCGCTTTGCCGCGATGGGCGCCTCGCATTGCCGGGTCGATACTTCGCGCCATCCGAGCATGCACACCACACGCACCGTCGATTACATCATCCTGCTCTCAGGGCGGGTGACGCTGCTGCTCGACAAGGGCGAGGTCGATCTCGAGCCGTTCGACGTCGTGATCCAGCGCGGGACCAACCACGGATGGGTCAATCGGGGGACGGAGCCGGCCCTGCTGGCGGCGATCCTGATCGACGCCAGGCCGCTCTGAGAGTGGCGCTAGCGCGATCCGCGCTTTCAGTCGAGCGCCTGCGGATCGCAGCGCAGAACGAGCTCGCGCAAGCCGCCGAGGTTGCGGTCGTCTTCCAGCTCGATTGCGCGCAGGCGCGCGGCGAAGGCGGGATCGACGCGCTCCCATCGGAACACCAACTGGTTCATGTCGCCCAGTAATTCAAGCAGGAGCGCGAGGTCGGCCGACAGCCGCTGCCAGTTGTTCGAGCCTGCGGCGCCAGGCCGACGCGCCGGCTTCGCCCACGCGTGCCGCTCCCCAAGCATCAGGTCCAGCGCACGCGCGTGCCGCAGCTCCTGTTCGGCGATCGCGCGCAGCGCGTCCGCCATCGCAGGGTAGCCGCAGAGCGCGGCGTCGCGCGCGAGGCGCTCGGCGAGCTCGCGATGGCGTCCGGCAAGCTCGGCGAGTTCCCCCAGCAGTTTTTCTTCGGGTGATAGCGCGGAGCGGATTCGATCCAGGATTCCCATCCGCATCAGGCGTCCTCTTTCGCCGAGGGACGATAATACACGGCCCGCGCCCGCGGCGCATCCGTCGGCCTTAATCGCCGCCGGTTTCGGCGGGCCACAGCGCGCGCACCAGGAACGACTCGCGCTTGAAGAAACCACGAGTATGGTACGAGTCGCCCAGCCGGAGCAGCGCATAGTCCAGGTAATGGCCAAGCTCGTGCATCAGCGTGCGCAGGAAGGTCTTGGGCTTGACCACGTCGTGGCGCTGCGCCGTGCGCATCCAGAGCACGATCCGCGGCGGACGGGAGAAGAAGATGCCGTGGAGCTCGCCGCGCGCGTTGCGCGGGCGCACGCCTTTGACCTGCAGCGGCACGCTGCGCACGTGCAGCAGGCGGCATAGCTCGGTGGCGAGGTTCTGCGCCGCGCGCTCGGTCGCCGCGAGCTGGCCAGCTTCGAGCGCCGCCAGCAGGGCGTCGGCCAGTGCGAGCGCGCTGGGGCTGGGCGCAAGCTCGAAGCGGTCGATCGCGTCGCTGCGCAGGTAAACCTGTTGGGCGCGGGGCGAGAGCCGGTAAAACCAGGCCGGCAGCTCGGCCTGCGCGCGGCGCGCGGCCGGCTCCTTCAATGGGCGCTTCGGCTCTCCTATCATCGATCAACCGCCATACAAGAACGCATCGCAGGAGAACGCAAGCCTATGGAACTGAGCGCGATCCCAGTCGCCAAGCCGGCCGACGCCAACGTCATCATCGGCCAGGCCCATTTCATCAAGACCGCCGAGGATCTCTACGAGGCGGTCGTCGCCGCGGTGCCCGGGGTGAAGTTCGGCGTCGCCTTCTGCGAGGCCTCTGGGCCCTGCCTCGTCCGCCACACCGGCACCGACGCCGAGCTGGAGGACGCGGCGGTGCGCGCGGCCGAAGCGATCGGTGCCGGGCACGTTTTCGTGATCATGCTTGGCAACGCGTTCCCGATAAACGTGCTCAACCAGGTCAAGGCGGTCGGCGAGGTGTGCACGATCTTTTGCGCCACCGCCAACGAGCTCCGCGTGATCGTCGCCGACGAGGGCGGCGCGCGCGGTGTGCTCGGTGTGATCGACGGCAGCGCGCCCAAGGGCGTCGAGGGCGAGCGCGAGCAGGAGGAGCGGCGGGCGCTGCTGCGCCGCTTCGGCTACAAGCATTAGGCCGCGGGTTCCCCGCGCCGCCATGTCGCTTTGCCGCGGGCCCGCGGGATATAGTTTAAGCCGCGCAGCTGGTCTGGGTCGGGACCGGCGCGCAAATGACGCGTGATGAGCAGCGCACGCAGGCGGGGCCGGGCAGGCGCGGCGGGTGGATGGCTGCGCCGCACGCTTAGGCGGCTGGGGCCGCGGCGCATCGCGCTCGGCGGGCTCCTGCTGTGCGCCTTCGCCACGGGTTTCTATCTCGCCCAGCTCTACAGCGAAATCTCGGCGCTTATTCGACAACGCGAGGCCGCGCTGACCTCGGCGATCTACTCCGCGCCGCTGGTGATCGAGCGCGGCGACGACGTCGCCAAGCTCCATCTGCTCGACCGCCTCGACCATCTGAGCTACACCCGCGTCGCCAATCCGGCCCGCCCGGGCGAGTACGCGCTGACCCCAGGGCGGATCACGATTTACCTGCGCAGCTTTCGCGAGGGACTGCGCGAGTACCCCGACGAACTGATTCATCTGAGCCTCGATGGCACCGTGGTCGAGCGCGTGGCCGACCCCTTCGGGACCGCGCTTGACGCCGCGGCGCTCGAACCCGAGGTGATCGGCAGGCTGCTGCCGGGGGCGCCCGCCGAGCGCGTCGAGGTGCATCTGGGCGAGCTGCCGCCCTACCTGACGCGCGGTCTGCTCGCGACCGAAGACCGCTACTTCTACTACCATCCCGGCTTCGACCCGATTCGGATGGTGGAGGCGGCGGTCGCGGACCTGCGCTCGCATCGCCTGCGCCAGGGCGCGAGCACGATCACCCAGCAGCTCGCCCGCACCTTCATCGATCGCCACGAGCGCACCTTCGCGCGCAAGCTGCGCGAACTGGCGGTCGCGCTCGTGATCGAGATGCGCCTCAGCAAGGATCAGATCCTCGAGCGGTACATCAACGACGTCCCGATGGGCGAGTACGACGGCACGCCGATCACCGGGATGCCGCTGGCGGCGCGCTACTTCTTCAACAAAGACTTGCACGAGGTAACGCCGGCGGAGGCCGCGACGCTGATCGGGATGATCCAGGCGCCGACGCTCTACGATCCCCGCCGCCATCCCGATGCCGCCCGCGCGCGCCGCGACGTCGTGCTCGCGATCATGCGCCGCGCCGGTGCCATCGACGCCGCGCAGTACGCCGCGGCCAGCGGCGCGCCGATCCAGCTCGCCAGCTCACCCGGTTTGCGCCGCGCGCCCTACTTCACCGACTACGTAATCTCCGAGGTCGAACGCATCCCCGGCTTCGGCGGCAACCTGGCCGGGCTCAAAGTGTACACGACGCTCGACCCCGAGATGGAGCAGGAGGCGCAGGCGGCGGTCGAAGCCAACCTGGCGCGCCTGGAGCGCGCGCATCCGCGGCTGCGCCGCACGCGGCGCGCCGAGCGGCTGCAAGGCTCGCTGCTCGCGCTCGACGTGCGCACGGGCGCGATCCTGGCGATGGTCGGCGGGCGCGACTATGCGTCGAGCCAGTTCAACCGCGCGGTGCAGGCCGAGCGCCAGCCCGGCTCGGCCTTCAAGCCGATCGTCTATCTGAGCGCGCTCGATCCTTTGCGCTCGCCGCTGGGGCAGCCGGTGACGCTGGCCTCGCTGCTGCCCGACCGTCCGATGTCGTTCGGCGGATGGGCGCCGGCCAACTACGAGCGCAACTTTCAGGGCACGGTCACGGTAGTCGAGGCGCTCGCCGAGTCGCTCAACGTGCCGACCGCCTACCTTGGCAGCCTGCTGCACCCGCCGACGATCGTGCGCACGGCGCACGAGATGGGCATCAACGAGGACCTCCCCGCCGTGCTGCCGATCTCGATCGGCGCCGCCGAAACCACCCTCATCGAGCTGACCGGCGCCTACCAGATTTTCGCAAGCGGCGGCGTTTCGCGCCCGCCCTACGCGCTGGAGGCGGTGTACGATGCGCACGATCATCTGATCTACGAGCACAAGGCGCACGCGCTTAGACTCATCGATCCGCCGGTCGCCTACCTGATAACCGGCGCGCTCGAACAGGTGCTGCGATGGGGCACGGGCGCGGGCGCGGCGCGGATGGGGCTGGACTTTCCCGCGGCGGGCAAGACCGGCACCACCGACGACTATCGCGACGCCTACTTCGTCGGCTACACGCCGCGCGTCGTGTGCGGCGCGTGGGTCGGGTTCGATCGCCCGCAGAGCATCGGGATGACCGGCGCGGCGGCAGCGCTGCCCGCGTGGGTCAGCTTCATGAGCGCGGTCACGCCGCGCACCGCTGCGCAGTTCAGGCCGCCGGCGGGGATCACGATGGCGACGATCGATCCGCAAAGCGGCGGGCTGGCGACGGCGAACTGTCCGCGCGCGGTCGCACTGCCGTTTCTGAGCGGTACCGCGCCGACCCAGATGTGCCCGCTGCACGGCGGGGTCGCGCCCGCGCCGACGCTGGTTGCGGGTCCGGGCGCGGCGGCGCCGCCGGGCGCCGCGGGGATGGCAGGGGCGCCCGGAGCCGCGCCGACGCCTGCGACCAACGGTTTGTTAGGTTCGATCGGGAATTTCTTCGGTTCGCTCTTCGGCCACTGAGCGCGGCGCCGGTCGGGCGGCCACCGAATCGCTTCGCGTAGAACGACAGGTAGAGGACCCTCAGATTGCGGCGGCATAAGCGCCTTGTTTTGACGCCGTCCTGAGCGGAGCGAGTCCGCGAGCGGAGTCGAAGGATAGACGCGCAGCGATTTTTGACGAGACGGCCTCACGCCGCCGCGGTGACGTCGAGGCTGAGCCGCGCCTGGGCGCTCTGGCCGGCGCTGGTGTCGGGATCGCTGGGCGGCTGCGCGCGTCCATCGCCGTCGACGGCGCGCACGCGCACCTTGTAATTTCCAGCGCGGCGCGGCGCGAAGCGGTACTTCCACACGCTCCAGATGTAAGCTGAGCGGCTCGGCGTAATTTCAGCGGTGTCCCACGTCGCGCCGTCGTCGGTCGAAACGTCGACCCGATGGACTCCCGACGGCCCCGCCAGCGCCCATCCCACCATCTCCACCGGCGCCGTCACCCTGGCGGCGGGCGCGACCAGGTTGAGCAAGCTGTAGCTGACCTGCGGATAGAAGAAGCCCGAGTTGATCTTGCGCCACGCGCTGTTACTCCATCCGCGCGCCTCCCAATAGCCGACGAACTCGCGATCGACGAATTCGATCTCGGTCAACCATTTGGGCTGCTTCATTCCGTACTTGCCCGGGATGAAGATGCGCAGGGGAAAGCCGTGGTCTGGCGGCAGCGCCTCGCCGTTCATCAGGTGGGGCAGGAAATTCTCCTCGCGCATCAGTTCGTCGAGCGGTATGCCGGTGGCGTAACCGTCGGCGCCGCGCAGCGCCGCGTATCCTGCCTTGCGCGAGGGGCGCGCGCGCTCGAGCAACGGCCTGAGCTTGGGCCCGACCCACAACGCATTGCCGATCGCGGTGCCGTTGGGCGGGTTGCCGATACACTCCAGCGTCAGCGTCTCGCTTATCGGCGGCAGCGACTTGACCGTTGCCAGGTCGAGCTCCAGCGGATTGGCGGCGAGGCCGTGAATCTTCAGCCGCCATCGGTTCGGATCCACGCGCGGCGTGGCCCCGTACGAGGTCACGTAAAAGTCCGCGTTGGGCGTAAGCCCGCCCCATCCGCCAGCCGGCGGCTTGGGCGCCTCGGCGGCGGCAAGCGCGCGCGCGGCGGCGGGCGCTCCGCCGAGCGCGATAGCGGCGCCCGCCAGTTTGACGAATTTCCGGCGATTCATTGTATGCGCACCTCATTGCGCGAGCGCCCCAGCAGTAGCGGGCGCGCGCTCGCGAACGCTCGGCTTGGCGGCGCCGCCGTTCGCTTATATTCAAACCGCGCGCGCGGCGGCGCGGTTCCGCTGCGCTAGACGTCGTCCGAATCGGCTGCGTCGTCTTCGGCCTCGAAGTCATCTTCATCGCTGCCCAAATGCTCGGTCTCAGCCTCATGCGCCGGCACCGACGCCGTCGGTGCCGGGAGCGGCGCGCTCGCCGCGCGCGAAAGCGCGGCGAGCCGGCGGGCGACGATGATGAAGCCCGAGTGCGCGACCATCCGATGCACCGGCCGCACGCTCATCCCCTTGACGTGCCAGTTGCGCAGCAGGGTCTCGAACGACTCGACCTCGCTGAAGCCGCCGTCGGCGTTGAGCGCCTCGACCGTGTCGTGGAGCTGGATCGCGGTCGGCACGTAGCACACCAGCACGCCGCCCGCGCGCAGCGCGCGCGCCGCCACGCCGAGCGCGCGGCGCGGCTCGGCGAGATCGAGGAAGAGCCGATCGACGCCGGTTTCGTCGAAGCCGGCGTAGAGATCGCGCAGTTTAAGCGTCCAGGTGGGCGCCTCGCCATAGAACGTCGCGACGTTGCGCCGCGCGGCGGCGGCGAAGTCCTCGCGCAGCTCGTAGGAGATCACGCGCCCCGCGGGGCCGACCGCGCGCAAAAGCGCGATCGTGAGCGCGCCCGCGCCGACGCCGCCCTCGATCACCGTTGCGCCCGGGAAAACGTCGCCCCACACCAGGAGCGGTCCGGTGTCTTTGGGGTAGATTACCTGGGCGCGGCGCGGCAGGTGCGGGATGAGGTCGGCGTAGGTCGGGCGCAGCACGAGGAAGGTCTCGCCGGAGCTGAACTTCACCCGCGAGCCTTCGTCCTGTCCGATCAGGGCGTCGGCGGCGAGTTCGCCGCGGATGGTGATCCGCGAGCCGGGGCGCAACAGTTTGAGATAGCGCCGCCCCTTGCGATCGATGAAGATGACAGGGTCGTTTTCTTTAAGCCGGGATTCCAAGCGATCAACGCTTAAACGCTCGGCGCGTCCGGCGCAACCGCCGCCCGACGGCGGCGACGGCGGCCGGCGCGTATTGACTGTGCGCTCCGGCGACGTTTACGTTAATAGCCGGGCCCGGCGCGCAGCGTGCGCTGGGCGGGGCACAGTGGGCAAGCCGGGCGCCAGGCGCATATCCGATTCCATCCGCACCGCATAGCGCGGCGGCGCGCTTTTCTCGAAATCCAGACAACCCTAAAGAGAGTCATCGGCCATGGCTGAGAAGAAAGCGAAGACGGCGGAGAAGGGCCGCGACGCGGTCGCCTTCAAACACACCTGCCCGAGTTGCGGCGCAGAGAGCAAGGTGACGATGTTCGCGGGCTACGGGCGGCGCGGATTCTTCCTGGTGTGCGAGAAGAACTGCGGCTATATCGCGCGCACGCGCTAGCCAAGGGGGGAACGATGGCGAGGACCCGCAAGAGCAAGACCACCAAGCGCGACCTCTACCCGAGCTTCGCCGACTCCACCGACGAGGCCGAGGAGGATGCGGATCTTCCCAAGGACGAAGCCGGCCGGCGTAAGATCAAGCGCCAGTACCAGGAATTGCTCGGCATCCGGATCGAGAAGCTCAAGGGGCGGATCCTCAACCGCGAGCGCATCAACAAGACCATCGACGGCATCTACTTCATTTGCTTCAAATGCCTGAAGGTCTGCCACTCCCTCGACGACGGCCTGCTCGAAGATCCCAACAATCAGAACAATCTTTGCGCCAAGTGCGGCAAAGCGCGCAGCGCCGCCGCCTGAGCGCGTGCCCTATGGCCGCTGCATAACGGAAGAGCGCCTCGCACTGGCGGGGCGTGATGGCGCGGCGGGGGCGGCTGTGCTTTTATTAAGCGGATCAAACCGCTAAATGTCGTGCCCGAACGGCGCGGCGCCGATGCGGGGCGCTCGCGCAACCGCCGGCCACCGCGGCTGCGGACCGGCGCGAGCGGAGGCGGAGCGGCCGCCGCAGGAGCCATAGGGGACCGATGTCCTTTCAGCTGATACCTCCCGACGTCAACGTCGATTTCGTCGGCAAGCGCTATTTCTTCGTCGCGCTCTCGACCGCGATCAACATCGCCGCCATCGTGCTGTTATTCACGGTCGGCCTCAACTACGGAGTTGACTTCGTCGGCGGCAGCGTGGTGCAGCTGCAATTCAAGCAGGCCACCGACGGCAGCAAGATCCGCGACGCGCTGCGCCCGCTCGGCCTGGGCGAGGTCACCGTGCAGGACTTCGGCGCCGCCTCGCGCCATCAGTACCTTGTGCGCTTCGAGAAGGTCAAAAACATCGGCAACCTCGGCAAGGCGCTCGAAGCCCAGCTCGACAAGGCCTACGGCACGGGCGAGGCGCAGGTGCTGCGGGTGGAGACGGTCGGCGCCAAGGTTGGGAGGGACTTGCGCCGCGACGGCTTCATGGCGGTGGTCTTCGCCACCATCTTCATGGGCATCTTCATCGCAATCCAGTTCCGCAACGTGAGCTGGAGCTTCGGCGCGGGCGCGGTTATCGCGCTGATCCATGACGTGCTGGTGGTGACCGGCGCGCTGGTCATCTCGCGCCTGGAATTCGACCTCACCACGCTGGCCGCGCTGCTCACGGTCATCGGCTATTCGGTTCACGACACCATCATCGTCTCCGACCGCATCCGCGAAGACGCGGCCAAGCGCCGGCGCGAGCCGATCGCCGAGATCATGAACCGCGCGATCAATGAAACGCTCTCGCGCACCATTCTGACCTCGGGCACCGCGATCGCGGTGCTGATCGCGCTGCTCGCCCTGGGCGGGCCGATCCTGCGTCCGCCCGCCTTCACCCTGCTCGTCGGCTTCATCACCGGCACCTATTCGTCGATCTACATCGCGGGCCCGGTGGTGCTGTTCTGGGAGGGCAAGGGCAGCGCCAAAGGCAAGGGCGCAATCACGCGCGCCGCGTGAAATTCATCCCCGGGCCTTCGCCTCGCCCGCCAATGCTCGCCGGCGTTTCGTGAGCATCGAGTTCAATACCGCGCGCGGCCGCTGCCGCCTGACGCTTGCCGCGGCGCCCAAGCGCGACGGCGAGCAAACCACGCTGATGCTGGCCTACGAACGCGCCGACGGCCTGGAGCGCGTCGGCTTCGTGTGTGAAATAGCCGAGGGGTTGGCGCGCGCAGACGAGCCGGCGGACAGCGAGACGTTGCTCCGCAGCCTCGGGCCTTGGTTCGCGCGCGAATTCGAACAGGTGCGCGAGGCCGCGCTCAAATCGATCCGCACCGAGCGCCGCCCGCTCGTCGTGCGCTTCGACCGCGAGCATCCGGGGCCGTTCAGCCGATCGGAAGGAGGGCGTGACGATGGCGATTGAGACGAGGCCCGCACGCGAGTCGGATATCCCGGAGATTGCCCGGCTGGTCGCGGCGATCGCGGCTTATCATGAGTCGATCGATCCCCGGGCGCGCTTCGACTGGGAGGAGATCCGCCAGGCTCCGGCGTGGCTTAAGACTGTGCTTGCCCGCGACCATCATGCGATCTGGGTCGCCGACATCGGCGACGGCCGGCTGGTCGGCTATCTGTGGGTGCGACTGAATCGCGATCATCAGGGCTACCTCCCGCGCGTGCGCGGCTACGTCAACCACGCCTACCTCGATGAGAACTGGCGCGGCAGGGGGCTGATGAAGCCGATGCTGGAGGCGGCGTACGACTGGTTCCTCTCCAAGGAGGTCACCGTGGTCACCCTGACCGTGCTCCATCGCAACTGGCTCGGCTCATCGGCGTGGTACAAGCTCGGCTACGAGGACTGGCAACACGAGCGGCGAATCGAGCTCAAGCCGCGTTCGCGATAGGGCCCCGCGGCGGGGCATTTGCAGGGCGGCCTAACCTGTCGGTAAGTTTGTGAGCGAGCCGGCGTCCTGCGCTTATATCGGCGCGCAGAGGCGTGCGGCCGAGCTTATACCAGGTTTGACAGTCAGGAACTTAGGACCTATACTCGACCCTGTAAGTCCACAATCTGGTTTCCCGTTGGGAGACGGGAGTAATTTGCACCACGAGCGCGAAGGTTTGGGAGCGATGGTCAAGCTGCCGATATACATGGACAATCACGCGACCACCCCGGTCGATCCGCGGGTGCTCGACGCGATGCTGCCGTATTTTCGCGAGAAGTTCGGCAACGCCGCCAGCCGCAACCACAGCTTCGGCTGGGAGGCCGAAGAAGCGGTGGACAAGGCGCGCGGCCAGGTTGCGGCCCTGATCAATGCCAAGCCCAAGGAGATCATCTTCACCAGCGGCGCCACCGAGTCAGACAACGAGGCGATCAAGGGCGTCGTCGAGTTCTACAAGGACAAGGGCTCCCACGTAATCACCTGCGTTACGGAGCACAAGGCGGTGCTCGACAGCTGCCGCGCACTGGAGCGCGCGGGCAAGGCCACGGTCACCTATCTGCCGGTGGACAAGTACGGGATGGTCGATCCCGACGCGGTGCGCAGAGCGATCACCGACAAGACCGTGCTGATCACGGTCATGTACGCCAATAACGAGATCGGCACGATCCATCCGGTCGCCGAGATCGGCCGTATCGCCAAGGAGCGGGGCATCATCTTCCACTGTGACGCGGTCCAGGCGGTGGGCAAGATCCCGGTCGATGTCGAGCGCGATGGCATCGATCTGCTGTCGATCTCCGCGCACAAGATCTACGGACCCAAAGGCGTCGGCGCGCTCTACGTGCGCTCCAAGGGGCCGCGCGTGAGGCTTACCCCGATAATCGACGGCGGCGGGCACGAGCGCGGGATGCGCTCGGGCACGCTCAACGTGCCGGGGATCGTCGGCCTGGGCGCGGCGTGCGAAATTGCCGGCGCCGAGATGGCGGAGGAGGCTGTGCGCGTGGGCGAGCTGCGCGACAAGCTCCAGGCGGGGCTGTTCGAGCGGCTCGACGAGATTTACCTCAACGGCCATCCCACCGAGCGTCTGCCGGGCAATCTCAACGTCAGCTTCGCCTACGTCGAGGGCGAGTCGCTGCTGATGGGAGTCAACGACGTCGCGGTCAGCTCGGGTTCGGCCTGCACCTCGGCGACGCTGGAGCCGTCGTACGTGATCCGCGCGCTAGGAATCAACGAAGAGCTGGCGCACAGCTCGATCCGTTTCGGGTTGGGCCGCTTCAACACGGAAGAGGAGATCGACTACGCCACCGAGCGGGTCGCGCGCGAGGTCAAGCGGCTGCGCGAGATGTCGCCGCTGTACGAGATGGCGCGCGAGGGAATCGACCTGAAATCCGTCAACTGGCGGGCACAATAGCTCGGGCGCAGGAGCAAGCCATGGCTTATTCGAACAAGGTTCTCGACCACTACAACAACCCGCGCAATGTCGGGAGCTTCGCCAAGGACGAGCCCAACGTCGGCACCGGCATCGTCGGCGCTCCCGAGTGCGGCGACGTGATGAAGCTCCAACTGAAGATCAGCGAGGAGGGCGTGATCGAGGACGCCCGCTTCAAGACCTTCGGCTGCGGCAGCGCGATCGCCAGCTCCAGCTACGTCACCGAGCTGGTCAAGGGCAAGCGCATCGAGGAAGCGATGGCGATCAAGAACACCGCCATCGTCAAGGAGCTCAACCTGCCGCCGGTGAAGATTCACTGTTCGGTGCTGGCCGAGGATGCTATAAAGGCCGCGATCTCCGACTGGCGCAAGCGCAAGGGCGCGGAGCCGGCGGTGCCGGCCAAGAGCGTCGAGGGTTGAGGCGGGGGAGCGGACGGGGTTTGCGCGTGCGATGATCTCGCTCTCGGAAAACGCGGTCGCCAAGATCAAGCAACTCGTTGCCGACAAGCCCGGGATGGGGCTGCGGGTCAAGGTGGTGGGCGGCGGATGCTCGGGGTTGCAGTACCGGATGGAGCTGGACGGGGCCAAGGAGCGCGACAAGGTTTTCGAGCGCGACGGCGCGCAGTTGATCGTGGACAAAAAGAGCTTCTTGTACCTCAACGGCTCCGAACTCGATTACGCCGAGGAGCTGATGTCTTCGGGCTTCCGGGTGGTTAACCCCAACGCCAAGCGGACGTGCGGATGTGGCGAGTCGTTCGTCGTATGAGCGAGCCCGGGTGGGAGTCAAGGCGCAGTAATGGTGCAGTGCCCGTCATGCGCGCGGCGATGCGAGCCGCGCTTGACCTGCCCCGCTTGCGGGGCCCCGCTCGGCGTTGAGCTCGACTGCTTCGCCGCGCTCGGCCTGCCGCGCAAGCTCACCCTCGATCCGCACGCGCTCGAACGGATCTATCACGAGGCGGGTCGGCAGATTCATCCCGACCGCTTCGCCGCCGCGCCACCGGCACTGCGCCGGGCGAGCCTCAACAGCACGGCGCTGCTCACGCGCAGCTATCGCACGCTACGCGATCCGGTCGCGCGCGGGCGCTATTGGCTGGAGCTGATGGGCGAGAAGTTGGCGGAGAACAACAAGCAGGTGCCGTTGGATTTGGCCGAACTGGTGTTCGAAGTACAGGAGCAGCTCGGTGAGCTGCGCGAGAAAACCAACGGTGTCGGCGCGCGAGTCGCCGTTTCGGTCAGGGAACGGCGCGCCGAACTGGGGGAATCGCTGCGAAGGGCGCGGGCGGAGCTGGAGCGCAACTTCGCGCGCTGGGATGGAGGAGAGGGAGAGCGGGGGGACTTGGTCCGGGAGCTTAAGGACATTCTGTCGAGGATCGCTTATCTGACAACACTTACCCGCGACGTCGACCGCGCGCTGGAAAGCGCCGCGCCGGCCGCCCACTGAGTCACCCCAACAGAGCACCCGATATGCCGCCGTCGGCGGCGGCACAAAGCGCACAGAGCGGAACAATGTCCCGCATTTTCGGTATCGACCTCGGAACCACCAACAGCCTCATCGCGGTTATGGAGGCTGAGCGCCCGCGGATTATCGCCGACCCGCAATCGGGCAACCCGCTGCTCCCGTCGGTGGTCGCGCTGGCCCCCACGGGCGAGGTCTTCGTGGGCGAACGCGCGATCGAGATGGAGGCGCACCTCGGCGAAGAGCGCGATGGCCGGATCCACGCCGTCGGCTTCGGCGCCGGCGGAGCCGGCGCGGTGATCCGTTCGGTCAAGCGCTACATGGGGCTGGGCGGCGACGAGGTGGCCGCCGAGGACCGCCATCGCTACAGCTTCGCCGACTTCTCCGGACCTGTGGTGCGCTTCCGCGTCGGCGCGCGCACCTTCACGCCCTCGCAGATTTCGGCGGAGATCCTGCGCGCGCTCAAGGCGCGCGCCGAGGCCGCGCTCGGCGAGACGGTCGAGCGCGTCGTGATCACGGTCCCCGCCTACTTTAACGACGGCCAGCGCCAGGCCACCAAGGACGCCGGGCGGCTCGCCGGACTGGAGGTCGTGCGCCTGGTCAACGAACCCACCGCCGCCTCGCTGGCCTACGGGCTCCAGGCGAAGGCCGAGGGCAAGGTCGCGGTTTACGACCTCGGCGGCGGCACTTTCGACATTTCGATTCTCAACATCAAGGGCGGCATCTTCGAAGTGCTCGCGACCAATGGCGACACCCATCTGGGCGGCGACGACTTCGACCGCATCCTGCTGGAGCTGCTGCTCGAAGAGCTGCCGGCCGAGATGCGGACCGACCGCCACGTGTGGAACAGTGCGCGGCTCGCAGCCGAGGCGGCCAAGCGCCGGCTAAGCGACGAGCAGCGCATCGAGATCATGCTGCGACTGCCCGGTCGTGAAATCCGCAAATCGCTGAGCCGTGCCGAATTCGAGCGGATGGCGACGGGTCTGGTGGAGCGCACGCTTGAGCGCTGCCGGATGGCGCTCGACGACGCCAAGCTGCGGCCCGCTGAGATCGACGCCGTGGTGCTGGTCGGCGGCGCGACGCGCGCGCCGATGGTGCGCCGGCAAGTGGCGGAGCTGTTCGGGTGCGAGCCGCTGTGCTCGCTTGACCCCGAACTGGTGGTGGCGATGGGCGCGGCGGTGCAGGCGGGCGTGCTGATGGGCGCGCGCGGCGACATGCTGCTGCTCGACGTGGTGCCGCTCTCGCTGGGGATCGAGACGATGGGGGGCGTAATGGAGCGGCTCATCCATCGCAACACCACCATCCCGACCAGCGTCACCGAAATGTTCACCACCGCGGTGGACGATCAGACACACGTCGATATCCACGTGCTCCAGGGCGAGCGCGAGCTGGCGCAGGACTGCCGTTCGCTGGCGCGCTTCAAGCTCGGCCCGATCGCACCGCAGCCAGCCGGTGTCCCGCGCATCGAGGTCAGCTTCCTCATCGACGCTAACGGGATCCTCAACGTCACCGCGCGCGACCAGCGCACTGGGCGCGAGCACTCGGTTGACGTAAAGCCGAGCTACGGGCTGACCGACGAGGAGATCGAGCGGATGCTCGAGGAGTCCATCGACCTTGGAGAGCAGGACTTGGAGCGCCGGATGCTGATCGCGGCGCGCAACGATGCCCGTCAGTTGCTGACCGCGCTGCGCAAGCAGCTCAGCGAGTACGGCTTTCTGATCGAGGCCCAGGAGCGGGCGAGCGTGGAGGAGACGGCGGTTCGGCTGGAGGCGGCCGTAGATGGCACGGATCGTGCTTTACTGGTTGGCCTGGTTGACGAGCTCAACCGGCTGACGACGCCGTTTGCCGAGCGAATCATGGATCATGCGATCCGTGAAGCGCTCGAGAAGAAATCGGTGGAGGAGGTGTCTTAGCCTCGCAAAGCGCGGATTTGCGGGCTTTTGACGCATTTTGCGAAGGGGAGGGAGCGCATGGGGCTCAAGTGGGATCAGGCCGAGGACATCGCTGAAGTCCTGAGCGAAAACCATCCGGGGATTAACCCACTTCAGGTCCGTTTTACGGATTTGCGACAGTGGGTTGTAGATTTGGATGAATTTGACGACGACCCGGGCGCTTCGAATGAGGCCAAACTGGAGGCGATCCAAATGGCCTGGAACGAAATTTACGAGGAAAACAACGAAGACGAATAGCTGCTGTAACGAATCCGCTGAATAAGGCGTCATACCATGGCGTCTGCTGAAAAGGAGGGAAGCGGGGTGGGAGCGCAAGATCTGGTGCGACAGGAAGAAAACATCAAAATGCAGGAAAAGGAAACCCTCGACGAGAAGCTGCCCGGGCTGTTCGAGCCCGACACCCTCTTGCCGATCCAGTACTTCGAGGCGATGCGCCGCAAGCATCTGCTCGAGGGCGAGAAGCGCCTGGTGCTGAGTGTCCTCGAGGATGCGATTGAGTGCTTCATGAAGTGCATCGACTCGTCCACCAACAAGGGCCAGCGCCTGTTCCGCGACGCCGAGGAGTGGATCAACCTCGAAGACAAGAAGTGGGTCTTCTCCTTCGACAACGTCTGCGAGATGCTCGATATCAATCCTGAGTACATGCGCCGCGGCTTACGCCAGTGGAAGGAGCGCAGGCTCGTGGCCATCGAGCGCGCGCGCATCGCGCGCGCCGAGGCGGCCGCCGCCGCTGCGCTCGCCGAGCAGGCGACGCCAGAGCCCGCACCGGTGATGGCACCCAAGCCTGTCGCCGCCGCTGCCAAGCCGGTGGTGGGCCGCCCGGTGCAGCGCAAGCGCGAGACGCCGGCCGCGGGACGCCGGGCCAGGCTGCGTAAGGCGCGCGCCTAGGGGGAGCGCTTTCGGCGCCCAGGCGCCGACGGTCCTGACGCGCTCCGCCCACGCGCCCAAAGGGTGGAGCGCGCGTCGCCCGCTTTCCTTCAATAGCGCCCAGAGCCGGCGCGCGCGAGTGGCTATCGCAGCCGCTCGCGCGCCCGCGTCGTATTCCGGCGCTTTGGCATTCTTCATTAGTGTGCCATAGCTCGAAAGCCAGCCCTTGTCCGACGCGCGGAGCAGCGCACGTTGGATTCCGCCCAGGAGGGAACCGATGGCTGTCTCGACGAAGACCGTAACCGTCACCACCGCCGACGGCGGCAAGTTCGCAGCTTACCTGGCTTTGCCGGAAAGCGGCGGCGGGCCGGGGCTGGTCCTGCTCCAGGAAATTCTGGGCGTCAACCGCCATATCCGCGAGCTCGCCTGTCGCTACGCCGAGGAGGGCTACGTCACGATCGCGCCGGACCTGTTCTGGCGGATCGAGCCCGGCGTCGATCTGGGCTATACGGAGGCCGAGCTCAAGCGCGCCTTCGATCTCTACGCGCGTTTCGACGCCGATCAGGCGGTGAAGGACATCGCTGACACGCTCGCCGCGCTGCGCTCGCTGTCCGAGTGCAACGGCAAGGCGGCGGTACTGGGCTTTTGCCTGGGTGGCATGCTCGCCTATCTAACGGCGGCGCGATGCAACGTCGAGGCGGCGGTGAGCTACTACGGCGTGGGAATCGAAAAACGTCTGGGCGAGGCGCGCGCCGTGCGCTGCCCGCTAGTGATGCATTTCGGCGAGGCCGACGAGTACGTGCCGGCCGCCGCGCGCGCGGCGGTCGCCGAGGCATTTTCCGAGCGCGACGAAACCGAGATCTACACCTACACGGGTGCCGGCCACGGCTTCAACAATCCGGTGCGCCCCAACTACGACCGCTTCGCCGCCTCGCTCGCGCATTCGCGCACGCTGGGAGTGCTGCGGCGCGCGATCGGCCCGCGCTTCGATTTGAGCGCGCTGTGGGAGCGGCATGCGGATCTGGAATTCAAGTACCGCGATGCCGACGCGACGATGGCGACGATGGTGGAGCGGCCGTACGTGAATCACGTGCCGACGATGACCGGCGGCATTGGCCGCCAGGAACTCCATCGCTTCTACAAGCACCACTTCATTTCCAGGCTTCCCAAGGACACCAGGATTGTTCCGATCTCGCGCACCGTGGGTCCCGATCGGCTGGTGGACGAGATCCTGCTGTGCTTCACCCACGACACCGAGGTCGATTTTCTCCTCCCCGGTGTCGCGCCCACCGGCAAGTACGTCGAGATCCCGACCGTCGCGATCGTGCAGTTTCGCGGCGACAAGCTCGTTCACGAGCATATCCACTGGGACCAGGCGACCGCGCTGGTCCAACTCGGCCTCCTCGATCCCAAAGGGCTGCCCGTCGCCGGTCACGAGACGGTTGAAAAACTGTGTGACGAAAGCCACCCTTCGAACACTCTGATGGAGCGCTGGAAGGAGAGCGAGGGAAAAGGCTGATACTTCAAGGCTCGTCGCGCGTTGTAACCGCGAAGTTTTCCCTGCGTCTTTGAAAAGTGGAGAGACCCCTATGGACGCAGGAAACGTTGGGCGAAACTTCGCGGACGGGCATTCGGTCGAGGCGAAGAGGCCGAGGATGCGATGGTACGGCGCGGCAGTCCTGGCCTTGGCGACCGCGCTTTCGCTCGCCGGGTGCTACGGGCCGCCGCTGAGCGCGCGCGAGAAGGGTACGCTTATCGGCGGCGCAGCCGGGTTGGGCGGCGGCGCACTGGTCGGCTCTGCGATGGGCGCGCCAGCCGAAGGGGCGGTCGTCGGCGGATTGCTCGGTGCGGGCAGCGGCTATCTGATCGGCAATCAGATGGAGATGCGCAACCGCGGCTACTGGGGCGGCGGTGGATGGGGCGGCGGTGGATGGGGCCGCTGGGATGACGACGACGACTGAGCACCGCGGCGCACGCTTATCGCGGCCGCGCGGGCGGCGATGAATCGCTAGCCCGAGTGGGGCGCGCCGTCGCCGTCGCGATGGTTGGCGCGGCGCGCCGCGCGCAGCGCAAGCCGCATCATTGCCGGGATAAAATCCGGCCGCGGCAGGCGTGGATCGAACGCCGCCATCCAGCGCTCGTTCTCGGCCAGACACACCTCGGCAAATCGCGCGAAGCTCAGATCGCTGCCGCAAATCCGTGCCGGCGCCTGGATCACGAAGTCGTCGGCCTTGTCCTGCACGCCGCCCGCCACCATCCGGATCGCCGTATGCATACGGCCCAACGCCTGTATCGCTACCGCCGCCGCCCGGCGCATCATGAACCACGGCCGCACGTAGGCGGGCAGTCTGCGCCCGGTGTAGGCGGCCCAGTTGTGGAAAAAGAAGATGTGGCGCGCCTCCTCGGCGATCAGGCCCTCGAAGATCTCGATCAGCGAAGGCGGAAAGAAACGCGCGTCGGCGGCGAGCTTGAACAGACCGAAGGCGAAGAAGATGTCGAACACTTCACCATAGCCCATCCGCATGAAGCCCCATTCAGGATCACGCGGCGCGTACGGCGCCGGCTCGGGCACCTCGATTCCGTAATGCTCCATCAGGCACTCGAAGAGCGCGGCATGGCGCTCCTCCTCGTAGGCCTGGATCGCGATCGCCTCGCGGACTGTGGCGTCGCGCTCGGCCTCGACCATCAGACGGATGCGCCGGGTGGCGATGCGCTCGGTGGTGAGCGCCTCGTTCCAGAACGGCATCGCGCGCACCCGCGCGAGGTCGTCGGCTTCGAGTTCCGGCCATCGCACGTCGCGCGCCTCATAGCTTCGAAAGGTGTCGACGAACTGCTGACACATCAGATCCCGATGTTCGCTGCTGCCCAAACGCAGGTCTGCCATACGGATTCAAGCTTCGGTTTCTGAACATGAATGACGACTTTTTCAGATTAGCCGTGGCCGCCGTTTCAATGAAGCGTTTTTTTAGCCGCAATTCATTCGGTTACTGCTTGCAGGCAGCAAGGGGCTTTGTAGCTTGCACAGATCGATTCGAATAGCCGCAATTTCGCGCAGATTTGAACACCGTGGCCCATCGCCGCGCGTGCAAGCGGCGCGCCTGTTGCCGCCGATACGTCGCGGCCTACAATGGCTCGATCGATGATCCGCCGGAGGAACGACGATGCCGCGCAGGCTGAAAAAGACGGTCAACGAACTGGTGGCCGAAGCTGAAACGGAAATTCAGACAATCGACGCGCAGCAGGCGCTCAAGCTCAGGGACAATCCCAATGTAGTGCTGGTGGACCTTCGCGACATCCGTGAGTTGCAGCGCGACGGCCGCGTGCCCGGCGCCTTCCACGCGCCGCGCGGGATGCTGGAGTTCTGGGTTGATCCGGAGAGCCCCTACTACAAGGAAATCTTCGGTTCGGGCAAGCGTTTCATCTTTTTCTGCGCGGGCGGACTCCGCTCGGCGTTGGCGACGCAGACGGTGCAGCGGATGGGCCTGGAGCCGGTCTGCCACATCCGCGGCGGCTTTCGCGCATGGAAGGATGCCGGCGGTCCGGTCGAGATGCCCGAGAAAAAGCCGGCGTGATCGGGGGCGGCGCGGACGCCGGCGCTCGCCGTTAATCTACGGATTTTGGTCGAGCTGGCGGCGCAGCAACTCGATCATCCGCTGCGCGATGACTTTGGGTGGATCGCCGCCTGGACGATACCAGACGTGTGACCAGTTAAGCCCGCCGAACAGCAGCAGACGCAAATAGCGGCGGTCGGCGCCGGCGGGTAGCGGCAGCGCCTCGATGAGAGCGCGGAAACGCGACTCGTAACGATCGCGCAGGGCGAGCAGGCGATCGGCCACGGCCGGCGCCTCCTGCGGCAGCACGCGAATCATCACCTGCGTGTAATCGCTGAGTTCGAGCAGCGCCTCCAAGTGTGCGGCGCATCCGGCCTCCAACCGCGTCCACGGATCGCTGGCGCTCACGACCGCGGCCTCGACCCGCGCCGCTATATGACGCAGCCCCTGCTCGTACACCGCCAGGAGCATCTCGTCCTTCGACGGAAAGTGGTAATAGATCGAGCCCGACAGCATCCGCACCTCGCGCGCAATGTCGCGCATTGAGGTCGCGTGATAGCCGCGCTCGCGGAAGAGCCGCGCTGCCGCGTCGAGCAGCTGCTGGCGGCGATTGTCCTGGCGAGGTGCGCGCTGGGCGGCGTTGGGGGAACTGGGAGCGGCCATCGGTCCTGGGGACAAACTTACCCGATGCCCGCGCCCTTTCCCATAGCCGCGCTCAGGCTGAAGCGGCCGCGGCGGCCTGGCCGTAGGTGCGGCCGTCGGCATTGGGGTCGAATCCCAGCGAGGCAAGGTGCGATTTGATGCGTTCGCTTAACAGACCGACCTTGGCCATGTTGCCGACGACTTGCTGATGCATCTCGCGGCGGAAGAGCTGGCGGAATAAGGCCTGCTCCGTGCCCTTGGCCGCCTCGACTCGGTAACGCTTGATCCCCTCGATCTCGGAGGGGCTGAACCCCACCTTCTCGTAGACCTCGGTGGGGAACTGGCCGGTGAGCACGAGCTTGAGCGCTTCCTTGGAGAAGTCCTCGACCTCGTTGCGCTCGGCCTCGGTGAGCTGAGCGATCTGCTCGGGCAGGCTGAGCACGCCGAAGCCCATGTGGCGCGACTCGTCGGACAGGATGCGGCGGCAGACCTCGCGCAGCAGCGGGTCCTGCGAGCTCTCAGCGAGCATGCGGAAGAGCGAAACGGCGAGCGTCTCGGCGACGAGCTGGAGGCCAATGGTCTTGATGTACCACTTGCCACATCCGATGAGCTGGTCGAAGAGCTCCTTGAGATTGGCGGTCATCGGATAGATGCGGTCGCCGAGCTTCTCCTTGAGGTAGCGCGAGAGGACCTCGCTGTGGCGCGCCTCGTCAACCACCTGGGTGGCCATGAAAAATTTCGAGTCGGTCGTCGGCACCATCTGCACGAGCTGGCTGCACGCGAGCGCCGCGCCGGCTTCGCCGTGCAGCAGCTGCGAGAGCCGCCACGCGGAGAATTCGATGTTGAGTTCGTTGCGCCGGCGCACATCGAGCTTGTCCCAGTAGGAGCTGCCGTAGGCATCAATCAGGCCATCGTGGAAGACGCCGCGCTCGAGATCGACCTGCATGTCCCACGGGATGTCGCGGGAGACGTTCCACTGGTCGCGCTTGGCGTTCTCATACAGCCTGCGCATGTCAGGCGCGTGAACGTCGTAGTCGCGCTCGTAGACGGTTTCGGTGAGGCTCGTGATGGTGTGGCGGGTGGGGCTATACATCTCGGCCATCGTCTCGCTCCTTCCGGATACGGGTGCGCGGCGGCATTCCGATCCTTAAAACAAACGCTCGCTTGCTTTTATAAGATCCGTTGCCCGCGAGTGTCAAGAGTCGAAATACAAGTTTCGCGTCCTCCGAGGCAAACACCCCGCGTTTGCTACCAAATAAAGTTCCGCGAGCGCTAACCGCGCGTCGCAAACGCGGCGCTCGCCTTCCACTTGGGCGGGACGCCGGCCCCACGGAGAGCGAATGCCATTCGGCTAGCGGCCGGTGAATTTCGCCTCGCGCCTTTCGAGAAAAGCGCCCAGCCCCTCTTTGCGATCCTCGGTCGCATAGAGCAGCGCCATCGCCTGTCGCTCGGCCTCGATTCCGGTCTTGAGGCTGCCGTTCTGCGCGATATCGACCAGCAGCTTGGCGCAACGCAGGCTGGTCGGCGGCTGCTTGAGCAGCCGGCGCGCCCACTGGGTTGCGACCTCCAGCGCCTGTCCCGCCGGCGCAACCTCGTTGACCAGGCCGTAGCGTAGCGCCTGTTCGGCCGTCAGCGGATCGCCGGTGTAGATCATCTGCTTGGCGATGGCCGCCGGCAGCATCCGCGGCAGCCGCTGGGTGCCGCCCGCGCCCGGTAGGAGCCCGATCTTGATCTCGGGCACGCCGATCGTCGCGTCTTCGGCTATCACGCGCAGGTCGCAGCACAGCGAGATCTCGCATCCGCCGCCGTAGGCGATGCCGTTGATCGCGGCGATGGTGGTGCGGTCGAGGTCCTCGATCGCATTAAAGGTGGTCTGCACGCCCTCGATGAAGCTCATGAAGTCCACCGGGCCGGCGATCTTGGACATCGCGGCGATATCGGCGCCAGCGCAGAACGCGCGGCCGTTGCCGGTGAAAATCACTATTCGCACGGCGGCGTCGGCGCGCACCGCGGCGACCAGCTTGCGCAAATCGGCGATCATCTCGGGGCTGATCGCGTTGAGCTTGTTCGGACGGTTGAGCCGCACCGTCGCGATCCCGTCTGCGCATTCGTATTGCAGCGTCTCGTACATCACTTCACTTCCTCCTGATTGCTTCTCGGTCGTGAGCGCGCGGCCGCCGCCGCGCGCGCCTCTAGATCATTGTCAAGCCGCCGCTGACCGACAGCGCCTGGCCGGTTATGTAGGAAGCGTCGTCGGAGGCGAGGAAGGCGACCGCGGCGGCGATGTCGGCGGGCTCGGCGATCCGCCGCAGCGGCACCGCACGCTTGAGCGCCTCGTGCAGCTTGGGATTGAGCGCGGCCAGCTCCTGGAGCATCGGCGTGTTGGTCGGGCCCGGGCATACGCAGTTGACCGTGATGTTGTTGCGCGCCATCTCGCGCGCGAGCGTCTTGCTGAACGCGATCACGCCGCCCTTGGCGCCCGAGTACACCGCCTCGCCGGTCGAGCCCACGCGCCCGGCATCCGAGCTGATCGATACGATCCGGCCGCGCCCGCGTGCGATCATCGAGTCGAGCACCGCGCGACAGCAGTTGAGCGGCCCGCGGTAATCGATCGCGATTATCTTGTCCCAGGTCTCCTCGCTGTTCTGGACGAACGGTTCGGCCTTGTCCCATCCGGCGTTGTTGACCAGGATGTCGATCGGCCCAAGGCGGCGCTCCGCCTCGGCGACCGCCGCGCGCACGCTGGCGAGCTTGGCGACGTCGATCGCGACGGCGATCGCGCCCCGGCCGATCTCGGCCGCCGCGGCGGCGGCGCCGCCCGGGTCGAGGTCGGCCAGCGCGACCTTGCATCCTTCCTCCGCCAGGCGCTCGGCGATCGCCCTGCCGATCCCGCGCGCGGCGCCGGTGACGAACGCGACCTTGCCGCTGAGTCCGCGCATGATGTCTCTCCTTACCGTCGAAAGCGTCGCGCTCTCGCGCGCGCGGCGCGATTATAGACCCCACAAGCCGCGGGCGGGAAAGCCGCGCGACTGTGCGGACGTGGCAAACTTTGCTAGGAGAGGGCCGTAAAGCCCGCACGCGGAGGTCCCACGATGATCAAGGCCATCGACGGTGACAGCCATTTCATGGAGCCGCTCGATCTCTTCGAGCGCTACATCGATCCCGCCTTCCGCGAACGCACGGTGAGGCTGGTGCGCGAGCCCGAGACCGGCAAGGCTGCGATGATCGGCGACGGCAAGGTGCTCAAGCTGCGCGACGTGGACCAGGTGATGGGCATCCTGACCGGCTACGGCGAGAAGGAGCAGGGACTCAACATCGGCAACTTCGACCGCTACCGCGGCTACAGCGAGCAGTGGCAGGACATGCAGGCGCGCGTGCGCTTCCTCGACGAGGAGGGCTTCGAGAAGCAGGTGCTCTATCCCAGTCTCGGGATCATCTGGGAGGGCGAGATCGAAGACCCGGCGCTGGCCGACGCGCTCTGCCGCGCGTACAACACATGGGCCTTCGAGCTGGTCGCCGCGCACAAGGACCGCCTGTTCCCCGCCGCCCACATCTCGATCCGCGATGCCGCGCTCGCGGTGCGCGAGATGGAGCGGGTCGCCGGGCTCGGCGCGCGCACGATCTTCGTCTCCTCCGCGCCGGTGCGCGGCCACAGTTTCGGCCATCCCGAGTTCGATCCGATCTGGGCCGCGGCCGAGGCGATGGACCTCTCGGTCGGCATCCACCTCGTTTCCCATCGGCACTACACTGGCAGCGCGTGGTACCGCGACCCGAAGCCGGGCCTGATGTACTTCACGATGAACATCATCCAGGACCCGCGGATGGCGCTGACCACGATGGTAGTGGACGGGGTGTTCGAGCGCTTTCCAAAGCTGCGGGTGGCCACGATCGAGGCGATGGTCGGATGGGTGGGCGAATGGATCGAGCGGCTCGACTACCGCTACAGGTACATGGGCCACACCTCGCAGATGAAGCGGACGGCCGAGGAGTACTTCCATCGCAACATCTGGGTGAGCGCCGATCCCGAGGAACGGATGTTCCCCTACATCGTGCAGTTTGCCGGCGACGAGCGCTTCTTCATCGGCTCCGATTATCCGCACGCCGAGGGCTTCGTGCGCCCGGTGGAGAAGGCGCGCAAGCAGCTCGCCGCGCTGCCCCAGGCCTCGGTTGACAGAATCCTGTCGACCAACGCACGCGAGTTCTACCGCATCTGAGCGGCCGAACGCGACGGCCTCGCAGGGCCCGCTGCGGAACGGGCCGATAAAGGAGCGCGAAATGGACCTCGATGCAATCGAAAGGCGCGTCACCGAACTCGAGGACCTCGAAGCGATCCGCCAGCTCAAGGCGCGCTACTGCGCGGCGTGCGACGACAACTACGATGCCGACGCGATCGCCGCCTTATTCACCGAAGACGGCGTGTGGGACGGCGCGGGCTTCGGCCGCTTCGAAGGGCGAGCCGCCATCCGCGAGTTCTTCCGCACGGTGCCTCGCCGGATGGCCTTTGCGATCCATCAGGTGATAAATCCGATAATCGAGATCGACGGCGAGCGCGCGCGGGGAACGTGGTACCTGCTTTCGCCCTGCACGCTGCGCCGCCAGGGCGGCGAGCGGGCCTACTGGATGGCGGCGGTCTATCACGACGAGTATGTCAAGCTCGGCGGCGGATGGCTGATTAAGAGCCTGCGCGGCGAGAGCCGCCTGTGGGCGCCTTACGAACGCGGCTGGGCACCGGCGGAAAATGGCCAGTGAAGAATGCGCCGGCGCAGCCTTTGGGCACGGCTCAGTGCGAAAATCCGAAGCTGGGCGCCGCTGAGCAAGCCGTCAACCGCAGCCAATCTGCCAGGCTAAAAATGCGCCAAAGCCGAAGCTCAGCAGGCCCGAGCCCAGCGCGAGCGCGCGATTGAGCCCCGCCGCGCGCTCCGCCGCGACCATCAGCGGCATCCCGATCGCCGTGGTGACGATAATCATTCCGATGATCGTTCCGAGGCCGAAGACCACCAGGTAGAGCACTCCCCACAGGGGATTGGGAATCGCGCTCAGCACCAGCAGCGCGATCGCGGCGCTCCCTGCGAGTCCGTGCACGAGGCCGACACCGAACGCCTTGGCCTGCGGAAAGCGCGTGCCCGCTTGCGCGAGCGCCGGCATCGCCTGCGGCGGCAGGCGGTGGTCGCGATGTTCGACGTGCGGACCGCCAGCAGCGGGCGACTCACGTTTCGGCCCGTCTCCTGAAGAGAACGGTAGCGCGGAGTCACGCGCGCCAACCTCGACGCCTCCCACGACGTGGACGTGCGGATGGCGATGGGCATGCGCGGCGCCGTGCGAGTGCGGATGGCTGTGCACGATGATCGTCGGCGCGGTCACGCTCTCCCATCTGAAAAGCCGCGCCAGCGCGCGCCGCGCAAGCGTCATCACCGCCGGGATGCCCAGCAGGATCAGCGCGACGGCGACGGCGAATTCCATCGCGCGCCCGATGCGCGGCGGGATACTGACCTTGAACACGATAATCAGCATCCCGACTATCAGGATGGTCAGCGTATGGCCGACGCCCCAGCAGAGCCCGATCCGTGCGGCGACGCCGAGCCGGCGCTCGCGAGTGACGATGGCGCTGACGGCGATGACGTGGTCGGCGTCGGTCGCATGGCGCATCCCGAGCCCGAGGCCCAGCAGCGCGACGGCGGCGGGAGCGGCGTGCGTGAGATCCATCGGGGCGTATTTATAGAGCCAAACCGCGGCGGCGTCGATGGCGCTCGCTCTTCGCTCGTCGTTCGGAGCGAGCGCGGAACTTGCAGCGCCGGGCGCGTGTTATCGATTCGCAAGAGGGCTTGGGCCGGGCGCCTCCGCGCACCGAGAGGGGCAAGGGCAAACTAAACGGGGATCTGCCCGCGTTGGCCCTCTTTCGGAGCAAGCGCCGCGCCGGAGCGGAAAGAGGCCGCCCGGCCCTCACCTCGCCATCGCCCGGCGCGGGCAAGAGTTCGCTTTCTACTCGCCGCCGGAGGCTACGCCGACGACAGGCGGCGCCTGCGTGTCACTGAGCGCGGCCCGCCTGCGTATCGGCAGCGCGACCAGCAGCGCTGCGAGCAGGCACACTGCGGTCGAGACCGAAAACGCGTCGTGGAAGCCGCCGACGAAACTGCGGCGGTCGAGTGCCGCAGCGCTCAGATGGGCGCCGGCCAGCAGCTGCGCATGATGGGCCGCGCGGCGCACGCTGAAGACCTCGGCCGCGGTGGTCACGCCCATCACCACCCCCAGCGTCCGCATCATCATCACGGCGCCGCCCGCTACGCCCTGTTGCGCGCGCGGTATCGCCGCCATCACGAAGCTCATGTTGGCGACCGCAAAGGCGCCGAGTCCGAGGCCGATCAGGATCAGCGCCGCCGCAACTGTGGCGTAGGACGATTGGGCACCAAACCGGGTAGCGAGATACAGCCCCGCCGCCTCGATCAACAGCCCGGGCACTTGCAAGCGGCGGGTGCCGAAGCGGTCGGAGAGCAGGCCAGAGAGCGGCGCCGCCAGCGCCATTCCGAGCGGGCAGGGCGCAAGCAGCGTGCCGCCCGAGGCCGCGCGGTAACCGAGGACGTTGACGATGTAGTAGGGCACCAGCAGCCAGACAGCGAACATTGCGAGGTTGGCGAGCAAATTGGCGAAATTAGCCAGGCTGACGCCGGGCGTGAACAGCCGCCAATCGACGATCGGATGGGCGACGCGGCGCTCGGTGGCGACGAAGGCGGCAAAGCCGAGCGCACTGGCGGTCCACAGCGCGAGCACGCCGCCCGCCGCCCATCCCACCTCGCGCCCGCGGTTGATCGCGAGCAGCAGCGCGACGATGGCGGTCGCCAACGTGCCCATCCCGACCAGGTCGAAGCGTTCGCGACGTCCGCGCCCGGCGGCCCCGACGAGCAGCGGGGCGGCCGCAAGCGCGGTCGCGATCGCGATCGGGACGCGGAAAAGGTAAACCGCGCGCCAGCCGAAGCGATCGACCAGCCATCCGCCGATTATCGGTCCGCTGGTCGAGCCCACGTAGCCGCTCATGTTGAACAGACCCAGGGCGCGGCCCGCCTCGCCGGGTCCGAAGCTGACTGTCACGATCGCCGGCGCGCTCGCGAACACCATCGCGGCTCCCGTCCCCTGCAACACGCGGGAGGCCAGCAGCAGGCCGTAGCTCGGGGCCAGACCGCACAGCGCCAGAGCGAGCGTGCTCAGCGCGAGCCCGCCGACGAAGACGCGCTTGTGGCCGAGCAGGTCCGCCATCCGGCCGCATCCGAGCAGCAGGCTGGCATTAGTAAGTACGTAGGAGATGACCAGCCACTGGATAGTGGCGACGCTGACTCCGAAGTAGCTGCTAATTGCGGGGAACGCGATATTGAGCGCGGAATCGAGCGAGACCAGCAGCAGGCCGGCGCTCGCGATGGCCAGCGCGCTCCACCTGTTCACCGGACGATCGCCTGCGCCGCCGTGCCGAATCGCCAGGCCCTTGCCGTGCTGCGCATTGCCCTAGCGCGCCGAGCGCCTTGGCTTGTGCGACGTCCTGAACTCCTCGGCGACCTGCCGCATCGTCTTGAACTCCACGTCCTTGCGGCTGCGGATGTGCTCGACCAGCCGCTCGAGCATCAGCAGGCGATGGCCACGGCCGATGCACTGCGGATGCATCGTCAGGATGTAATTGCCTTCGCCGAGGCGGTCGTGGAGATAGTCGAAGTCGCCGGCCCAGATCTCGTAGATGCGCGACGGCGAGGCGTTGCCGGGATTGATACCGTTGCGGGTCCAGACGTGCTCGAAGGCGATGAAGTCGTCCAGCCCCCAGGTGAATGGGAGTTCGACCACCTCGGTTTCGCGCCCGAAAATGTATGCGCTGTCCTTGGGCGCCTGGTCGCCGACGCGGCAGAAGTAGGGCGTGAAATCGTCGCCCATCATGCTGCTGTCGTAGAGCATCCCGTGGTCCACAATGAGCTCGAGCGTACGCGGCGTAAGCCCTGCGGCGGGCGAGCGATAGCCAACCGGATTGTGGCCGGTGACCCGGCGCAGGGCGGCGATCGCCATGTCGAAGTCGCGGATTTCCTCTTCGGGCGTGGCGAGCCGCTCGTGGCGATAGCCGTGATGGGCGATCTCGTGACCCTCGGCGGCGATTTTGGCGACCACGTCGGGATAGGTGTCGGCGGTATGGCCGGGCACGAACCAGGTCGAGGGGATCTTCCATCCGCGCAGCATCTCGAGCAGGCGGCGCGCACCGACCACGCCGAATTCGCCGCGCGAGATCGCGCTGGGCGAAGTCGCGTGGAAGTTGCCGATCCAAACCGAGATCGCGTCGAAGTCGAAGGTCAGGCACACATTGACTTTCTTCGCCATGGCCGATTCCTCCTCGACTGCGGCCGCCCGCGCCGCGGCCGGATCGCACGCGGTGTTCGAGCGATTTGTAGCGCCGGAACCTTTGCGGTGTCCAGCAGACAGGCGCGCCTGCCGGCGAGCCGGCGCCGACCGCCGGGTACGTTTGGCGCGGAGTGCGCGCAAGTGGCGCGGCCGCGCGGCGCACGCACCGCCTGATGGAAACTTGCATTCACGCGTGCCGCTGCAAGCAGCTTGCGGCAACGTCCGGCATGCGCACAAAACGTTATGCAACCTTTACTTGACAGTTAAGCAAAGCTTGTTGTAAGCGGTGGCAGAACTTCAAGGGTAGGGGTTCCAAAGCGGCGCCGGACAAGGAATTTGCCGGTCTGCGGATGCGGCATTCGGTTGGGGAGCGATTGCCGTTGGCCGAAATGGCGCAGTGATGGCCGGAAGTGGAACGGACCATCAGGTGCGTCGGCGAGGATAGCGAGGCAGCAATCGCTTCGCCCGAGGCCGGGCGGATATTGACAAAAGATTCCGCCTTACTCTAGGGGAAGGATCGGACCGAGCATCAACTTCCGAACATAGTCCGCATCCGCTCGCCAGATGCGGATCCGAGGTAGGACTGTCCAAATGGGTTTGCCACGAAGTTGGACTTGGGTGCTGGCAGCGATGCTGGCGGCAGTCTTCACCGCCACCGCCGCGGTCTCGCGCGGCGCGGTCACGGGCAAACGCGTCAGCGGCGCGCCGACGTGGCTGTCACTCTACGGCTTGGCTATCCGCCCCGACCGCAGCATCTACGTCGTCGGCTCCAAGGGGCTGCTGATGGTCTCCACCGACGAGGGCAAGAGCTGGACCTCGCAGGTTCTCCACGAACGTGCGGGCAACTTGCTGTTCCAGGATCGCGATCTGTACGCGATCAAGTTCAGCCCCGACGGCAAGAGCGGATGGGTTGTCGGCGAGATGGGAATCGCGCTGCACTCGGACGACGGCGGCGAGAGCTGGAAGAGCCAGCAGACCGGCACCAGGAGCAACCTGTTCAATCTGTCGGTGGTGGATGCGCAGCACGCCTACGCCTGCGGCGCTGACGGCGTATTGCTGAGCACCGACGACGCCGGCGCGCACTGGAGTGTCTACAAGTACAAGGACCCCATCACCTTCTTCGACGTCAAGTTTCTGGCCCCAGACAACGGATGGGCGGTCGGTGAATTCGAGAGCATCCTGCACAGCACCGACGGCGGCAAGACCTGGAACCTCAGCCATGGCGGGAACACCGGCGACTATACGGTGGGCCCGTACTTCTCAATCGCGTTTACCGATCCCGAGCATGCGATAGTCAGTGGCCTCAACGGCGAGATCGTGGTCACCAACGACGGCGGCAAAACCTGGAGCCCCGAGAAGCTGCCGGAAACGGTGGCGACCTACGCGGCGGCGCAGGCCGACGGCCAGATCTGGCTGGGCGGCGAGGGCGGGCGGCTGGTCGGCAAAGACGCGACCGGCAAGTGGGTGGTTCATCGGCCCACCTTCAACGATATCACCGACCTTGCCTTCGCGGGCAAGATGGGATTTGCGGTGGGTCTAAACGGCACCATACTCCGGACAGACGACGCGGGTGAGCAATGGCAGGTGGTAAAGTAAAGGAAGGGCAGGCGGTCGGCCCGATCGGCGTATTCGTCCTGCGGTTTCGCGCGCCGATCGGCATTCTCCTGCTGCTTTTCAGCGCCTTCATGGGGTACCAATGTACCCGGGTCAAGATCGCGACCGACTTCGACGAATTCTTCCCCCGCTATCATCAGAACGTCCAGCTCTACGAGAAATGGAAGAAATACGGCGGCGCCCAGCGCCTGGTCGTGATGGTCCAGGTCAAGAACGGCGACATCTTCAACTTCAACACCCTCTCCAAAATCCAGGGCATCCAGCGCGACGTCGACAAGCTGCCAGGCGTTGACCATAACGAAGTGTTCTCGCTCGCCTCCTACCGGGTGAGCTACGCCGAGGCTGCGCCCGGCTCGCTGACCATCAAACCGTTCATGTTCCCCGACGTGCCCAAGGAGCAGGCGGGGATCGAAGAGCTCAAGCGCCATGTCTTTTCCAACCGGGCGCGCATCTCGCAGCTCATCAGTGCCGACAACAAGAGCGCACTGGTGACGGCCTCCTTCAACGAGCGCGGGCTGGATTACCGCGAGCTGTTCGACGACGTCCAAAACATCGTCAAGAAATACCAGGACGCCAACAACGAGATCTTCGTCGCCGGCGAGCCGGTCGTGCGCGGCTACGGCTATTACTACGAGCACCTCATCGATCTGCTCTTCCTGCTCGCCGTGGCCACCATGATCGTGATTCTCTACGTCACGCTCGGCCAGCGCACGCGCTGGTGGGCGCCGATCGTAACCGGCACGCTGTCGGCGATCTGGGGCCTCGGGTTCGTCGGTCTGATGCAATACAACTTCGACCCCGTGATGCTGGTCATCCCCTTCATCCTGACCGCGCGCGACATGAGCCACGGCATTCAGTGGCAGGGGCGTTTCCACGACGAGCTTGACCGCCTGGGCGACAAGTACGCAGCGTGCGAGGCGACCACCGACTTCATGCTGCCGCCTGGTCTGCTGTCGATCCTCGCCGATATCGCCGGCATCATCTTCATCTCCTTCGGCGGCATCCCGGTGCTTCAGCACATCGCGCTGGCGGGCTCGGTATGGCTCGCCGGCAGCCTGACGATGGTGTTTATCTTCCAGCCGATCTTCGTCAGCTACCTGCCAGCGCCCAAGATCAAGGAGAAGAAGAAGCGGGCGGGGGCGGAGCCGGGATGGCTGAGGGCGGCCAAGGACTTCGTCAACTGGCTGGTCCATATCCCGGTCACGCCGGGCCCCGCGCGCACGGGACTGATTGTCTTTGCGTTGTGTTTCCTCGCCGCCGGTATCATAGCCAGCATCCGTCAGGACATCGGCTACAAGACGCCCGGCACACCGCTTTATCGGCCCGACGCCAAGGTCAACAGGGATATCGTCGCGATCGGCAAGAAGTTCCCGCTCGAAGAGGGCTGGGTCATCCTGACTACGCCGTCGGGCGGGATGGCGGGAACCGCGTCGGCAGCGGGCGCCGAGCAGTCGGTGCTGGCGCCGCGAGTGCTGCGGATGGTGGACGACATGCGCGCCTTCCTGATGGAAGACCCGCGCGTGCGCCAGGTGGTGTCGTTCTCATCGACGATTTCGTACCCGTTCAACCAGATGTTCCATTACGGGTATCCGAAATTCCTCGCCGACCCCGATACCATGCAGCTGTCGGGCAACCTGTGGTTCCTCTACCTCAACGGCTCGGCGCCCGGCGAGCTCGAGCAGTACATATCCAACCGCTCCAACGATGACACCTGCATCCGCGTCTTCCTGGCCGACCATACCTACGACACCCTCAATGGCATCCGCGACCGGATAAAGCGGTTTGTCGAAGAGCGAGTGAGCCCCGATCCGGGCCTGAACAAGGTGCACGTATGGTATCTGGCCGGGTTGGCGGGTCTCTACCAGGCTGCCAATGATGTTCTATATGAACTCGATTTTCTCAATATCACCTTCGTCCTCGGAGTGGTCTTCATCTTCTGTGTGATTTCGTTCCGCTCGTTTGTGGCGGGTCTGATGTTCCTGTTCTCTTGCGTTCTGGCCAACTTTGGGGCCTTTATATACATGGGAATACGCGGTATCGGCCTGACGATCGACACCATACCGGTCATCTCGCTTGGTATCGGCTTGGGTGTCGATTACGGGATCTACACCGTATCGCGTATCCGGGACGAGGTGATGGGCGGAATGGCGGTGGAGGAGGCAATCGTCCTCGCGCTGAAGACCACCGGTCTGGCTGTGTTCAGCACCTTCATGGTCATGATCGGCGGCATTTTTCCCTGGATCTTTTCTCCCCTGCTGTTCCACAACGAGATGAGCACGCTGCTCATCTTCCTGATGGCCTGCAACATGGTGGCCGGTGTGCTGGTGCTGCCCTGTTACATCCAGATCGCGCGGCCGAGGTTCGTCTTCGGCGGCGCGCAGGCGGCAAAGCCTGAAAACGGGCTCAAGGGCGCTGCCGCTGCGTCCTGAACCCGTGGCAGGAAAAGGGCTCGAGCTGTGGAAGTAGCGGTAGAGAGTCCGATGGATCGTGGTCTGAGGGATCGTGGCCTGTGGGATCGTGGTCTGCAAGATAGTGGTCTGCCTGAGCGTAGTCTGCGTCTGCGTGATCGTGGTCTGAGGGATCGAGGCCTCCGGATCGTGTCCTGCGACTTCTACCTGAGACGGTTGCTTCATCTAGCTTTACGGAGGCGTGTATGCGGACTGGTTTGGAAGTTCGTCGATGGCGGAGGGGTGCGCTCAGACTAGCAGCAGCTTCTGCGTTCTTGCTCGCGGGGCTTGGCTTGTGTGTTGCCTCCTCTTGGGCGGGTGATGCGTCGGCGCAGGCGCCGGCCGGCACCCAGGATGGAACGTCCGTGGCCAGCAACGTTTTGGCCCAGACCAATACCATGAGCCAGCCTGCCGAAAGCTGGTTCAAGGACTTCCATGTTTCGGGGTTTCTCAACCAGACCGCGGGAATGTGGATCAATCCGACCAATCTGAAGGACTATACCCAGAGCCGCAACAATCTGGCGACTTCCCGCACCTGGCTACAGGTAGACGAGAACTACCGGCTCAACGCCAACAACCAGTTCTTCATGCGCGAGTGGTTCGTGTACGAGCCGCCGTATTCGTTCAACAGCGCCAACAACAAGTTCGGCGCCCACATGCAGGCGCTCAACGACTTCTACAACCAGTACAACGTGCGCGACGCGTGGTGGAAGCTGACGGCCGGGCCGCTGACGCTGTACACCGGCAACCAGATCGTGGTGTGGGGCCAGTCGCTCGCCTTCCGCGTGGGCGACGTGATCAACCCGCAGGACACGAACTGGAACTTCGGCTTCGCCAACCTCGAGCAGTCGCGCATGCCGCAGTGGATGATCCATCCGATCCTCAACCTGCCCGACTGGGGAGCATTCAACTCGAACTTCATCGAGGGCGTATTCATCCCCGGCGTGGAGCCGCTGTGGAACAGCGTGGACCATCCCGACGGCCGTTACAGCGGGGAATACGACATCGCGGGGCGTGTGAACAACGGCTTTCCGGCGGCCAACCACGCGCCGAGCGCACGGTTTGACGTGCACTATCCCGACTTTGCCTATCCGGGACGCACCGTCACCTTGGGCGGCGACTATCCGGTCGAGCCCGGTGCGACGAATCTGATTGCCTCGCCTTTCAGCCGCGTCTTCTACATGTGCAACAACGCGCCAGCCGGCTTCCCCGTTCCCTCGCTGACCGGGTTACTGGCCTTGACCGGACAGAAGAACCCGGCGCCGATGAGCCTGCGGCGCAACTGCAACTTTGCCAACGGGCTGGTCAACGTGGGCGCGTGGCACGTGCCGGCGGTGCAGTGGAAGAACATGGAAGAGGGGGTGCGCTTCCATACTCTGATCGGGAGCAACGAAATCACGGCCCTGTACTTCAACACTTTCCAATACTATCCGGTCATCTCGTGGGTGCCCTACACCGGCAATTTCCCGGCCGTATTTGAGCCGGTGCAGTACATGGGAGCGACGATCGACCGGCCGGTGCCGATGCCGCCCAGTCTGGCTGAATACTTCCCCTTGGTGGCGCGCGCGGAGGCGGTTTATCAGAACCACGCGCCATTCGTGAACTTCAACATGACCCAGCCTAACGCCATCCGGTTTTCCGACCTCATGACCTACATGCTGGCGGTCGACCTTGACCAGGCCTACGCGCCATGGCTGACCACGACCGGCAACCTGTCGGCGAACTTCGAGTTCCTCGACATGATTGCCATGGATGGCGTCAACAACCTGCTCGACGGTCCCAACGGTGGTGACCTCAATAACAACGCGTTGAAGAACGACATCAGCATGTTGTTCAACGTCGGCACCTCTTACTGGTGGAACGCGTTCGCGCCGACCTGGACGATGATCTATGAGCCGAAGGGCACGACCTTCGCGCTGTTCCCGTCGATCCAGCTCAACCCGCCGTGGACCAATAAGTATTTCGCCAAGCTGGGCGTGATCTACGTGCTGGGCGGCGACCGGAACTACGTGAGCCCGGCGCTATTCAAGGGCGAGAACATGATTACGGTTTCGGGCCAGTACAACTTCAGTGCCATGTAGGCGAGGCGTTGCACAACAGGGAGAGCTTGTTGTAAAGAGACCGAACGGGGAGAACCCATAAAAGAGCAACTGAGAGCGTGCCGCGGCGGGCCTCTGCTCGCCGCGGCACCCGCCTGTATCAGGGTAGGAAAGGAGGTGAACGCGACTTAAGTAGGGCTGCGGACTGACATACCGGAACGGGGTTTTCATGACCGAATCTCTTCGGTTTGAAGGGAGGAAGATATGGGGACTGGAACGCGCAGGCGAAGTTTCTCGGGGGAACTTGTAAGACTGGCGGCCGCCCTCGCCCTCGTTATGGCCGCGTCCGGCTTGTATGTGTCCGATACGCATGCGGGCGACCTTTCAGCCCAGGCTGCACCACCCGACCAGACCTCTGCCGCCTCGCCGGCCGGCAGCGTGCTCGCGCAAACCAATACGCTGGGCCAGCCCACCGAGGCCTGGTTCAAGGACTTTCACCTCTCGGGGTTCCTCAATGAGACCGCCGGGATGTGGACCAATCCCACCACGCTGAAAGATTTCACGCCGAGCCGCAATAATCTGGCCACGGCACGCACCTGGCTACAGGCGGACGAGAACTACCGGCTTGACGCCAACAACCAGTTTTTCATGCGTGAGTGGTTCATCTACGAGCCACCGTACTCGTTCAACAGCGCCAACAACCACGCCTATGCATGTAGGCCAGACCTTCTGGGGCCCGCGGGTTGCGGCAACACCGGCGGCGCGCCGATGTATCGCCTCAACGACTTCTACAACCAGTACAACGTGCGCGACGCGTGGTGGAAGCTGAC